>SKEL01000135.1_pt1 | contig 79530 bp, 72 predicted proteins | sample 4826741 | NCBI WGS metagenome assembly SKEL01 (sample SAMN11008810, study PRJNA524170) | human gut metagenome | biome: Human fecal sample; material: Feces; isolation source: fecal sample from pouch patient p33 | host: Homo sapiens | place: Israel: Tel-Aviv | collected 2016-03-22
TGCCCTATTTAGACTCCCAGCCAAAGTTGTAGCGGTTGTAAAGGGATTGTTGTAGTTTTGACTGGTGGGAGAGTAATTAGGATTTGAGAAGTTTGGATCAAACGGGTTAATATTACTTTCCATAGCGCGATTAAAAGGCTCTACGGGTTCAGGTATTATACTACTTTTTTTAGACTCTAGAAAAGTGAATCTATTAACTAAAACCTCTGATATATACTGACGTATTCCCGCTTCATTCTCATAATTTCTGACTTGTAATCGTCCCTCTACCCCAATCATCGTCCCTTTTAGAACGTAGTTAGCAATAGTTTCCGCCGTTTTATTCCATGCCACACAGTTAATAAAATCTGCCTGTTGCCCGCCTTGCTCACCTTTATACGGACGATTCACTGCTAATGTAAATTGAACATAGTTTGTCCCGTTTTTGTTTTGCTTTAATTCGATCGTTTTGGTGGTCCGCCCCACTAAAACAATATTATTAATCATACCAATTCTCCTTTTCTTAATTTAAAGTCAATCTAGTTTCATCGAACAGAATCCCTATAAAGTTTCCTTTCATCACCTTTCTTCTGTCAAAGAAAGGGCTAAAAGTTCAACTTTCACGTTCTTCTAACCGTTCGATTCAACTTTATAAAGCCTCCTTATCATACTTCACTAGCCAGTAGCCTTTTGCTTGTCTGACATAGTGAGGGATATCATGTTTTAATAAATATTCTTCTATCTCTTGTAAGTGATGACGGTAATAACAATAGATGTCACCCGAAGGCTCACAATGAATACACACACATTCTTGAGATAGAAAAGAGGTGTTTGGTTCTCCCACTTTCTGCTTCCCATCATTAATAATATTTAACTGTTCAAAGACACGCTTGATTGCTTCATCCCGTGTGACTGCCCCCTGTTTGACGCGAAATAGTCGATGATAATCTAGGTTATAAACCTTTGCAAATGTCGATAACTTCATCTGATGCTGCTTCAAATACTCTTGTAACGTCACGGCGATTCTCCTTTCCCGCTTCAAATCATCAGTTATTTAACAAATGATAAAGTCGTTGTTCTAATTGATCACAATGCTTCGCACAAAATTCGGCTCGATTTCTCTGCTCAATGGCAACCAATTCATTATGAATCAAAAGTCTTAAAATACGTTTTGTTTCTGCCAACACTTCAATATCAAATGGATAAATCACTTCTAACTGTTTCATCTTCTCACCCTCATTCGTTTTCGTTTATCTTGCATTCGTGCATAAATATAAAACAAACCATTCCAGTCGCTATATCTGATTTCCACTTCTTTAAATTGATACATGGGATAGTCTCGCTCTAACTTCTCACCAATCGAATCTTGATTTAACACCATGTCCATCACCTTACGCTTACTCATTTTCGTGCGATTCTTTGAAGGTTTTGGGATCGTTAAATTCCCTTTGCTACTTCCCCAACGACGCTTCCCTTTTAACCTGAAAGCCGTTCTTTTATACGTTTCTTCATCTTTCATCATGTACTTACAAACCCCAATGAAATTTTCTTCTTTGTAATAATTTAACGTTCTAATGGTGGATGAACCTAGTTTCCACTTGGATTCCACTTCTGCTTTGCTTAAGCCATTATCCATAATTAAATGAAGATGGAATCGCTCGGTTCCCGTTGTTCCTTCTTCAATCACATACACATACTTCGCATTCTCTAACCCTTTTTTCTTTCTAACTCGGTTAATCCGCCTAAAAAAATTCTTACTTAACCTTTCAGCTGTTTCTAAATCTTGTGGTGCCTCTTTAAACGTTAGCGTACACCAGTAATCACCCGTATAAAAATTTTCATGAACTAACCGCATTAACTTTTTCTTCGCATTTCGATCATTCAAATTCTTCTGTTGCTCACTACTCTCACGACTTTTCTTTTGTTTAAATCGTCTCATCATCTCAGGAATCTCTTTTTTAAATGAAGGATAAATCTCTACTTCTAACTGATTTCCTGCTTTAATCGTTGCTGTGGTATAAGCTACTCCCCTTAACGACTTCACACCATCATTTAATAATTCCCCTGTTTGCTCATCAAATGATTGATCATAAAAACGCTCATAATCATAATCATCAAATACTTTTTTCTTCATCACGACTTCCCCCATTTTAACTCCCACTTATTCGACAAAATCTAAAAATGGTCGACTTGTTAATATCCTATACAAGTTCGTTAAAGAGAAGAATTTCTTCTCTTTTTGTCGAACATCTTTTCTATCTGCTGATCGTGATGAATCTTTAGAAATCCTATCCCTTCAATTCATGAATAATCCAACCCGCGACTCGCATCACGGATTGATCACGCTTAGTAATAATATTGATATCTTTGACAATAGCCCCAATCCAGGTATGGCTACGGTATTCCAGGGTTGCCACTTGTTCATTCTCTAACATCACTTGATAACCCGTGACAACGCCGTCCTGATTCATCTCATATTCTTTAAATAAAAATCCCGCTAACATCTTCATCCCCCCATCGATCTATACAACCTGTGCCACGACCCCGATGTATGTTTTAGTCATCAGTTCTTCGCATTGATGACATCTAATACTTTCTAAATTAAACCCCGATTTTAATTCATACCCGCATGGACACGTATATTCATAGTCCTGTGGTTTATCTTTCCTACAACTAATCTCCGTAATCGCCTGATTCGCTGCATTACGATACCATAAAATTTCTTTCCCCTCGTCATATGTCTGAATCTTTAATTTCTTTAAAGGCTTTTTCGTATCCACCGATGCATAACCATAATTCGTTAGGGCATCGGGAAATTCAATGATGCCTAGCGGTGTATTAACTTTCATTTTTATCCCCCCTATGATTGCCCCCTTAGTTATCGTTGCTTTTAGTCAACACATCAGGGAAAAAAATATTTAACAGCTCATCGGGTGTTAAATCTAATGTTTGCATAATTAATTTAATGTCAGAACGCGAGAAACTATCTGGTTTTCGCAATTTAGCATAGATAAAACTTCGATTCACCCCTAGCAGTGCAGCAAATTGAGTGAGATTCATTCCCCTTAATCCAATATAGTATTTCAATAATGCAACATTCATTGTCATTGTATCCCCTTCCATTTCGTGGCTTTTAATCAACTCCATAATATACCAAATTACGACTTTAATCAATAGGAAAGCGCTTATTTTTGTAAAAAATTTTATTTTATTCCACGAAAAATGTCATGATATACACCATAACACGAATTTTCATCCACTATTATCGTCTATTTCTATGTGTTTATTAAAAGCAACGATTGTTGTATTTCATTACATAAAATAACTTTTAATTGGAAAAAATAACATTAAATCAACAACAGATGTTGATTTAACGCAACATGAGTAGTATCATAAAACGTAAGGAGCTGATATATATAGGAAAATATATATTAAAAAGGAGATTTAAGAATTAGTATGAATCAGACAGTCACAGAAGTGAAAGACATCATTAAGAATCGCAGGCTACAATTAGGGCTTTCTTACAGCGAGTTAGGAAAAATGTGTGGTGTTGATAAAACAACGGCATGGAAATGGGAATTAGGGAAAATTGAAAATATGAAGCGTGATAAAATGGTGCTTCTATCTAAAGCATTAGACATCTCCCCTCTTGTCCTACTTGGCATTGAGGAGTATGTCCCTAATCATCTGTCTAAGAGTGGGAACGATGAAAAGATTCCTGTTTATCAAGAAATCGTTGGGAATGAATTTAAACAGGCCATCGCTAAAATTGACAATCCCTATCCTCATGAAAAAGGCGAGTTTTTTGCTTTATCATTAGAAGTGAATGATGAGCAGATGACTCCCCTTCTTTCAACTAATGAGGTTTATGCGATCTTTAAAAAACAGTCCGTGGCGGAAAATGGAGCCGTTGTTGCTGTTACCATTGCTAATGAAAAGGCAATGATTAAGAAGTTTTACAAGTTTGATGATGTGGTGGTCTTACGACCAACGACTGAAAAGGGTGAGCCGATGACGATGGTTGGTGAGCAAGTGAATGAGGTTTGTATTTTGGGGAAATTGGTAGGGATGGTCAGCCCATTTATGAAGTAAAAAAGGCCTCATACTGAGGCCTTCATTCCCATTATTGGAGGAAAAGAAGATGAAAGTAGCATTATATGCCAGAGTTTCAACCGAACAGCAAATCGATAATTATAGTATTCCTTTACAAAAGGAAAGAATGAAAGCGTTTTGTGTCTCTAAAGGATGGACGGACATCACGGAATACGTAGATGGTGGCTATAGTGGGTCTAATTTAAATCGCCCGGCGTTACAACAATTACAAAAAGATATTGAACATCAAAAAATTAATGCGGTGATCGTTTATCGATTAGACCGTTTAAGCCGTAGCCAGCGTGATACCCTTTTTCTCATCGAAGAAATGTTTCTACCGAATAACGTAGAATTTATCTCGATTTCAGAAACCATTGACACCTCTACGCCCTTTGGTCGTGCGATGATTGGCGTGATGTCCGTCTTTGCCCAACTGGAACGTGAGACGATTACTGAACGTCTACGAAGTGGACGATTTAAAATGGTTCGTGATGAGGGGCTTTGGGCCGGTGGCTCTGATGCCAGTCCCTATGGTTATACCCGACTTAAACGCGGAAAATTAGTGGTCAATGAAGAAGAACGTCAACATATCGTCAGAATCTTTGAGGAATACGTCACGTTAAAATCTTATATTAAAGTCCAAAAGAAATTAGAAAAAGAAGGGTTTAAACCGTTAGAGGATTATCGGATTACCAAATTGTTAAGAAACCGACTTTATATCGGCGAGGTTTCATTTGCCGGCGAATGGTTCAAAGGGTCACATGAACCGATTATCTCGGTCGATTTATTTAATGCCGCTCAAAAAGTCAATGAACACTTCAAAGGTTATAATTTCGGAAAAATAAAAAACAATGTCTTCCGGCAAAAAGTCATCTGTGGTTGCTGTGGTGAAACTTACCGCTCTTATAGCAAAAAGCATAAAAAAGACGGGCCAACGTATTACTATATGGTGTGTCGCCGTCGTAAAATGCCCGCTCGCTACGAGAGTAAATGCTTTAATCGCAACATCAAGCGTTCTGATTTAGAGGAAGAAATCTTTAATCGAATCAAAAACTTAGAAACCAGTGGTGAAATTGAATGGACGAAAAAAGCTAAACCGATTGACTACGAGAAAAAAATTGCGGCGATTAACGATAAAATCAATAAACTCCTCGATTTATACATGGATGACCGACTCCCCAAACACACACTAGATGCCAAATTAGCCGACTTTAATGCTCAAAAAGAAAAACTATTATCACAGTCTAAAGAAACCGACTATGAAAGCTCACTGATGGAAGAGTTCATTCAAAAGGGAATTCCTAACTTATTTGACTGTGATGTAGACACGCAAACCGCCATTATTGATTTATTTGTCGATAAAATCATTGTGAAAGAAGATGGATTACAAGTGATTTGGAATCAATAATCGGAGGGATAAACATGAAAGTGGCATTGTATGCGAGAGTTTCAACGGAACAACAAATCGAAAATTACAGTATCCCGCTACAAAAGGAACGAATCAAAGCTTTTTGCACGTCTAAAGGTTGGAATGAGGTGAAAGAATACATTGATGCGGGATATAGCGGGGCTCATTTAAATCGCCCGGCGCTTGAGCAGTTACAAAAAGATATTAAAAACAAGAAAGTGAATGTCGTGATTGTTTATCGTCTAGACCGTTTAAGCCGTAGCCAACATGACACCCTCTTTCTCATTGAAGAACTCTTTTTACCAAACCACGTCGAATTTATCTCACTTTCAGAAACCCTTGATACGAGCACCGCATTTGGTCGTGCAGCCATTGGGGTTTTATCCGTCTTCGCTCAATTAGAACGTGAAACCATCATCGACCGTTTATGGAACTGTCACCGCAACATGGTTCGTGACGAAGGCCTCTGGGCAGGAAGTGCGGCCCACGTTCCTTATGGTTATACCCGACTCACTCGTGGCGAATTAGTCGTCAATGAAGAAGAATCCAAGCATATTCAACGGATGTTTGAAGCGTATGTTGATTTAAAATCCTATGCTAAAGTTCAATCGCAATTAGAAAAAGAAGGGTTTAACAACATTAGATTGAATCGACTGATTCGAATCCTTCAAAATCGGCTGTATCTTGGCGAAGTTTCATTTGCCGGTGAATGGTTCAACGGTTCACACGAACCGATTATCTCACCTGAACTCTTTCATCAAGCCCAAGAAGTTCGGGAAAAACATAAAACTAAAAGTTATGGGACGGTTAAAAATAAAGTCTTTACCGGCAAAGTGTTTTGTGGTTGTTGTGGCGAAGAATATCGTCCGTATGCCGTCAAATACACATTATCAACTGGCGAAAGCATCACGCGTCAGGACATGATGTGTAAACGTCGTCGACTGCCCGCTCGCTACGATAGCAAGTGCTTAAATCGTAAACTAACACGTGAAGAATTTGAAAAAGAAATATTCGATCGACTTCATCGGCTAGGAACCAGTGGTGAAATTGAATTCAAACATCAAGTGACTCACTACGAAAAGCAAATCGAGCGTTTGGATAAAAAAATCAATAAACTCCTCGACCTCTATATGGATGATCGACTCTCTAAAACGTCACTCGATGCCAAACTAGCGGATTTAAACGCACAGAAAGAAGAACAATTAGCACAAGCAAAAGCGGCAGAAAATGAAGAATCAGACATCAAGCAATTCATTAAAAATGGGATTCCTAACTTATTTGAATGCGACTTAGACACTCAAACCGCGATGGTTGATTTATTCATCCATAAAATCGTGGTGAAAGACGATGGATTACAAGTAATTTGGAATCAATAACCTATTTTTTTACTACTATTTTTCGGTTTTCAGAAGATAGCGTCAGTTGCAGCAACGACAAGCCCTTTATCAAACCCTTCTTCTCTTGTTTTCTTTAAATGATAAAGAGCTTCTATTTGAGCACCACGCGGTGAATATAAATCCGTCACATATGATGGTGCCTCATCAGCTGCAACTTCTGTAAAGTTTGTATTTGGAAACGGTGTTGTTTGATAGATTTTATTTTTCTTCCAATTCTTTGAATAGAAATCCAGTTCTGCATCGGTAATTTTAATGGAATGATTATAAAATAAATCTTCAAATACTTGATGATACCGCTCATACTCTACCTGATGCGTCAGTTTATCAAGTTTGAAATTCCATTCTACCCCACTTGTAAAAGCTGATTTTGATAAGTTAGATGATCCAATATACATGTCGGCTCCATCTTCATATTCGAAAAAATAAGATTTTGCATGAAAACTCCGATTAGGCTCATTAAAAAATCGTAAATCAGCACTATCACCGAAAATATCTTTTAATCGATACAACGCCGAAGGCTGTGTAATATTCAAATAATTCCCTGTTAAGATTCGAATCGGAATATTTTTCGTTTTAAGTTCTATTAAATCTTGTTCTAATAGTTTAACCCCTGATTCCATTAAAAAAGAAACGATAATATCGATTTTTTTAGCTTTTTTAAAACTCTCTTTCATATGATGATACAGATAATCATCATACCCTGTAATACTTTTAATTGTTGTCACCATTTTCACCCTACCTTACACTTTGGTAATATTTTATCATTCTTTTGAAATTTTTGACAGAATTTATCCCTTGAAATATAATAAAACTAATTAAAGTACAGAGGAGAATGATCTATGATTCAATACGATAAACTAGTCCGTGATTTAATTCCCGAAATCATCGCAGCATCGGGAAAAACAGCAGATATTGAAATTGTTAATAATGAGGTTGCCTTTAATTATCTAGTTAAAAAACTAGATGAAGAAGTCACAGAATTCAAAACAGATAAAAATCTAGAAGAACTAGCTGATGTCATGGAAGTCTTATTTGGATTAGCTCATAAACTTGGATACACAGAGCAAGATTTACTAAACAAACGCCAAGAGAAAAAAGAAGCACGTGGCGGTTTTGAAAAAAATATCATCTTAAAATCAACAAAATAAAAAGAAACCACCCGTCCAACGGGTGGTTTTTACTAAGTCTATAAAATCTTATTACCAGCTAGTGTCGCACTAATCTAGCTTTCACTCTGTTCAAGTTGCTTCCCTTTTGCTATTCCTAAAAGAGATCTTTTATTAATTGAATCCTTATTCTGAAACAGAAAATAGTATAACACATTGTCATGATTGATAATTTAAAACACACAAGTACCTATCAATGTGAAAAGTTAGGGTGCTCTTGTGTGTTTTTCCTTATATAAAATTATGAATTTAAGTAGAAGTAAATTTTTATGAGAAACTAACTATTTTACTTCTCATACATCTTCAAATACTCAAAAAACAATGGCTTTAATTCATCCTTACTCAGCATTGGGAACAAGACAATTGGGTAGCTTTTATTAAACTCAAATAATACACGGCGTCCAACACGCTCATCTTTTCCTAAATCATCACGCCATGTAATTTTTTGTTTCAAGATACCTGATAGGTCATACTCATCAATAATATCTAAAATATTGATCATAAATTCTCCGTTACGGAATACTGGATACTTTAACATATAGTTAAACATATCTAAATTGTCAGCGATTAGGCGGAAATAGTGATCATGGCGTGTTTGATCATTCACATGATCGACGACATATTGAGCTCCAAGAATACATTTATAAATGTAGTTTTCCCAGTCGAATTTCTTTAGAACCACATTATTAAATTCTTTTATGCTAGTTTTAACTTGAGGATAGTTTTCTAAGATATAGTCTCGTTTTGCCGTGCATAGCAAGGAGTGCCAGAAGAGTTCATCAAAATGCGTATCACGATCAGTGTGTAAATAATGATGAGCAATAACTGTAAATGCCTCGATGAATTTATTTGTACGTTCAGTTTCATCTGATATATTGAGATAGATTGGAAAGTCTGGGGCAGATTTTAACTCTATTACCTCATCGCTTAAAAAATCTTCCATATTATTAGTCAGAAAGGCATTGTAGAAGGCTTCGTTATTTTTATAGCCCTTATCTAATAAATTAATCTTCATTTTTATACAGCCCCCTTACCGCACTAGTAAATTTGTTTAAGATTTTATCTGAGATTTTAGAAATAACTTCATCTATATTTTCAGTATTGAGCTCCGTAATCATTTTACTTTTCATCAAGTTATATAATTTGAAGTCAAGTCCATCTTCTGGATATTCGATATCATCTAAATAAACTTGATCATCCTCACCATATTTAATAATAAAGCGATAAAGGGCTTTTTGAAGACCCATATAAACGTATGGATTGTTTAAAATTCCACTCATGCTTGAATCATTAAATTGTAATTCGTCACTTTTATAATTAATGATAATTGTCTCGCTACCAAGGTCAATTGCAATTTCTGATTTTAAATCTGGATTTAGTTTCTTTTCAAATAGATCAAATGGTTTGTTTGTACTTCCATCAAAGATGACACAATTTGAGAATCCAAGAACTGAGTGTTTAGGTACTGTAATACCTTCTTTTATGTCATCGTAAAAACTTGCTAAGTCATCATTTGCTGCAAAGTTTACATCCTCTACTGCCTGAATAAACAATTGGAGTGTTGTTCGTTTACTTAATGAAAGTCGTGTTTTTGGAATGATAATTTGATCTTGGTTTAACTTTACATCATAAAATTTATTGTCCTTTGACTGGATAACGAGGATAAGTTTTGCTTGTTTTGATTGAATTAGCTTTTTAATAAAGGGTGATTCAATTTCTGATGTAACATTGAAGTGATAATGCTCTGTGTTTTCTTGTAGATTGATATCTAAAGTGAATTGACATTGTTCATATGAGTCTGAGGTGTTGGTTAAGAGAGGGTATGGGAAATTGGCTTCTTTTTTATAAATCATTTCTACACCTCCACATAGTACACGAATTTCAGATTTTTGTTCAGATTATTAACACTTGATTGTAGTTTGAGCTGAGCTATCCCTTTATTTAACCCCACATCTTTAATGATACCACCTTCAACTTTTAATGTCTTACTTGTTGTTAAATCGGTAATTTGCGTATAGGCTTCATGAAGCTTTAATTCATTAGGATATTCTTTCCCCATCCCATCAACAACAGCAAGTGAAACATCACACGTACTTACGTTCTTAATCTCAGGACTTGTTGAGAAATCAAAGCGCAAAATTTCAGCATCACCAACGATTGCACGTTGCACACGATCAGGTTGTGCTTGATATTTAATTTTACCTTCCGCCTCATCTTTAGCTCGAGGTTTACGTTTTAGCGGTGGTTTTGGATTCTGCTCTTCTGATTCTTTATTTTTAGGTTTCTTCTTTGGAACATCTGTCTTAACCTTCACCACAGTTTTTTCTTTACTACCTTTTTTCAACTTTACAGGGGAAGCAGCTTTAGATAGCTCTTTCTTAAACTGTGTTTCAACCACATATAAAATATCACTAGTATCCATTTTCCCATCTGTTGGATTGTTTTGTTTAATTGCCGCCTCAATTACCTGACTAATTTGTCTGTTAATATTATTAATAAAACGTTTAGCATTTTTTTGAAGTTCTTGATCCTTAATGTGATCAAAAGATAGCTGCGTATGTGATTCATTTTCTAGCGACTTTAAATATGCATCCTCTTTCGAAGACACCGGAATCAAAATCCCATTAAACGGTTTATTAATATGACCACTAATTTTCTTATCCTCAATCTTCATTCCAATTGTACGAATAATCCCAATGCGCCCTTTTGGAATAGATAAATCGTATCTAAAATATAAATTAAATTCGTAGGCTTCTTTTTTATCTCTAATCGTAATGCGTTGTGGTTCATGTTCCGTATACGTTTGATAATAAAATGGTGTAAAATTCAAGTCTTTAGATTCTACATTATCTAGATAATAGATAGGATCAGACATATATTGACCAATTGTTTGAACATTCAAGCACTGATCATTAATGTAAACTTGCAATTTTCCTTCTAAAATAGACAAGAAGAAACTATCACAAACGGCCTTTACAATTTCGATCTCATTATTGAACTCAGTACGTAAAAACGGCACAATAATTTTCAAACCACGCGTCTGTTTTTGAAACACCTCGTGATAATGATTTTCAAAGGGATAAAATTTACCATTTTGTATTTGTGTAAAATAGCCTGTGGCACGATAACATTTGGTATTTAACTCATGCTCTATTAATTGAATTGTTCCACCGAGATGCTGATCCCCAAATTCATCACAGTTCGCAAAATACATTAGATATAAATCAGATGCTGCATTCGATGCGATTTTCCCTATTCCATGAGAACCTCCACGCGCCTGCTCTGTTGATTCATCCGCTTCAACTGTGTGTACCCCTTTGTTGTAGGCGTAAATACTCCACGTATCCTCATTAGAATTGGTTTGTCCATTCCTTGCGCCACGTAATCCTTTTGTATTACTATCTTCAAAAGAAATATAATCAATTGTTTGAGCGTGCATCTTATTTTGCATATGCGCAATTGTTTCTTTTGTATATGTATTACGCCCTTGTAAACTCAAAATACGCTCTTTTATTTCATGTAACCCAGGTATATGTTCTTTATCAATGGTTCCAGTTTTAATGGTTACTGTGACAGGATCATCATTTTCTTTTAACTTCCCATCCAACGAGTTTTGTATATTTTCACGAATCAGACCTGATATACCATTCTTATAAAATCGCTCCAAAACAGGATGAAAAGTCGACTCTTCAATACGATCAACTGGTGTAAACTGCCAGTATTGTGTCATTTTTATCTCTCCCTATTCTAATCAAATGTCACTTTATCGAAAAATGTATTTTTTTAGTGTCATAATATTATTCTTACATATATTAGGATAGAGATCAACATAGAATAATTGTCATTTTCAATTCTCTCAAGACAAAAAAATCATCTTATGTATAAAAATACATAAGATGATTTTTTATATCTTAGAATTCAATACATTGAAAATACTAAGGTGTAGCTATTTTTATGCCATGTTTATCACGATCATGTTTAGATTTGTATGCGGGATGTCCTTCGATTGAAATAAACTTAACGTTTCTTCATTTTTTTAGTCACAGAAAATATCCATTTTCACTCTTCATCTATGACTGTCATAATCTCCTTATATGCCCTCTTCCAATCTCTATGCGCATTATTAACAATGAGCTTCTTTATAGATAATTTTTCCAAAATAGCTAATTCTCTACACTGTCGTTCTTCTAAACAAGATATATATCCATCAAATCCTCGTGCATCTATACTCTTTCCATATCCCCCATTTATATGATAATCGATTACCGCATCAAGCCAGCCCTTACGTTCCTTAGCTGTTTCTTTTACTTTATCTACAATATCATCATTTTTCAAATAAATAACTATAGGATTTAACGAACTAATACTCTGATATATTTTCGAAATGTATTCAAAAGATTCATTTTCAGGAAAATTAAATCTCATCATCATTTCGCACATTGGATTTTGTAAAAAAACGCAGTTAAAAACATAAACCTTTTCATCATAACTTGCTTTTTTGGCAAAGTCCTGCCACCGATTTATCATTTGTGGCATCTCAACTTCCCATGGCAAAACATCATAGATTTTATACTTTATCAATAGATCCAAATCTTCATCTGCAAATTGTGACAAATCAATAATATATCCACCATTTTTTAGTTCTGAACATTCCTTTATTTTTATTTGAAGGGGAGCATCAAATTTATGTAAATCGTTTTTCTCAACATAAGCATGAAACTCAAAGTCTGCTGGATGTTTTCCGCTTCCCTCATCAACCAGTATTACTGATTTATCCATTTCAGATAATTTTTCTGAAATAAATTTTGCCGTTGTACTCTTACCCGAGCATGGTAATCCTTCAACAAGATATAACTTTGTCATCTCTAATCTACCTCGTTAAATCGTCATTTCTTCAATTTTTGAGTCGCAGAAAGTATCAATTGATCTCCAGTTCATATCTTAAAAATTTGTTGAAATCAGAATTGTTGACTCTGTTCCGGCGACAGAGGTGATAACCCATTCACCATCTCTACGCCTGACATCTGTCCAGTATGAGTGATAACGTTACAACTTAAATAAGAATTATTGATCTTGGCCACCAACTCTTCAACTAGTTTTGTCGTAGCAACCCTATCCGTATCTCCTTGTCCTATGACCTATGGAATTTGAACCTTACTCCATTGATGAGAAAGATTAATCATCCATCTTTCATTTGTTATCGGTATAAAAACAACAATTTTTCTGTCTATATTTTCTGTAGTAATAATAACTATCACTTATCATATTGGGCTGTTTATGACCGATTGGTGTTCGTTTTTCAAACAATTCAAAACCACTTTTCTCAGCAACTTTACATGATGCTATATTCTCACAATCAATTGTTAGTATCATATAATCTAAAGTCGAGACATCCATGCACCAATTAAACAATGCAACTAAACTTTCTGTTGCATATCCTTTTCCCTGATATTCTTCATCAATAAAATAGGCCATTTCGACTTCATTTAAAGTATCCTCAAATCCCATTCCTACTGTTCCAATTAGTAAATCATTCTCTTTTAGCGCAACGGCATATCTTTTACACTCATACATATCTGTAGATTCTTTTTGTGTTTGATGCCAATCAACATATCCAGTTAATGATTCTGCAGAGGGTATATGTTCAGACCAATCCCTCATAAATCGAATCACTTCCTTCTGCCATACAATTTTAAATAATTGTTCTTTATCTTTTTGTTCTAAATCTCTTATGACTAATCTATCTGTTTCAATTCTCATCTCTGTTTCCCCGCTTACTTTATTAAATTTGTTACTTCCCATCCAAAAAATATAATTCCTAACGCGCTATCCTATATGAATTGACATGTTTTTAAATCCATCACTTACATTAACAACAGATGTGCCTTTTGTCAAATCACGTATGCCATATTGATTGTTCCATGGATTTGAAACGACTGCCCCTTCTCCTATCTCTATATCAAAAGGTCCATTGATAATGTTTAAGTTGAATATCTAGATCACATGGTGTTGTATCTCCTGATGGATGATTATGAAATGCCATAATACTAGTCGCATTTGATACGACTTCTCTTGAATGGACAATCGCTTTATTGAGTGGTCTAGTGATACGAATAGTGGGTGGTTCATGTTTAGTAGTCAAACAAGCAATGATGAATTGTTCTCTATCCCAATCTTGAAGTTGCTCCTTTATCTAAAAATCTTAACTTTCATATACAACACAACATGCGTCTGATTTAAAGAATATCTGATTTATTGTTATGCTGATTACTTTAATTTAAAAGTTAATTTCACTGGATTGTGATCACTATACATAAAATCAGCATCAATGTTCTCAGCATTCGCTACAATATTATCTGAAATAATAAACCCATCTAATATCGTCATGTAATTAACACCTTTTATATATGGAATATCAGAAGCCCTACATGTTGCAACTTCTAAATTATTACTTGCATTAACAATCTTCATTCCATCAGGCAATTCTTCATCACTTAGACTATTTACCCAACTAGGAACTAATTGTTCAGATGAAAAAGCCTCTTCATCAATATTTAAAACATGATTAAAATCACCACCTACAATCACATAATTTCCTTGATCGTATTCTTGCTTCATCATTGTATTAAGAAGTTCAAGTTGTTTAGCACGAATCATCCCATCTTCATCATAAGCAGACATATGATTATTAATTAAGACTAACTCTTTGCCATTACCAACTTCATACCGAGTAATAACAAAACATCTATCTAAATCAAAAAATTTAGCCAAAAAGCTATTATCTACTGGATAGCTCATTCGTTTTGCTGAACTGATCTGATATCGAGATAACGTCAGTAATCCCGATTCTACACTTCCATGAGGTTCATAAAAAGGATACAACATATACGGTGCATGAAAATTAAGAGCAAAGACACGACCATAATGACTTAACGAATTTTCAATCATTTCTTTTTGATTAATCTGATAACTACGTGTTGCCTTTACATCAACTTCCTGCAATAAAATAAAATCTGTCGCTAATTCATTTATTAAATTAATAGACCCTTTCGTATTTTTTAAAACATTTTCTTGACTAATTCCTCTTGAAGACTTCCCCGTCATCACGTTTCCATCTTTCATAGTTCCTACATCCATGAAAAATGAATACTGTTGATCATACGCTCCAAATCCAATGTTATAGGTCAGTATAGAATACTCGGTATCTTTTTCTAAAATAATCTTTTGATTATTTATAACTTCTAATGACAAATCATCTTCTATCCGATAATATGAGTTATTGATATAAACGATATAACTACACACTAAAATGACAAGTAATAAAAATAAACTTAAAACAACAATCAGAAACTTTTTCAGAACTTCTCTCATCCCTACTCTCCTAATACTTTTTGCCTATTCAATGTCAATTATATGAAACAGAATAATTATAAATTCTACATGATCTTAAAAACTGTCTAATTCATTTCAACCTATCCAAACCTCGCCATACGACAGTATGTGAGTGGGCAGATTGACTATTTAGTGATCATTCTGTTCTGAGATAAAAAATAGGTTAATGATGTGTTGACATGATTAGCCTTTCTATTAATGATTATGTTTCTTTTGACATTAAAGTTTGATTAATTCTTATAGCAGAATTGAACCTGATGATGAAAAGACCTGTGGTGACATAAAGCACTCTAGGTTGTTTAAAACAGATAATTTAGATTTAAATACCTTTTTTTGAATAAAAATAGAAATATAACCCATAACATAATTGTAAGTTTAAAACTTGCTATTCCAAAAACTCCTTATGTTATAAATTCCCTTTCATCAAACAACTGATTCCCCCTATCAGTTGTTTTTTTATGTCTTTTATTCTTAATATATCCCGCTACTAGGATCGTCTTCTCTTAAACATCAAACTAAATATCAAGGCACTCGCCACCACCATTCCCTACTAGTTGAGGATACATTTACTTCGTAAATGGCAGGGGTCCCACACGCTAGTATGTGGACATAGGTGACTTGAATATTTAGTGATGACCTTGTTTAAGTATGGGTTCCCTGCGCTAAGTACGAAAATCTTTAGATTTGAGTCTTAGCTATCCTCCTCTGGTAGGGTATGGAAGATAAGAAAAGGCTAATGATGCGAGTGCATGATTAGCCTATCCAGAGATTGAATATAGGGTAAAAAGTATAATCAATATATTGTAAGCCTTATATTACAATTGTTTGATTTTATTATGTATAATCAAATAATATAATCAACCTTAAAATAAAAATAACCATATCTAGTTATTAAAAACTTGTATATGGTTATTTTTATACTTTTTATTACAAGGCTCTGTTAGCCAACTTCATGATAAATAATATATTTTAGTTCGTAGTTGTTATATAATACGAAATACATATGTTTTTGATATCATGTAGATAAATAGGAATTTGTATAGATATTAAGAAAGTGGAAATTATAGGACAAAAGATTTATGTTATACAATTTTTATAACATAAATCTTTTGCTACGATACGTTGCGTTAAGGAAAATAACGATTTCTTGTACCTTTGAGTTCCATAGGCTACTGTGAAATTACTACAATAAGTTTATGCAAGTCTTGCTTTGGATGGAAAAATGCAGGAATGGGTAGATGCAGAGAATAGTATAGAAGTTTGGTAATTCACTAAGAACATGGGGTGTTTGTAGCACCCCATAATTATTATACTGCAAATTTTTCTTGGTTAAAATTAAATAAACAATTCACATTCTTTTCTAACAGTGCAAGCTTTTTTTTCCCTGCATAAATACGAAAATCTTTAAATCTTAAATCACATATTCGGGAACCATCAACCAATTCAACTTGAAATGAGGGAACGCGAAAATCACTATTTCCATATGCAGGATACTCTTGGGGGAGCGTATCCAATGAAAAAGTACGGTCCTCTGGATTCGGATTGGCACAAAATCCTCTATCATATAGTACAATATCATTACTTTCATGATAGTGTTCAATTCTTCTGCCCCAATACAAGTGGGCTAGATATCCCCCATTAATGACCTTCATAATATAACTAACATGTTTATTCCTTAAATGAAAACATCTTGTCCTCTCATCATAAATGATATCCATACCTTTCCTCCTACTACTAAAATAATTACCTACATGCCGATTATAAAACGCTATCGTGATGGTAACAAGAGTAAAAAAAGAAGATAACAGGTAATATCTTGCTATGTTTTACAGTTCTATCTTTTAGTCCTTACTATTGTTTCGTGATGATTCGATAAACAATAGCTTCATAAGGACGTAAATTAATGCATTTGTTAAATACCGGATAGTCATCATAATTTGCAATTAAAACTTGTCCATCTCCTTCTACTAATTTATCTGGTAAAGATATCTGTAATCTATTTCCATAAAAGTTGCAAATTACTAGAAGCATTTCCTCTCCAAATTTTCTTAAAAAGGCAAACACTTCATTATGCTCTTTTAAAATCAATTCAAACGTTCCATATTTAATAATATCCATCTCACGTCTTAGCTTAATAAGTTTTTGATAAAAATAAAAAATTGAATTACGATCGGCTAAAGCATTTTGTACATTAATGTGAGGATAATTTTCATTTACACCAATCCAAGGTTGAACATTAGAAAATCCAGAATACTTTTCACTATTCCATTGCATAGGAGTTCGTGCATTATCGCGTCCTTTTGCATAAATTGAAGTCATAATTTCATCCTTACTATAGCCATTAGCCAATCTCTCTTTGTACATATTATGAGTTTCAATATCTTTATAATCTTCAATTGATTTAAACTTTACATTAGTCATCCCTATCTCTTCTCCTTGGTATATAAAAGGAGTTCCTTGTTGCATATGTAACATCACTGCCAACATTTTAGCTGATTCAACCCGATACTCTTCATCATTGCCCCATCTTGAAACCATTCGTGGAAGGTCATGATTATTTCCAAATAGGCTATTCCATCCCTTTCCATATAATTCAATTTGCCATTTTTCAAAGGTTTCTTTAAATTTAATAAAATCTAGTGGAGCTAGATCCCACTTGCGTTTTCCTTGCTGTTTATCAAGTGAAATCACCTCGAATTGAAAGATCATGCTTAATTCTTTTCTTTTAGGATCACTATATAATCGCCCTATTTCTGGTGTTGCTCCCCATGTTTCACCGACAGTTAAGGTTTCATAATTTCCAAATGTTTTTTCATTCATCTCTCGTAAGTACTGATGCAACTTTGGTCCATTAGTAGTAATCAAATGGTCAACATCCTTTCCGATTAAATCAATAACATCCATTCTAAAACCACTAATCCCTAGCTCTAACCAAAAATTCATCATTTCATAAATTTTCTCTCTAACATGCTTATTGCTCCAATTTAAATCAGGCTGTCGTTTATCATGTAAATGAAAATAGTACTGTCCTGTTTGCTCATCAAATGTCCAAGCACTTCCACCGAAATTAGATTTTAATTCATTCGGGACTCCTCCATTTACCGGGTCCCGCCAAATGTAAAAATCACGGTAAGGATTATCTTTCCCTTTTCTTGCCTCTATAAACCATTCATGTTCATCCGATGTATGATTAACAACTAAATCCATAATAATTTTGATTTCTCTACTCTGACATTCCCTAATGAGTACCTTCATATCGCCCATGGTTCCAAACTCATTCATAATTCCTTGATAATCGCTAATATCATAACCGTTATCAACATTAGGTGATTTATAGACAGGACTTAACCAGATCACATCAATCCCTAACTCTTTTAAATAATCTAATTTACTAATAATCCCCTGTAGATCACCAATCCCATCGTGATTTGTATCCATAAAACTCCTAGGATAAATTTGATAAACAACTGATTCATGCCACCATTTTTGCTCCATAATACTCTCCTACCTTTTAAGAATGATCATTTACAATCTATAAACTGTTATTGTATGATGAGTAATGCAATCATAAATCATTACCACTATTTAATAGTATAATCCAGAAGAAAACGATTCACTTGCAATATTTTCTTAATAAATAACATAATTTTGACTTTATCAAAGGAGTGATGATATGAAAGATACCCGATTAAAAGAGAAGTCTTCACATGGTGATTCTTTATTTCCTTTCCAACTCTATCGACATTTTAATAAAGATGGAAACTATTCAGTTAATTCTCACTGGCATAATGAATTTGAAATCATATACGTTGAAAAGGGAGAATTTAAAATCCTTAAAGATAGTCATCTGATTAATATAAAAGCAGGTGAATTACTTTTCATTAATAGTGGGGAAATCCATTCTATAGAAGATATTAGTAACTCTGAATCCATTCATCATGCCATCGTCTTTCATCCCAACTTTATTAACACCTCTAATCTAGACTACTGCCATATTAATATTCTTGAACCACTTATCAAGCAAAGCATAAAACTCCCCTCCACCATTAATTCCGATTCGATACAAAACTCGAAAATAATTAATGAGATTATTGATATCATTGATCGCTATACTTCTAGAACACCAGGCTATCAATTAACAATCAAAGGATCTTTGTATAAGATTCTTTCTTATTTAGTTGAAAATAATAGCTTTATAGCTTCTAATACTATTGAAAAAAATCTAGATTACAAACTACAGTTACTTAAAAAAAGTGTCACCTATATTCATCAAAACTACCAACAAAAAATATATATCAAGGACTTAGCTCATGAAGTTAACATGAACTCACAATACTTCTGTCGCTTTTTCAAATCGATGACTGGGAAAACACCTGTAGACTTTATTAATACCCATCGAATTGAGGAGGCAACCCTTCTCCTATCATCAACAGATTTAAATATTACAGATATAAGCCTAAAGGTTGGTATTGATAACTTTAGTTACTTTAATAAACTATTTAGACATTACAAAAATTGTACTCCCTCCGAGTATCGCAAAAACCCTTCTAACCCCATTAAAAGATAATTTGAGGAGCGTTACCAACATAACCTTCCAATAGTTTAAATTCATCACTGTATTCCTTTATACTCCTTTAATAAATTCATCGATAGCTCTTCTATAAATGTTTAACTACTCCATCTTCTCTCAATTTCATAATTTAGAGTTGATGAACTTGCTCTTTTTAGTAGGATGATACATGCGTTTAGTAAAATATCTAATTTATATCCATATTTCTATAAAGGCAAGAATACCACAACAGCATGAGTTCATTTCGTTTTAGTTCTCTTAGTTTTCTTAAGATATCGATTTCTTCCGTAATTAGAAGATATGCTTTAGCTTTATGATTAAATCCACCAATAGCTGCCTAGCCAACTGTTGAGGAATTTAAAACTCTATATACAATGGTATACCCTTTATTTTTGTGGACTACTCTCCCACACTATGAGCCATCTTGCAGCTAACATTAATTGGCAACGCTCCACCCTCAGCACGAGGTGGACATACTAGCAAGATTGAATGTTTAGCAATTGCTATATTCATGAGAATCCATCCATTATAAAAGGCTAATGATGTGTCAACGTGATTAGCCTTTTCATGTTCTTATGTTTTTTCGGAGATTGAAGCTTGTGCCTATCTTGTAGTGAGATGTTTCTGATGATAGAGATAATTGCTACTGATGAACAAAAAATCATCTGGTAGCGGGACTGGAATCTTTTAAGGTTTTGTGGTTATTCTCAACTACTAGGGCTTGATTCTTAGGTCTATCAAGGAAACTTTTCTTAAAGATGGCACTTTATTTCATATTTCACAATAGGAAGAATTCATTAGAACCCTTCATCACAGAAAAGTTCATGACATTCAATATCAAAAATATCTGAAAAAGAGATGAGAGTTCCTTGCCCCATCACAAGGATGTTATGGTAATCATCAATCTTTTTCACATAGCCATCCGTTGTCAAATAAGCACCACCCGTTTTTTTTTCATCGTGTTGAAAATAGGTGATTGTGACCCTTGGTCGATTTAGGAGATGTTCCTTTAAAAGTTGTATCTTCTCATTCAGTCTGTTGATGGATGATTCATCTAGTTCTACCTTATCCGCCGTTAGTCTTGCAACTTCCCTCACTGCCCTGTCATGTCCAGTTAGTGCCGCAAATGGAGCGAACTGCGCGGCACGATGACTATTTAACATAGGGGGATGGTTTTTAGATTTTTGATAGGGCAGATGTAGTATATCGCTATATTTATGATTCATAGGTATTCACCTCATTCTTTGTTTAGGCTTTATGACCGCCAATTTGATTATTTCTATCTCTTGTAGTTGCCCCTTCTTCCAAATTCATTCCTTTAAGAATCGCATTTTTTCCAAACTTTTTACGAATAGATAATAGTGCTTCTTGTTTCTTACGTTCCTTTTTAAGAGTAGCCTCTTTCTTTTTTTGCTTCTGCTCAATGATACTGTAATCGGTAAACAAATCAAGTTGCTTCGTGGTTGGGATTGACTTTACTGTCTCCTCATCTACCACATGATTAAACACCACCGTTAACCGCCTCACTAAAAGCTTCTGATTCACGATTTGATCAAATAACTCCGTTATCGCTTTCATAATCAGTGTGGTTGAGGACGTGTGACCTTCAAGCTTTCTTGAACCACGTGCACGCTTTGGAATCTTTCTTCCATATCGGTCTACGGTCACCTCTTCGATATAATCCCTTGCGATGTTTGGATCAGCTAAACTCTCCCTATCATAATCAATCACCAATACGATGTGATTGGTGACTAACTTTTTCTCAACCAGTTCAAGCACAAGAGAATCCGCCATCTCACGAACAACTAACCTCGCTTTATTAGCTGGATAAGCACTTTGCAAAATCTGTCCTGAACTGATACTGCTATTTTCAGGTTGATAGGCTTTAATATCAGCCATGGTACAAGGTTCCCACCCCCAGGCATGGTCAATTAATAACTCGGCATGAACACCAAATAGCTTATATAATAACTTTTCTCCCCCCTCCGATAAAGACATTCTTGCCACATCTCCCATCGTATACATCCCATGGGCCTCTAGCTTCGTTGCATAACCTTTCCCAACACGCCAAAAGGACGTGAGGGGCTGATGATCCCATAAAAGCCTTCGATAAGTCATTTCATCAAGCTCGGCGATACGAACACCCAATCGATCAGCGGGCATTTTCTTCGCCACAATGTCCATCGCCACCTTACACAAATACAGATTAGTTCCAATTCCAGCAGTAGCTGTGATACCTGTTGTTTTTAAAACATCATGAATCATGGTCATCGCTAAATCATAAGCGCTCATTTGATACATCTTAAGATAATGGGTCGCATCAATAAATACCTCGTCAATACTGTAAACATGTATATCTTCAGGTGCAATATATTTCAAATACACCTCATAAATTCGAGTACTGTACTGGATATAATGTGCCATTCTGGGCGTGGCAACAAGATAAGATACCTCTAAGTTGGACGAATTCATCAACTCCGTCTGATCATACGACGCACCAACAAAAGTCTGATGACTTGCGTCCTGTTTACGAGCATGATTAATTTCTTTAATCTTCTGCTCAACCTCAAATAAACGAGGTCTACCGGAAATACCAAAAGACTTAAGGGAAGGAGAAACCGCAAGGCAGATGGTCTTTTCTGTCCGACTTTCATCGGCAACCACGAGATTAGTCGTCATCGGATCTAATCCTCGCTCATGACACTCAACGGAAGCATAAAAACTCTTAAGATCTAGTGCAATATATACCCTATCTGCCATGCCATTTCCTCCTTTCTTTATTCATTATTATAATCAAAAACGAACAAATGTTCAATAAAATTAACGAATTTAATTCCAAAATTAACTAAAAATTCATTTCCCCCACTTCTAAAGAATCTTTACCTCTTTTAAAACACACAGCGGGATACAAAAAAAAGCATCACGTAGTAGACGAACTTCATGATGCCAATTGTTATAAATCCTCTTTTATTATTTATTTATAATCCAGTGAATAAATTTAGAAATCGACGTCAATAACATTAGGGTGCTACTCCCCCCTAGCACTTATAAAAAAATTTACTTTCTACTCTTCCTTATAATTAGATATTTACATTAAAGTAAACCCTAATCGTTGCTCCCCCCTGCAATCATTAGGGCTTTTTTCATACTTATACATATTTTTAATGATGAAAATGTCAGGTAATTTCCCGCTACGATAAATGACCTTCGTTAAATATAGCAACTAAATATCAAGCCACACCACACCCGACGTATACAATAGGCGGGTGACTCGGTGGGATTGATCATTTAGTGACTCTTTCTTTTGGGGATAAGATTTTATCTTTCCTTGTAGCGGGATGCCTATGGTTATTTCAATCCCCTTTTAGATCCCTAGCACAATAAAAAGCATCGATACCAAAACCACAGGTGTTCCTGTCGTTTTGATTTTCTTATTGTTCATGCTACATCGATTTCTTCCTTAATCAGAAGATATTGTTTAGTAATGAGAGTAAATAACCGTTCAGAGCCTTCCGTTTACGGATCCTGACTGAACGGTTATTTGCAGACTTTGTATTTATAGTTTTCTTGATAAAGATAAAAGCCCCAATCGTTGCCTTGCAACCGTTGAGGCTTTTATCAATTTCTAGGTACTAAGCTTTATTCTTTATCCACAACGAAAACTCTCCCGCTACGATGAATGACCCTTATTAAATACAGCAACTAAACATCAAGCCCCACACCCTAACCATACGCAAGGATGGTAGCACTGGGGATTGATGTTTGAGTAGTTCTTGTAGCGGCATGCCTATGATTAATCTGAATGCTTTTTAAATTCATCCTCAAAAAATCATTGATACCAACACCGCATTTATGCCGTGTTGATTTTCTTATGGTTTGTGAGATAATCTTCCACTTGGAAGAATGAGCCCTTTTTATGAAGTCTTAACTGTTTAGAAAGTTAAAATTAGAGTCATGAAGCGCTAATCGTTGCAAAGCAACCGTTAGCCGCTTCATGAAATCTAGGTACTAAGATTACCACTAAGTATAGAAATGATTTTCCCGCTACGATGAGTCATCTATATTAAATATGAAAACTAACCATCAAGCCCTAATGGCCCCAACATCAGCATGATGTGGGCGTATCAAGGGATTGATGATTAGTGATCTCTCTCTTTTAGATTAAAAATCTAATGAGAAAAGGCTAATGACGTATAAACGTGATTAGCCTATCCATGCTTTATTATATAATTTTATATGGTAACTACGAATGAATTGTGATATACTATTTATGTAACGAATTAAAAAGTTATAACTTTGATTGTTATTTCTCTTTTAGTTAGTTAGTTTGTTTGTTTTGTTTGTTGAAGAACAGCCTAGTCAACTGTTCTTCTTTTTTTATGTCTGAAAACTGAAAGAAAAAGCCTAGCTGTCATTAGCTAGGTTATTTTGATAAATTAACAGCAACTGTTCTATCGTTGCCTATTGAATATCATGACACGATATGCAAAAATACCGTTTAACTTTTCTAGTCCTAGTTTTATACGTGGATATTTCCCGCTACTTAATGAACTTTGATAGATAGAGTATTTCATCAAGAAACACGTGCATCTTGTATAATAAGTATCTCCCTCTCCTAACAAAAAAACGCCTTAAAAATAGCACCCACACGCCGTACATCGTAGGCGTACGGTGACGTTTTTTAATGGCGTTCATTTTAGTTATAGGCTCTTTTTTCTTGTATGAGAAGATTAATTTGATAAATAATAGCCCCTGTTAAATAAAGAATATAAGATGATCTTCCATCCCCAATCGTTGCCTTGCAACCGTTTGGGATGGAAGGTCCTCTTTGTACTAAGGTTATATCTAAGTATCGTAATCCCGCTACTAGCAATTATCTTTGTTAAGTGGGCAACTAAACATCAAGCCCTCACTGCCCCACATCAATAGGATGGGGGCGTAAAAAGGGATTGATGCTTAGTGATCATCTTTGTTTGTAATAAAACATCCAATAAGAAAAGGCGAATGATGTGATGAACATGATTCGCCTATCCATGCCTTATTGTGTTTCTTTAGGTGAAATGCAATTAGATAAATTCTTGTAGCGGGAGGCTTGTGGTTATTAGGATAACTGCCGTTACAGGCGGCACTTTAAAATCCCGCTACGATGAGTTTTTCAGATTAAATATAAAACTAAATAACACATCCACTTGGATGTAGGCATGAGTGGATTGATATTTAGTGATACTGTTATTAGGGATAAATGTAGTTAGAATGCTTCATGGTAGCCGAATATTCCATGTTTATTTCTAGCATGTTTTAAATCTATTACAAAAGATCATGGATACCAAAACCACATGAATTCATGTCGTTTTGATTTTCCTATTTTTCTTTTTATATCAATCTCTTTATTAATAAGAAGATACTATTTAGTGGCGGGAGTAAATAATAGTTCAGTTTCTTCAATACTGAACCGTTATTTACGTTCCTTATATTCATAGTTCTGTTGATGATGATAAAAGCCTCAATCGTTGCCTTGCAACCGTTGAGGCTTTTATTAATTTCTTGGTACTAAGGTTTATTCTTTATCCACAACGAAAACTCTCTCGCTACGATGCAGTCTCCTCTATTAAACAAAAACAGCTAAACATCAAGCCCCACACCCTAACCATACGCAAGGATGGTGGCACGGGTGGATTGAATGTTTAGTGATGACGTTGTTTAAGTATGGATTTCCGCTAAGTACGAAAATCTTTAGATTTGAGTCTTAGCATAGGATAAGAAAAGGCTAATGATGCACTTGCATGATTAGCCTATCCATTTACTTATTGTTATTTGGAAGCATTGAAGTTTCATCAGGCATGGTAGCGGGATTACACATGATTATGAAAATACCTGTTGTGACATAAGGCACTCTAGTTTTTTAAAACACATGATTTCTCTTTAAATCTCCTGCTTTTGAATAAAAGCAGAAATATATTCCATAACATAATGGTAAGTTTAAGACTTGCTATTCCCAAAACTCCTTATGTTATAAAATCCCTTTTATTAAACAGCTGATTCCCCTCATCAGTTGTTTTTTTATGTCTTTTATTCTTAATACATCCCGCTACGGCAATCACCTAAAACATTTGGGATGGGTACTGACCCATCTCCACGATAATATTCACATCCGGAAATTTTACAGGGAATTGATAAAACAAAAACCATTATCTGAGTTCAGATTAAATGTGATTTGGGATAATGGTTTTTTCTTTTCCTACGTTATCAATTTAAATCAGACAATTAGTTATCACAAATTAAGTCATTGATTTTTGTTTACTTTATATTAATGAATATCTATTAAATAACTTAAATTTTATAGCTTGCTAATTGTTTGATCATAACTGGATCTGAATGTGAGAAGAACTGGCTTGAACCAACGTTTAATGTTGCGATTGCAGTTTTATCTTCATCTGTTAATTCAAAGTCAAATACATTGATATTTTCAGCCATACGTTCTGGTTTAACTGTTTTTGCTAATACTATGACATCTTGTTCAACTAACCAACGAAGGATAACTTGTGCAACTGATTTTCCATACTTTTCACCGATTTTTGTCAGAACAGGATTTGTAAAGATTCCATTTTGTCCCTCAGCAAATGGTGCCCAAGCTTGTGGTGCAATTCCTTCTTCACGTAAAGCGGCAATTATTTCTGTTTGTTGTTGAAATGGATTGATTTCAATCTGATTAATAGCAGGTGTTACTTCATTAAAAACAGCTAAGTCAACTGCGCGATCAACTGCGAAGTTTGAAATACCGATAGCACGGATTTTTCCTGCTTTATACAATTCTTCCATTGCACGCCACGCACCGTAAACATCGTTATATGGTTGATGAAGTAATAGTAAATCAACATAGTCAGTATCTAATGCTTCAAGTGATGCTGTGAATGATTTCATAACCCCTTCGTAGCTAATATTTTGAATCCAAATTTTTGTTGTAATAAACAACTCTTCACGAGCCACATTAGATTCTTTAATCCCGATACCCACTTCACGTTCATTCATATAGCTTTGCGCTGTATCGATATGACGGTAACCTGCTTTAATCGCATCTTTAACTGCTTGTGCCGTATATTCTGGTTCAATTTGGAATACACCGAAACCTAAAATTGGAATATCTACCCCATTATTTAATTTTACTGTTTTCATCATTTATTCGCCTCCTGTAATTTGTTTCAATCAAATTTACAAGTATTACTATAGACTATGGAGTAAACTCTATAGCAACTAATTTTTTCTTAATTCCCATAATTTTTCAATATCTTCTTCTAATATCTTACCATTTTTAAATTTTGCAAGATGCTCATCATAAGTCTCGATTTTATAAGCAAGTAAATCACGAGCTTCTTGAATTTCAGCTAGTTTTTTTTCTACTTGTTCAAGCTGATCAATTAAAATCTGTTTTTGTTTTTTCTCTACGTCAGGGTTATCCGCCTCATGCTCTTTTGCAAGACGAGCAAACTCTTGTAAAGAATCAATTGTCATTCCAGCCTTTCTCAAAGTTTTGACAAGAAAAATCCAGTTTAAATCGCTCGTCTGATAGTCACGATATCCTTGTTTATTTCGTGTAACTGCTGGAATGACGCCAACTTTTTCATAATAGCGTAAGGTATCAATCGAAAGATTGAACATTTCTGATACTTGTTTTGAGTTCATCTGTTTCACTTCCTATCATTTACTTCTGTATTATAAACACTGGAGTGAACTCCATAGCAAGCGAATTATCTATTATTAATCATATTTTACACGTATATCCAAAAATTAACAACAATTGATCTATAAAGGCAATAGTGATTGAATTAAATCACTTTTACTAGTTCTCTATCTTAGATGATGATAAAAGCCCCAATAGTTGCCTTGCAACCATTGAGGCTTTTATCAATTTCTATGTACTAAGATATATTCTACATTTACAAATAATAATATCCCACTACTATAATCGCCTTCTCTTAAATAGCAACTAAATATCAAGGCACCTGCCACCACCATTCCCTACTAGTTGAGGATACATTTACTCCGTAAATGGCAGGTGACCCATCACCCCATACAATCTTTTGACTTCATCAGGTAATCCCTCTCTTGCACTGTAAGCCAAGTCACAATTTCCTCTTAATTTGTTTTCCATTTTCACTTCCCCTTTCACATTGATCGTTATAAAAAAAGCCATTCATTTGAACGGCATAAAAGAAAAATATAAGAGACTTTCTTGAATTTTTAAAAATAGTAATGAGTATATGGTAACGGTTTATCTCGTTACATTAATGATAATATCCTGATTTGTGCTTTCATCCCAGTAAGATTCAATCGCTTAAATTATATATCAAATCTTTATTTGACTGATTAATTGGTTGTTTTATTTGCTTGGCCGTTGGAGATTAGATATAACAAATATTTAGAGTATTGTCTAATTTTTTAATAATATTATTCCAGTGCGTTTAAAAAAATACCCTAGTAACAATTGATAACGATAAGATCTGATCCTAGAAAACTAAACAGTTCATTCTCTCCTTATATCCCCTTGTATGTGTATAGCACATCAGTAGAACACTAAACATCATTGCAAACTCGGGGAGTTTGCCACGTAACCTAAAACAAAGTGGACCCCCTGCCATTTACGACGTAAATGTATCTTCCGCTAGTAGGGAATGCGTACAGACCAAAAATAAGTGTTAAAAAGTTCAAACATTTACCGAGGTCCAAAGCCTGTATACAACGTTTGGCGATTATATCCTAAAAAGATATATCAACTATTCTTGAAATGAATTTGAGTGCCATCTTTTTTATCACGAATTATCCCCTAAAAAGGTAAATCATCATCACTAACGGAAATAGGATTCATTGCCCTATTTAGACTCCCAGCCAAAGTTGTAGCGGTTGTAAAGGGATTGTTGTAGTTTTGACTGGTGGGAGAGTAATTAGCATTTGAGAAGTTTGGATCAAACGGGTTAATATTACTTTCCATAGCGGGATTAAAAGGCTCTACAGGTTCAGCTATCGTACTACTTTTTTTAGATTCTAGAAAAGTGAATCGATTGACTAAAACTTCTGATAGATACTGGCGAACTCCCGCTTTATTCCCTACCAATTGAGGATGGCTAAGAGCTTCGCTACTTAGCGCAGGGGACCCATTCTCATAATTTCTCACTTGTAATCGCCCCTCTATCCCAATCATCTTTCGTTTAGGACATACCTATCAATGGTTTGAGCCGTTTTATTCCAGGCTATACAGTTAATAAAATCCGCTTGGTTCCTTTGATGATCTAGTTAAAAAACTAGAAGAACTAATCGATGTCATGGAAGTCTTATTCGGATTAGGTCATAAACTTGGATACACAGAGCAAGATTTACTAAACAAACGCCAAGAGCAAAAAGAAAAATGTAAATGCTTCTAAAAAATATCATCTTAAAATCAACAAAATAAAAGACACCCGCTAACGTTAGCAATGAAGTCTAACAATGGAGGTGTCTTTTTCCTTAAGCTATTTTTTTCATAATCACGTTCAGCCAACTAACGTTCTCACGACCTGGAATCACATCTGTTGTGACTTCTACTTCTTGAAGTTCTAAATTAGGAAACTCTTTCAGTAAGGTACTGAATGAAACTTCAGTAAAGTCATTAAAGTATCGTCCGTCACGCTCACCTTCAAAATCACCATATTTAAATGAAACATAGAAATAGCCATCATTTTTTAACGCATTCTCAACTTTTGAAATTGTTTCTTTCAACTCATTAGTTGGTAAATGTAATAAAGAGGCGCATGCCCATACTCCATCAAACTCATTAACAGCATCTAGTTCATTAAACAACTGACAAATCACATCTTGCCCGATGTTTTTGCTTGCAATTTTACATAATTCTTTAGAACCATCTACGGCAGTCACTTTATAACCCTTTTGAAGGAACCCTTTGCTATCTCTTCCTGATCCACACCCTAAATCTAAAATATGCGCATTTGGTTGAAGATATTTTAACAGCATCTCACGCTTACTATCAAACTCAATATTTAAAGTTGTTTCATTGTATGCCTGAGCACACTGATTATAATAATTTAATGTTTTAGTCATCGTTGCCCTCCTAAATTTCTTTTCTACAGTAAATAACCTAGCTAAGAAGTAACATGCTTTTGCTACAATATTTGCATAGACATTTAAGAAATGATTTAAACTAAGTTTATTTTAACAAATTATAGAAAAACATGACATACTTTGGAGATAATTTTAATTTAATAAGCAATCCCATTGATTGTTTTTTAAAAGACCTCAGTTGTATATTGAATATACAACTGAGGTCTCTCATTTTTAGGAAGATTAACTGTTAAAATAATAACGCTTCTTGTACTGCATCTTCCACGTAAACGCGCGAGGGAATCACCAGGTGGGGTTCGACTTCGCCTTTGATGTGTTGGCTTTTGAGGTATTCACATCCTTTTTTGAAGCTGGATGGAACGAGACTTAAGGAATAGATGTTTTCAAATCGACTATAGATGGAGTCCCCCCCTAGCCCGGATAAACAAATTAATTGAGTGTTGTTTTTCTTTGCGAGTTCAATGAGTGGTTTTAAAAGGTGAGCTGCATTCGTCTGGGCAAATGGGTTATCCATGAGTAAAACTTTTCCTTCTTCAAAGCTTGAGAAGATATCTGTTTCGTCTCGACGCATGAAAGAAAGTAAACTTGTTAAAATAACGAAGGCGGATAAGAATCCTTCCCCTCCTGAATTTTTCGCCACTTGCTCCCATGTGATTTGATATTCACGTTGCTCTTCAATTTTATATAATTTAATCTCAACATTTGACGTTCCAACAATTTGGTCATAAAGTTGTTTGGTTGTCACTTGATGGCCAATAAACTCTTCGATATTTTCATTATTTTGCATGAGTTGTAAGCAATGTTGCGTTAATGAGTTGACAAAGTCGTTCATTCGCACGTGATAAACATTGGCATTACTTTGCCAATCAGGTAGCTTGATGCGAAGCATTTTAATGTTTTTCCCACGAATCGGAATACTTGAATTTTGATCAATTAAACCGAGTTGTTTATGAATTTCTCCGACATAATCAAGTAACAATTGAATGACATTGCTTTTCTCTTTTTCACTCATTTCAATATCAACATCTAACTTTTTCATTAGGCTGTTAAAGACTTGATGCATCGTGTCGTACTGCTCGATAAACGATTGCGGGACATGTTTGCATACAGCAAATCGCTGTAATGGACGATTAAAGAAATCCTCTTCAAATAGAGGGAGGCGACTCATTCGATTAAACTCATCGCTAATTGAATGTTTTAATGTTTCGACCATTTTTTGTTGTTGTCTATAATCACGAAGTAATGTTCCTCTCTCTGTTTGCCATGCTTTTTCATCATAGCTTCGATAGCTTGAATCAATGACAACGTCTGTTTCAGGTAACTCTTGGTTATATTCGACTAAATTCGATTGCTCACGGGCGTATAACGCTAATGATTGCTCGAGCGTATGAAGACATTGCTTCACCGTTTTAATTTGTGCTTGATTTTGTGACAGCAATATAATGAAATCCCGCTTCACGACTTCAGATTTATCTAAAATCTCGGTTTCACCTAAATCACGTTTTAATAAATCATAGGCATTTTTCTTCTCAGTTTCATATTTTGCAACTGAAATCTTTAACTCATTAATCACCTTTTCTTGTTCACGAAGTTCATGCGTCAATCGTTCAATCTCATGTAACACCTCTTCATGCGCAAATTTATCATAGGTTATGTGTTGGTAATCAGCATCTGAAAGTTCATAACGTTGCATGAGTGTATGAAGTTGATCTTCTTCAAAGTTAAATCGCTTTTTCGCTGAAATGAGGTCTTCCTCGCTGCGATGTAGCACCCCATCTAATTGATCTTTAATGGCCTCATACTCTGCTAATAAATCCTCCACATCTTTTCGTAATTCTTCTCCTTCTTCATAATGCTCAAAGCGTTGAAGAACTGCTTGTGACTGGGATAAACGCGCTTGTTTTTCACGCTCACTGGCTTTTAATCGATCGTATGATTCATGAAGTTCTGCTTGCTGTTGCATCGCCTCATCAATCTCGCTTAACGTTGTATTTAATTGCTCACGGACGTCTAATAACTCCTTCAGAAACTGAACATAACGCTCATAAGCAATTATAAATTGTTCAAAATCTTGAAGTTTCAATTGAGTAAAGTGAATCTGTTCTTGACGTGTCGTTAACTGTTTCAAGATCGCGTCTAATTCTCCACGAAGACGCTCTTTTTCCGCTTGAAAATGAAGAAGTTGTTGTTGTAATTCATCTTGTTGTGTTAAGGAATCAGAGAGTTGTTTTTTAGCATGATCATATGTTGTGGCAGATAGCTTTTGATATTTTAAGACACCTATTTGCTCCTCATATCGTTCAAGATGAAGACGTTGTGTGGCACACTTATCTTGAATCTCGGCAATTTCTTTTTCTTTAAGCAGTAACAATTGTTGCAAACGGTGCTCGTCTAATAATTCTTCATTAAACCAAACATAAAAATGAAGGGTATCTAATTGACAATAACCAGATAAATACGTTGTGGCCGGTGCTTGTTCTAATTGTTCCCTCAGAATCATCGGTACAGGGAATGGCGTTTTAATTTGAAGGTCAATACGTTTTAATCGCTTCATCTCTGTAGCATTTAAAATCAAACTGTAGGGCAAAAATGGATTTTTCGAAATAAGGAGTTGATTTTCTTCGGCTGAACGTTGATTTCGTTTTAACCAGTCTATTCCTTGGATATATTGAATCCCTTCATCCGCTAGACGTTGTTTTAAATCATCAGGAATCGGCAAAACTTCTCCCGATTGAAGTTGTTGTTTTTCTTTTTGTAAACGATCCATTTCACGTTCAAACTCACGTAGACGTCCTTCAACGGTTTGGCGCTTTTGGTGTAGCGCCTCTATCATGCCATCTGTATCAAGAACGGCTTCTTCAGGCCAAGCAATGTAACTACGAATACGATGACGAACTTTCAATTCCTCTTCTAATTGTTGTAGTTCTTGTTGATAGGCGTTGATCATCATTTTTAACGACCCAAGTGCTTCTTTAGCATCTTCTGAATCACGATTCACCTTATGCTGCAACTCTTTTACGTGAAGCTCTTGTTCTAAGTCTTGTTTTTTTTGTTTCTTGAGTTCTCCAAGCTGATGTTTGATGGAGTCGATTGTCTCCTTTAACAATCCCGCTGCATAAAAACCTTCTAAGTTTCGTTGAATAGCTTCGTCATACTTAGAAGATAAGCGTTGTTCGTCTTGATCAAATTGTGAAATAGCTTGCTCAAGTCGCCCTATTTGAGTGGAAAATTGCTGACGATCCTCTTGCTTGATCTCTAATTGCTTGTGAATGTGTTTTTGTTGTTGCATCACATCTTTTATTTGCCAACGAACATGAGTTAAGTCAGCTTGTTCACGTTCGACTTGCTGTTCATACGCTAAACTTAAACTATATCCAAGATTTTGTAAACGTGGGAGTAAATCTTCTTGACTTTTTTTCGCAACGGCAAGTTCCGATTCACAACGCTGAACATCTTCTGACGCTTGCTTATACGATTGATAACGATTCGCTGCTTCATAGATGTGTTGTTGTCTCACGGTTATTTGTTGACGCTCTTCTAATTGAGTTAACCGATGTTCTTGCTCACCTGTTTCCTTAAGTAAGGTTGTTATCTGATCCATTAAATCATAAATGACAAGGGATTGTTGTTCATAAGCTAGACGATGTTGTTGTTGAGTTAACTGCTCTAATTGCTGGTTCTGCTGCTCCTTTGCCTGTGTCGTTTCTTGGTGTAAGACATCTAAAATGGCATATAATTTAGCCAATTGACATTCATACTCATGCACTTGAGTTTCATTCTCGAGCAACTGTTTTTCAAGCTCTAAAATCGGCTGCATTTCTTCTTGAAAACGTAAAATTCCTTCTTTTTTTTTGAAATTTCCTTCGTTCGCCTGATACTGTAAGATATATTTTTTTATTAGTGTTTCAAAGTTTTTCATGCGGTCTTGCTGCTGATTGAGCTTATTTTCAATCGCTTCTAAAAACCATTTTTCTGTGAGCCCTTTTTCATCTTTTGCATCCTTAAATAATTCAGATAATCCCGACTCTTTTAAATTGACCTTTTTGATGATGGACTCCCATTCTTTATAATAAATTTGAAATTCTTCTAATTTATTGAAGTAGGCACGGCTACGTGCCGGCTGATTCATATCATAGTAATCAAATTTAAGTTGTTTATCTTGTTTACATTGCTCAAATAATTGACGACAAACATGAAACCCTTTTAACGTCTTACGCTGACTTTCTTGAATCAGTAGCGGGAAATTTTGAATATCGTAATCATTTTCAGACGTATATTCATGAATAAAGTTAATCATTTCAAGGTCAAAACGATGATCCTCGTCCTCTTTCAGCTCTTGATTTTTACGAACCATCATTCCCGTTAACACATACCCAGCCTCATGATCTAAACTCCATTCCACTAAAATAAACGTTGGCTGATTCGTCGTAAAATAGCTAGCAAATGGACGATCACTCGTATCACGGTAACGTTTATGAACAAACGGAGCGGTTAACATTTGAATTAACACCGATTTACCGCCCCCATTCCGTAAAGAAAGTAACGTATTTTCATTGACTAGTTCAAAGCATTCATCATCGATTCGAATGGCGTTATTATTGTAATTTAAGTTGACAATACGGATACGATTAATTCGACTCATTTTCGGCCTCCTTTAGGACGTGTAATACTCGAGTATAGTTGTTTTGATTTAATAAATTAAAATCCATCAGTTGATCAAGCTTTTTCGTTGTTGTAATCATTTCATCAGCTTCAATGTATTCAATGAGTTGTTGCTCTTGTAAAAACTTAAAGATTCCATGTAAAAATCCTTCTTTTGTTGTTTTTTGTTTTGAACCTCGATCATCACTTCGTAGCGCTTCAAAGGCTTCTAGCATGTTACTATAGGCAATGCCAAGTTGCTGTTGTTGTTCTTCGTCATAGTAGGTTGCGCCTTCTTTTAAACGCTCGGCAATGATATTTTGTAACTCTCCCACACGCATAAAGTCTCGCCCTTTTGCACTTTGTCCTTGTCCATCATAAAACTCAACAAGTAAGGTTAAAATGACAAATTGAGATAAATAATAATCTTTATCTGTTCCCGATGATTTACAAAGGACTTTTTTTAGTTCACGTTTTGAAAATCCTAGAACTTCATTTTCCTCTTTTGGAATTAAGTAGATGCTACTTCCATAACGTTCAATGACACAATTGGCAATTTCGCCTTGGCTTTTGACTAAATTCATCACCGTTTCATTTCCAGTATAGGCGTAATAAAGAGCTTTGTCTTGTTGCTCATTTAATTCACGCTGTGAAAGTAAGTGATAAAAGATTTGCTGGCTAAGTTTTACTTCTTCTATTTGATAACTCATGTTACTTCACCTCTAATTTAATGTTAGAACATTTAATCGTCTTTTTACGCCCTTCTTCATCTTGAACGTGCTCAAATGTCACCACTTTTTTTGTTTCTGTTCGAGTGACCGTCAGCGTTTCAATTCGTTTTAATGGAAATTGTGCTTCCAGTACATCAAGCAAACAAGTGCTCAGCTGAAATTCAAAGGTTTGTTCACTAATATTTTCGGAACGTTCTTGTTTTAAGCGTTGGATATCGAGTTCTTTCGCTTGCAATAATTCAATCATAATTTCTTTAAAAATTTCAACGGTTGGAATAAGCTGTTGTAATTGAGAGTCATTCAGTTGTCGCTGGATCTCATTTAGTTCAATACTTCCCGTTTTAAAAACAAATGACAGTAAAAGGGTTAGACTATCCCGATAACGCTGAAGTCGTTGCTGCTTTTGTTCAAGGATAAAGGTTTCCATTGATTCTTCTTCAATTGTGGTAAAAAACTCTTCTTCTTTTTTCTTTTTTGAAATCGGGCGTTGTAACTCAATACTTTTATTAAGGTTGTACGTCTTTTCTAATGGTTTCATAAATAACGGGCGTAAGAAATAATCCATAAAATCCAAGGTATGTGGTTGTTTTAATACTTCTTCATAAAGTTCAGTGCGTAAGTTAAATCGTTGAATCATCCCCATTTGCGTCAAACCTTCAAGTTCTTTGGTATACAAACTTTTCAAATCAAAATGTAAGTTTAAAATTCGCTGATGTTCATCAAGGGCTTGATTTAAATAACTTTCAATCGTTTTTAAATGCCCTAAGTTTTCACGTTCATCTTCTGCAAGCTTTTGAATCGTAATATCTTTTTCTTCTAGTTCTTGCATTCGACGTTTAATATTCTCGCGATATCCTAAAAATTTCTCTTTGGTTTCTTCAATAATGCTTAAATTTTGTTCAACAACTTCTTTATAGTCATCCACTGAATATAGCAAGGCATTTTGACGGATTTTTCGCATGGCTCCCTCAATTTTTTGAAATTGAATGCGCAATAAATTAAAGATATTTTTGACATCATCCACCGCTTTATCGTACGTTGCCTTCTCTAAGTGCAGTTTAAAGATCATCTCTTGAATCGTTAATTGTAAATGACTGTCGACTTCAAGGGTGGATAACATCAGTTCATAGCCTTCATCGGTTAAGTAATACGACGTTCGTTTCAATTCTTGATCGATGTAAACCACTTTGTTTCCGACGAAGCTGATATAAATGGACTCATACTGGCTTTCTTCGTAATTATAACTCTCAAAGTACATCGGACGTCCTTCATTACAAAGGGCTACATCAACAATAAAAATAGCCAGCTCTTTTGCTTGTTCATAGGACAGTGACTTCTGATAAGCTTGCATGTTAAGTTGATCAATGAAATTCGCAATGTCATCCATCGTGCACACCTCTTCTTTGAGTGAGCACTCCATAATATAAAGTAAGACTGAAAACATGAGGTTGACTTGTTCATAAGATTCATCAAACCCATAACTTTTCCATGTCGTTTTGGCTAAACTGTTCTTAAACAAGACCGCATAGGCACCCACTTTTTTCATACGCATTTGAAAGTGTCGTAAAAAATCGTACTGCATGTCCTTCCTCCTAAAAATCTTCCATCGTCAATATTTCTTGTGGAATATAATACTCATTCTCTAAAATGGCTTTCATGGCTGACACCTCATTAAAATAGCTAAAGAAAACGCCTTGTTCGTGACGTTTTTGTTTTTCTTTCGTCTTTGGTAATGGAAGATTGGCTGCTTTTTGAAGCATCGCCTCATATGCTGACACCAATGGCTCACAGTAAAAATGAGCGCATAAACTTTCATAGATAATAATTCCTTCATAATCTAAATCTCCAAAATAGTAAAATCGATTGTCTTGGTGCAATAAATACGGTTCAACGCTCGCGTGAAAATGTTGAAATCCTTTAACACCCTTTTTACCGCCTCCATAAATTAAGGTACTGATTCGACACCCTAGAATCTCTTTATGCCCCGCAATTAAATATTTACGCAAACTATAAAACGTATCTTTGTTTTCAATAATTAAAATATTTTGAGGCGTCTCTTTACAAGCACTAAAATACGCCAGGGGTTCTGCTGTTTCATAAATATTTAAATCAGTCATTGATAGGCCAACATTTTTTAAAAGTCTGTTTCCTTCTTCTAAGAGAAACTTCTCTTGTTGCCAAATCTGAAAACTGCGTTCATTGATTGCAGTGGGATGTTCTAAATCAGATGATTTCGTTTGAAAAAAAGAACTGAGCTTCAATATGGCTTCACGATCGTTGCTATATTGCGTTAAATGAGCCAGGTAATAATCATTTTTTAAATTGGGATGAATTAAATAGAGTAACTCCTCACGAAGAGTTGCTTCATTTTCTATCGTGACTTGAATTCGGTAAGTTTTATACAATGCTGGTTTTTTCCCATTACTCCCACTACTTTTGATTGGGATGATGACTCCCGTTTTTAGTGCCTCTTGTATAAAATAATATAACTCTTGATAGTTACCTAGCTTGTAATGTTCCTCAATAGTTGCTAAGTCAATCTTTTTACGAGGATAGTGTTTAAAAAAGTCCATTATATTCACCTCTATTTTTATCTGACAACTTTTACGATAATTATACATGAAATATAAAAAAGAATCCGCTTTTTATCGAATAAAAGTTGAGTGAACTCTTGATTTTATCATTTAAAATAAGGGCATGAACTGAAATATCAGGTATCATCGTAAATCATTCATCACTGTTATTCTTAAAAATTCGATAAATTATTGTAGTCGTGAATTTTTTCTCATGTTAAAATGGATAAGGTATTTCAGATAAGGATGTGTTAGTATGAAGCAAATGTCTTCTAAATATTTAAATTTAAATTTATTATCTGCCATAGCTAACTCTGGTGATGGATATGTTATTTTAATCACTAACTTTGGCCATGTCATGGGACGTTTATATTATGCTGGAGATCAAATGGATGAAACGATGGCAGGAATCATCTCGGCAGCAAAAGATGAAGTGATTAAAAACATGCGTGAAGAGGACGTAGAATTTATCGGTGATGGTAGCATGATTTGTGTCAAAGAGGCTATCGTCACTTATGCAGCGGGACACACACTAAGTTTTGATGAATTAACCCTTCATTGTGATCAAATCGTTGGATTCTCTCCTATTGATCGTGAATCATACGTTGCAAACTTAGAACAAGAATAATTTAAAACACCTCTGACGAGGTGTTTTTTTGTTTAACTAAGAACTTTTTCTCCTATAATAAGGTATTCGAGGTGATTAAATTGAATATCTTAGATATCTTACATGCACTTGGCTGGAAAATTATTTCAGCCGATAACTTTAGACAAATTTATGTGATTACTCAGAGTAGTGAACGATTAGCTAGAGCACAAGAAATAGCTAAAACTTATCAAGTCACCATTGATGAAATGTGCTTTGATGAAACTGGAAACCTCTACATTAGCTTTATGGATAAAAAAACAAAAGAATTTGTAGATAATTATTATCATAATGGAATGGATCCCCATGAACTTTATTAAAGACAGATGTCAAACGACTAACACGAGATTTTAAAAATTGATAACCGAATAAAAGAAGTCTGATTAGTCAGCAGTTCATAAAGAGTCAAAAAAAGATCATAAAATCCAGCATGAATCGAATAAATTACCAATTACATGCTGGATCACGACTAGTCTTGTCAATTTAATTCATCTTGCTTTGTTTTCTGTGCCACAATTAAAAAACGATGGCGTGTAAAATCAATATATTCTTGTTTATCAATAACAGCTTGGATGGATTCTAAACGATCAAAGTATTTTTCCACTGAAAAATCAGGGATTTGCCAACTGATCGCTTTTAAATAATAAACAATGGCTCCCACATCATAAAAACGTGTGAATGAGACATCATCCGTTGCCTTTAAAATCGTTAATCCTGCTTCTTTTAAACGGTTCACAGCACAACGTAAACTCCAATTGGAAAAGTGACTGGGTTCTGCATTTAACCAGATATTCAACTCACAGTCATTTAAACCACCGACTTGTTGAGTAATGAAGTAACCATCTTCTGATAAAAGACGTGCCACTTCATCTGCGTTAAAGGATTCATGCTTATTCATGATCACATCAAACGAATCCTCTTCAAATGGTAAATGATCATCTGATTCAATTGGAACGACAGTTACTCCAAGTGGTGCTAAACGCTCAGCAGCAATCGTTACATTAGGTTCATACCCTTCTGTTGCAAAGGTCACCGCTGGAAGTGGTGCGAATGAACTTAAATATTCACCGCCACCTGTGCCCATATCTAATAATCGGTGACAATTTTCAAGATATGGCTTTAAAACATTTGAAAATTTCCACTTTAAAGGAAACTCTACCATTCGACCACTGTCTTCTAAGTAACTAAAATCCCATCCTGAAAATGGTTGTTGTTCTTCTTTAATTAATGTTTCAAAAAGCCCTTGACTCATACTCACTACCCCTTTACTCCTTTATTTCTAACGATCGTCTTTCCCCAACGAACGTTAGCATTCACTCACCTACTCACTCACGTCATGGTGATAGGACTCTATTTGAAGATCAACGTCTTCAAATTCATCCTTTGCAAAAAAAGAAAGATCAATAAGTTGCTTTAGCTGATTTGAAGTCTTACAATGTCTTCCCTACCTATATGGGCCTTCAAATCATGACGTTCAATGATTATGATACACTGTATCAAGTCCTTGAATACTAGCCTTACATGACTGATGCCACTGATCATTATCTAAAAAGCTTTCGATATAACCCACTTGACCATCATTTATGATTAATAACGGATACCATTTGAATGGTACGTTTGAAATAGGTTTCAGTCATTCAACTTGTTGCTATGTCAATTCATCTAGGAATAGCGATAGCCATTTGCTTATATAACCTATCATCTTCAACATTTTTACATCAGCTTAAAAAATTAAATGGCCTCGTTCTAAGAATCGATCCCCATCCTTTGAGACGCTAAAGTGTGCCATCTAGATCTAAGATAATTCACTCATCAGCCTAAAGCATTTTAACTTTTCTTTTTTTTGTTAAATTAAGAATATTATACACTGTGTACACAAAAAAGACACTGTTTTTTCAACAAATTGTAAAATTTTTTCAATATTCCCACAAATTACTGTAACGGTTGAATGATGCACTCAGAATCTTTCCAATTATCAGGTGAATAAAGTAAGTAAAAAGTCGTATATAAATCGGAATCTTCAAATAATAAGTAACCTGTGACACTTTCTTGTGGTGCTAAGGTGCCACTCGTTAACTCGGATTGATTATCAATTAATAAAAGACTTGGCATCGTTAAACGACCTTGCTCATTCATTAATTTAAAATCAAAAGCGGTATATTCTTGATTTTCAGCCGATTGATTTGTCAACTCAACACGAACAGCAACAAATTGATGATGTTCTTTAGCTTGCGTGTATTTAGTTTCTTTGATTAACTCTGTTTCTAAAACTTTGAGTTGTCTGTTATTGAGTTCGTCTACTGACTTCCATTGTTCACTTAATACGACTTCAGATTGTAGCGGTAGCGACTGACTACTTGTTTCCATTAAATTGATTTCAAGGGTTTGTTTTGTAAATAATGAGGGTTCGTGATAATAAAGCTTTAAATCCGTCGCTCCTTTAGGAACTTCAAATAGTAAGGTGCCCGTCACCATTCCTCCGCTAGCTAACTCGGTTATTCCTAATGTTTCTACTTCAGATATTCCCATAGCTGATTTTACCCGATTAGGACTTGAACTACACTCTAACTCAAAATGAAAGGGATAGTACGTCATCGCACGATTACTTGGATTTTTAATACTTAATGAGACTTCAATATATTCAAATCCAGCTTTAGCACTCTGATTCATTCGCCTCACTTCATGAACTTGAATCATCGTTTGTTTTGTCTTGATGATTTCTCCAATTTTGCTAACACTGACTTCTGTTGAGGCTTCTTCATTGGATTCTGCTTCTGTAGCTAGTGGTAAATACGTTAAGGTCAAATAGGATTCGTCAATCGGTTGTAAATAAACTAGGGATAACTCAATTGTTTCTTCTCCCGCGAGATCAATCCTTGTTTCTGTCGTATCCTCAATGGTTGGTGTTAAGACTTCAAGCATCCCTGTTTGTAATTGAAGTTCACGTGTATCAAGTGTATAGGGCTCATTCATTTTATTTGTTACCCTTAAATCTAATTGAACAAACTCATATCCTTCAGGTGCATTATAATTTTCATTACCTAAAGAGGTCTGCTGATTCAGAATATTAATCTCTAAATGATTGGTATAGCCGGTTTCAGCAATTTTATAAATTTTCATTCGATCTCCTGCCTCAATGGGAGAAAAGACAAAAATATTAGACGGTTCTTCCTCAGGATTAAATTCAGTATAAGTCTCCGGTAATGATTCACCGATTTGTGTGATGATGACTAATAAAAGTGTCACACCTCCAAAAAGTGCAAGGACACGTCTTCTAGTTTTAACGGAAGGAATTCCCCATCTAATGATGACTTCAGGGCTAAAAATACCGGTGATGAAACACAAGAAGGAGCAAAGTAGTAAGATTGATTTTATGTCTGGCATATGAATCCTCCATTTCGCCTAGTTAATATGACTTATTATATCGCATGACGTGTGGTAGCATTTGATATTACTCATTCTTCGATAAAAAAATCATTCATTAAACGTCTTTAAATAGAGAGGAAGTTGTCTCAGTCCGTCACATTCTCATTTCTTCTGTCAAAGGAAAACAAAAAAAGAACGGAAGCCCGTTCTATCGATTATTCAGTAATTTAGCAATGAGCGCATCAGTAAACTGTGTCGTTGTCGCTGTTCCACCTAAGTCCTTGGTTAAGTCATGCCCTTGCTCATATACCGCATAAAGGGCGGCCTCAATGCGATTTGCTTCATTTAGAAGGTTTAAATGTCGAAGCATCATGATTGCAGATTGAATCAAAGCTGTTGGATTGGCCTGATTACAGCCGGCAATGCTCGGTGCACTACCATGAACAGCTTCAAAAATGGCAATCTCTTCTCCAATATTTGCGCCCGGAATTAATCCAAGTCCACCTACAAATCCGGCACATAAATCAGATAAAATATCGCCATATAAATTCCCCATCACTAAAACATCTGAGGATTCAGGATGCAAGACTAAATTCATACACATCGCATCTACAATTTGTTCATCATATTCAATGTCAGGATATTGTTCACGAATGTCACGAACACAATCTAAGAATAAACCATCACTTAATTTCATAATGTTCGCTTTATGAACGGCCGTTACTTTTTCACGTTGTTGTTGATTCGCGAGTGTAAAAGCATACGTTGCAATGCGATCACTTGCTTTTTTCGTGATGACCTTAATACTTTCAGCCGCTACCTCTCCGATTTTATGTTCAATTCCAGCATATAAATCTTCTGTATTTTCACGAACAATAATTAAGTCAACCTCCTCATAACGGGAAGGAACCCCTTTAATACTTTTAACGGGACGTACATTGGCGTATAAATCAAAGTATTGTCGTAAGGCCACATTGACACTACGAAAGCCTGATCCAATCGGCGTTGTAATTGGGCCTTTGAGCGCTACTTTGTTTTTTTGAATAGAATCTAAGACGGCCTGTGGCAGTGGAGTCTTTTCTTGATCCATCACTTTCGCTCCCGCTTCAACGATTTCAAATTTAATCGGAACCTTGGCAGCTTCAAAGATTTTGACGACAGATTGACTAATTTCTGGTCCAATGCCATCCCCTGGAATTAATGTGACTGTTCTCATTAAGCTTCCTCCCTTTGACGAATTAAATTAATGATCCCACCTGCTAGAATCGCCTCTTTTTCACGAGGACTTAATGGTAAATGAACGGTAAACGTGCTTTGTTTACTCTGATTTGTCACTGTAAGCTGTGTTTGATTCAATTCAATGGCCTCTTTTAAATTTTTGATTGATAATCGATCTCCTTCTTCAATCAAATCATAATCTGAAGACTGTTCAAATTCAAAAGGAAGGATTCCTGAGTTAATTAAATTTGAGCGATGGATGCGTGCAAATGACTTAGCAAAAACAGCTTTGATTCCTAAATACAGTGGAACAAGTGCCGCATGTTCACGTGAGGAACCTTGTCCATAATTTTCTCCTCCAACAATAAAGCCTTGCTTCGCCTGTTTTGCGCGTGAAGAAAAAGTAGAATCAATCGTTTCAAAGCAATGGTTCGATAAATATGGGATGTTTGAGCGATAAGGGAGAAGCTTAGCATTTGATGGCATGATATGATCAGTGGTAATGTTATCTTCTACTTTCAATAATACGGAGGCTTCTAAATCCTTTTTAAGTGCCTCATTTAATGGGAATGATTTAATATTAGGTCCTCGAACGACGTCTTGTTTTAGTTCGTTTGGTAAAATAATACTATTATCTAACACTTCAAACTGATGAGGGAATGAAGGGTGCTCAAACGTTGTTGCTTGCAATGGACTAACTAATGTCCCACTGATTGCTGAATAAGCCGCTGTTTCAGGTGAACATAAATAAACTTGTGCTGATAACGTTCCACATCGTCCATAAAAATTACGGTTAAATGTTCGTAAACTCACGGCATGACTGGCAGGAGCTTGTCCCATTCCAATGCATGGACCGCATCCAGATTCTAAAATTCGCGCCCCACTAGCAATTAAATCTGCCAATGCTCCATTTTGAGCTAACATCGTTAATACTTGTTTTGACCCTGGTGAGATGACCAGACTGACATCTGGATGCACCCTTTTCCCTTTTAAAATAGCAGCGACTTTCATTAAATCAAGATAAGAACCGTTCGTACAAGACCCAATGGCCACTTGATCGACTTTTATAGCTCCCACTTCTTCGACGGTTGAAATGGCATCTGGTGAATGAGGTTTGGCCACAAGTGGCTCTAATTCATCTAAATCAATTTCATAAGATTCATCATAATCAGCATCCTCATCTGCAACTAATGCTGTAAAGTCTTGTTCGCGTTGTTGAGCTTTTAAAAAGGCGTATGTTTGCTCATCACTTGGGAAAATGGATGTCGTAGCTCCAAGTTCTGCTCCCATATTAGTCATCGTTGCGCGTTCCGGAACAGTTAATGTCTTTACCCCTTCTCCACTGTATTCGATAATTTTACCAACGCCACCTTTGACACTTAGTAGACGTAAAACTTCTAAAATAATATCTTTAGATGAGACACCCGTTCTTAGTGCCCCAGTTAGTTTGATTTGAACCATCTTGGGCATCTTTAAATAGTACGGTTGACCTGCCATAGCAAGTGCAACATCTAAACCACCTGCCCCAATGGCTAACATGCCAAGCCCCCCACACGTTGGCGTATGTGAATCACTCCCAATTAACGTTTGTCCAGGTACTCCAAATCGTTCAAGATGAACTTGATGACAGATCCCGTTGCCAGGCTTTGAAAAATAAATCCCATATTTATTAGCGACCGTTTGAATATATTTGTGATCGTCTGCATTTTCAAAACCAACTTGTAACATATTATGATCGATATAGGCAACTGAGCGTTTAGTTTTGATTTGATCAATATTCATGGCTTCTAATTGCAAATAAGCCATCGTTCCTGTTGAGTCCTGTGTTAACGTCTGATCAATGCTGATTGCAATTTCTTCTCCTGCTTTCATCTCTCCATGAAGCAGGTGTTTTTGAATAATTTTTTGTGATAATGTTAATCCCATTATAAAACGCCCCCATTAGATTTTAAAAACTCGACATAATTGGCTAACTCTTCATCTGACATAATTCCAATTCGACCTTGTTCAAATTCCTGATCCACAAATCTTTTTAATCGACAGACGAGTGCTGAGTTTTTATCTACAGCCTCCTCTTCTTTTAACTGATAATAGCTATTCACCCAATGAGCAATTCCAGCTAATCCTGAATGAGCAGAAATCGAGACAAGGGGTGGACGATTTAAAAATTTATCCGTATCAAAAATATTATAGATTTCTTCATTTTTTAAGAGGCCGTCGGCATGAATACCGGCACGAGTCACATTGAAGTTTTTTCCAACAAAAGGAGTATTAGACGCCACTTTATAACCAATTTCATGCTCATAATAAGAAGCAATCTCTGTAATGACAGTAGGATCCATGCCATCTAGTGTTCCTTTCAGCTGGGCATACTCAAACACCATCGCTTCCAGAGGCGTATTTCCAGTTCGTTCTCCAATCCCAAGCATCGTACAATTAACGCCACTAGCTCCATATAACCAAGCATTCGATGAGTTATTAACGGCTTTATAAAAGTCATTATGCCCATGCCACTCAATTTGTTCACTTGGAATTTGAGCATGATGATTAAGTCCAAAAATAATTCCTTGAACCGAGCGTGGTAAAGCCGCTCCTGGATAAGTAACCCCATATCCCATCGTGTCGCAAGCTCTCACCTTAATAGGAACACCACTTTCGTTACTTAATGATTTCAGCGCCATAGCGAATGGTACTACGAATCCATAAAAATCAGCACGTGTAATATCTTCGAGGTGACATCTTGGAATGATACCAACTTCTAACGCTTGTTTAACGATGCCTAAATAATGATCAAAAGCTTCTTTACGTGTCATCTTTAATTTTTTAAAAATATGATAATCCGAGCAAGAGACTAAAATACCCGTTTCTTTTAATCCCATCTCATGAACTAATTGAAAATCATCCTTATTCGCACGAATCCATGCTGTGATTTCTGGAAATTCATAATCTAATTCTAAACATCGATAGACGGCTTCTCGATCTTTTTTCGAATATAAGAAAAACTCACTTTGACGAATCTTTCCTTGGGGTCCACCAAGACGATGTAGCATTTCATACAGTGTTACCATTTGATCAACGGTATAGGGTGCGCGTGATTGTTGTCCATCTCTAAATGATGTATCTGTTATAAAGATATCATCTGGCATACGTATAGGAACCCGCGTATGATTAAATGTCACCTTTGGAATTTCATCATACGGATAAACATCGCGATAAAGATTTGGATCTTTAACATCATTTAATAAATAATTAAATTCAATCGCTTCCATTAAATTCGTTCGGTTATTATATTTAATCATCAAACTCATCCCCCTATCTATGACTGACTTATATCAAAAACACAACTTTTACCAATTAATGGTATTGTAGCATGCTTTATACGAAATATCAGTAACTTTAAAAATTGTTTTACTATCTTTTTAAAATCAAACGTTCCGTTAAACTCATCCTCATTATAAAATGGGATAAAGTAACATAAAAAGCGTTTTTGAAGGTCGATTTTTATCATTTTTTAGTTTTTTATTATTTACATTGTAAAAATCTTGTGTTAAATTAAATAACGTTCGCCAAAAAGTGTAGCAATGGAGGTCAATATGAGACTACAACAAATGATATTTGTAGCTTTTGCAAGTACTGTTTTACTGATTGGATGTCATGAGACACCAAACGTCGTTGCATCTTCAGAAGTGACGCCAATCATGAACATACAAAGTCAAATGAACCTTGATGAAACCGTCAAACCATTAAGCCTAACTCAAGACATGACATTAATGCAACATGTTAAATATATAAAAGAAGAAATTAAACACGTCGTTTTACAATTTACCCAATCTTTTTCATCAGTTCAGATGAAAACTGTGTTCCAATCATTACAAGACATGATCGATTCACAAATCGCTTTTATGAATGATTCCTCATATTCGTTTATGAGATTAATAGCATGTGAGGATTTTTATCCAAGCTCATATAAAGGAATTGAATCATATATAAAAGAAGAACAAATCATTATTCATGGTGAATTAAAACCCTTAAATATATAAAAAAGGTTAACTCCAATGTCAGAGTTAACCTTTTTTTATGCTCCTTTAATCAACTTCGCAAACGCATGCTTCTCTTGATGGTTTTGAAATAATTTAAACCAAGCACAAATTTCTAATGTGAAATCTAAAAAAGCAATGCTTTGTGCCGTGATAATATGTCTGTCACGTACGAGTCGCTTTTCAATACAATTATCGCGCGGGAATGGATCTTGGATTCCATAGACATATTGGTATTTCGTTGACCACTGCGTTAAAGGTGTTGTATAAGTCGCTTCATCTAAGACACCTGATTTAGCTAACATGATGGTTCCAGCTGTTCCAATCGCTGCTAATAGTTTTCGCTCACCATGATAGCGTTGAATTAATTTAACTAGTGAAGGTTTAATATCAACCTCTCGCCCCCCACATAATATAAGTCCCTCAGTATCTAAATCAACGACTTCCGCAAGGGTACAGTCAGGTTCAAAGTTGAAGCCTGATTGTGCTTTGACGACACGATCCTCATAAGCGACCGTTATAATATCTTTCCCTGCATCTGAATGTAAGACATGACAAATAAACGTAATTTCATAATCCGTCATCCCATCAAATAAAAAAACCAAAACTTTCCCCATATTTAGCCCCCATCTAACTCATCTTGCGTTCAAGTTATTCTCATTTTATTTGAAATTGCCATACATTGTCAACGCTTTCCCCAGTAATGTTCAATAATAGAACTAAACTGTCCTTAAGTCCGAATGTTCGACGGAAAAAGTTGCTAAGAAACGTGCTTAATAGATTACTCAATCAAAGAAAAAGGATAGCTTTTCTGAGCTATCCGTTCTAAATGATTATTTTTTGCGACCTAATCCCATTTTATGTTCCACTTTTTTTACTTTTTTGAATGCTAGTTTATTCGCTTGTTCTGCCCCACGATCTAATACTTCATCAATAATTGGTGAATTTAATAATTCTTTCATACGATTTTGGATCGGTTCTAATTCAGCGACAACTACTTCAGCTAAATCAGATTTAAATTGTCCATATCCGCATCCTTCATAGCGAGCCACGATTGAATCAATTGATTCTCCAGTAATCACTGAGTAGATTTCTAATAAGTTTGATAATCCTGGTTTATTTTCACGGTCAAATGCGATAATTCCATCTGAATCCGTCACAGCCGATTTAATTTTTTTACGAATGACATTCGGTTCATCTGTCATTAAAATGAAGTTACGTGGGTTATCATCTGACTTGCTCATTTTCTTTGTCGGTTCTTGTAATGACATAATACGAGCCCCTGTCTTAGCGATTAATGGCTCAGGAATTTTGAAAGTTTCTCCAAAGCGGTTATTGAAACGCTCTGCTAAGTCACGAGTTAACTCTAAATGTTGTTTTTGATCATCTCCAACTGGTACAAAATCAACATCGTATAATAAGATATCAGCTGCCATTAAGACTGGATACATGAATAATCCAACACCGATTCCTTGTCCTTTAGCGGCTTGCTTTTGTGATTTATCTTTAAATTGAGTCATGCGCTCTAATTCACCCATGGACGTGTTACAAGTTAACATCCAAGCTAGTTGCGTATGCCCTGGTACTTCTGACTGAACGAAAATCGTTGCTTTTTCTGGATCTAATCCACAAGCTAAATATAATGCGGTTAACTCTTTAATTTTTTTACGTAATTCTAAACGATCTTGTGGGACTGTAATCGCATGTTGATCAACAATGAAAAATAAACATTCATGCTCATCTTGTAATTTCACGAAGTTTTTTAATGCCCCTAAATAATTTCCAATAGTTAATGTTCCTGATGGTTGAATTGCAGATAAAATTCTTGCCATAATTTCGACTCCTTTATTAAGTTTTAATCATCCTTTTATTGTTTATCTAAATAAAAAAACGCCCTCTATCTCAATCGATAGAGGACGATAAAAACCGCGGTACCACCTCAATAGAATAAATGCTTGTTTATTCCACTTCATACTCATAACGGGAGTTTACCGGGTTCCTTACTCTTTTTATTCAGGTTCCACTCATGAGCCCATTCATTTAAGACATTTATCGATTCACACCAGCCATCGACTCTCTTTAAAATGACACTTAAACTACTATTTCTCAATCAAAGGTTTATTATTTATTATCATTGTATGAAAAGCATCTCACTTTGTCAATTAAAAATCATCATCAGTTTCAAAAAGTGCGGTTAACTCTTCACTACTTAATTGAGTAATAAAGGTTTCTCCTTCTTGAACGATTGCTTCAGTTAAATCACGTTTTCGCTGTTGAAGACGTTCAATTTTCTCTTCAATTGTATTTTTAACGAATAGTTTAAATACTTGAACCGTTTTTTCCTGACCGAGACGATGTGCACGGTCTGTTGCTTGATTTTGAGCACTCATATTCCACCATGGATCATAATGGATGACGACGTCTGCCCCTGTTAAGTTTAATCCCGTTCCACCCGCTTTTAAAGAGATTAAAAAGACAGGGGTATCATCTGAATTAAACTGTTCCGTTAAAGCTAAACGCTCATTCGTTTTCGTTGAACCCGTTAACATTAAATGTTTGATTTCTTTAGCCGTTAACTCTTTAGATAAAATATCTAACATGGATGTGAATTGTGAGAAAATCAACACTTTATGACCTGTAGAAATACATTCATCGACTAATTCTAAGCAAAGTTTTAATTTTGCGCTTTCCCCTTTATAGTTTTCTAAATATAACGATGGATCACAACAGATTTGACGTAAGCGCATTAAAAGTGCCAAGATTTTAATACGGCTACGTTCAATGCCTTGCTCTTGAATCTCTTGATTCATTTCTTCTTTCATTTCATAAACCATTGCGTGATATAAGTCACGTTGCGTTTTATCCATCTCACAGTACATACTAGTTTCAATCTTCTCAGGTAATTCTTTTAAGACGTCCTTTTTCAAGCGTCGTAAAATAAATGGAGCCACTTGTTGATGGATCCGACTTAATAAATTCAGATTCTGTTGCTTCATGATAGGCACTTCATACTTTTTCCTAAACTGTGCGTATGTTCCAAAGTATCCTGGTAAGATAAAATCAAAGATCGACCATAAATCTGATAATGAGTTTTCAATGGGGGTCCCAGTTAAGGCAAATCTAATTTCACTATTTACTTTTTTCACAGCTTTTGCACTTAACGTCGTATGGTTCTTGATATAATGTGCTTCATCTAAAATACAGTATCTAAAGCTTTGAGAGTGATAACTCTCCACATCGCGACGTATTAAGTCATATGATGTAATGACGATATCAACGTTAGAACTGTCTTGAATCAGTTGCCTTCTCGTCGCTGGATCGCCATGAATAATCATGGTTGTTAACCCCGGAGCAAATTTATGAATTTCACTCTCCCAGTTATAAATGAGCGAACTTGGTGCCACAATGAGTGATGATTTATTGGATTGACCCTTCTCAGATAATAAAACAGAAATGACCTGTAATGTTTTTCCAAGTCCCATATCATCGGCTAAAATTCCACCCATTTGATATTTTGATAACGTTTTAAGCCATCGATAGCCTGTTTTTTGATAACGACGAAGTGTTTTTTGAAGATTAACTGGCACGGTAAAGTCAGCATCTTCCACCTGTTTAAATTCACGAACCATCGATTTAAAGGAAACATCGCGTTCGACATGTAAGGACTGACTAATTTTTGTTAATTGATCTAAATACAGTGCTCGATATTTTGGAATTAAAACTTCTTCCTCGTCTAATTGGTCATCATTTAGATTTAAATCATCTACAAATGAAGCAAGTGTATCCACATACTCATTCTTTAAATTTAAGAATGAACCATCTTTTAAACGGAAATATTTCTTATTTTGGCGATACGAGGCTAGAATCTTTTTATACTCAGATGGTCCAAACTCTAAATCTTCAAAATTTAAGCTCAGCCAATCATTTTTCAAACGAATACCAACTGAGAATGATTTAGGCTCTTTTATTTTAATCGCTTTAAACGTATCAGAAGCATAAACTTCTCCTAACTGCTTTAATTCAGCTGTTCCATCATGTAAAAATGAATAAATCGCTTCTTCTTCCGCTAAAAGATAAGTTCCATTAGATTGCTTTTGGAATTGATATTGTTCTAAGAGAGCTAAGATTTGAGCTTCTTTGTTTGCATCTCGTAAAATAGACGTACTGTGTTCAAATGAATTTGGATCATTTGCCTGAATGACCGTATCACCGTAGCAAAATTGGACATTCAATCCAATATTTCCTCGTTTTAATGAGTCTAAATAAAATTTAATCACTAATGGATAAACTTTAAACCGTTCATAAAGCGCATCTAAAGATGTGTCCCGAATGTAGTTTTTAATTTTGGGCATGACTAATGATAAAAATTTTCCCATATAAGCTTCATTCATACGCAACTCAAAACGAGGTGACTGAATGAGTGTTTGTAAGATTGGGAGCATTTGATCGATGAATTTACTTCCACAGCGATAGGCTTCTCGTTCACAAAGAAGATACATGTATTTCTGCCCTTGAATCATTCTAAAAGCTCCGAGATTATGCGATAAATAATAGTCTTCATCCTCTTGTGTTAATCGAAGTTCAATCGCTGGTTCATAGGGATGGAGGGTTATCATTTCACTTGATAAATCCTCGATGTCACATGCAATCGTTTGACGTTTATATAAGTCATAAAACCGATCAAACCAACTAGGGGTCAAGATTAACGTACGAGTTGACTTCACAGGCCCTAGTAATGGAAGCTGTTTTGCATAAATATCATATTCCTTGACGATTTCACAGATAAAGCTCGCAAATGGACGTGACCCCTCATCAAAATGTTGAATCGCATGTTTAAATTGAAGCTCTTTCCCATAGCTTACGACATTTTCATTCCAAATATCGCTGGCTAACTTATAAATATCGCGAACAACATAAGGACGATGAATGCCGACAGAGACCTCAACTGAGGCTTCTTGTTGTGATTTCATGATTAATTTTGGATAGATCATGACATCTTTTGTATACATCTCGTAATTCATCTCTGTTGTTAATTGTGATTCATAAGCCGCTAATAACTCGTCCATGAGGCCTTCTTCTTCATCTCCTGTGGAGTGAATAACAAGTTTATTACGCACTTGATCATCATAGACCTTCAACAGTGTCGCAATCACATGCTTACATGAACCAAAGTTTGATAAAAATGTTCCGCAATCACATTGATCATGAATCACTTTACTCTTTTCATCTAAATTAATCAAAATATGATGTAATTCGTTATCATCTTCAACTTCTGCAAAGATTTGATAGAGATCGACTGGATCGTAAGTTACATAGTATTGAATTTTTCCCCCACTGTTATAAAAAGATTGAGCACGCGAAAAAACAGCAGGGTTAGCTGCTCGATTTTTAATCATAGTTTGGTTTAAATTCACGCTACTCACACTCCTATTTTCAACTTATCTCTTCATTTTACCATAAATTGCTCATATAAGAAACGAGAGACGCTTGGCTTTTTGTAAAGAACTGTCAAATCACTATTAATTTACCCGAACCAATGACATTTTATAACCTTCAGATCTAACGTTTTCTTGTCTTAGAATGATATCAATATATTCTTTTAACAGGACAATCTGCGGGGTCTGATAGTTATAGTTCGTGTAGTCACAATAAAGCTCTAGTAGGTGGGTTGCTAACTGAATATATTTTGAAAGTTGCTTAAAGGAAATCACTTCCGTTACTTTCGATGGAGAGTTGATTAAAGCATTAATGTCTTGTAATTCGTCTACTGAAAAACATACTCCAAAATAGCTCAACCACTGGACGAAATGAACAATCGTCCATTCAATACAAAATTCTGGTGACGATAGTGTGAAATAAAAAGGTTGTTGCTTAATCAACCGGCATATTTGAAGAATTTCTTCGTAAAAATCGGAGACTAACGCTCGAAGTTCAACTTCTATTGGAGGTTCCTTCCATTGTCCAAAGTTCATCGCCTCAATTCGAATTCGCTCCGATTTAATTAAGAAATCACGATCAATAAAAACAATTATTTTAGATTGTTTAAAAAAATAGCTCTTTTCATCATTTATAATAAAAATAAATTGGCTGCTCCATGCTGTTTTAAAGATGATACAGCAATTAAAATAAATATGACTGCTTTGATAAAAGGATCGTTCTTTTTCGATATGACCAACAGGATCAATTTCATTAACCCAATTTAAGTCTATAAAGAAACTGGCAGGATCTGTACAAATTACGATAAATTTATAACCTAAGTCAGTGTCTTCCTCTTCAAAGTCATAAAGAAGAAGTGCTCTAATTGATTCACGATTACTGGCCATTTGATAAACAGACCATAATTGCTGATTTAATAACATCCCACCTCTCCTCTCTATCTTTTTAATACAGTTTATGGAGAAATTTCAGTCATCATGATAGTTTTTAATACAATACATGCGAAAATTATCACAAATGGTTATATTTTTTATTGTTTGACTTTATTGTATCGGCGATGTTTTATCATTTTTCGTTGGATTTTTTTATTGTCAATTAATTAGAGTATTGTCTAATTTTATAATTACTTTAATTTAAAATATAAAAAAAAGGTTATCGTGGCTCTTATTGGCGGTCACGATAACCTCTTAATCTTGCAAAATACGTTTTTCTTTTTTGTTCTTGATCCGTCATTTTTAATTTATACGTGTGATGAATATTTGAAGGAATCGTTCGCTGCTTTGGTCGAAGCGATGGACGCTTTCGTTCTTTCATAGCTAATCACCTCATGTCTTATTCTCTTATTTTATCATATGCATCCAGCCTTTAATTGGCATCGTTACATGATGATTAATGGGTAGATAAAAGAATGCCCCAAAAATCAAGATGGGCATTCTTCATCACATTTTTATTGTTGGTAAATAATAGCTAAATTATTCAACATCTTGACTATTTTGTTGATTATTTTCTGCACGTTTAGGAAAATGTGGGGCCTTAAACCCGATAAACTGACCTTCACTTCGAATTTTTTCTGAAACGTCAGACATATGTTTTTGAATAGACTTTGCCTCTTCATCTGTCATTAATCCTAGTTCCACATACTTATCTAATAATTTAATTTTTGCAACATTAACCTTATCATAGAGATCATAAATTTCTTTTTTCTGTTCATCTGTTAAAGCACTAAATTTCTCTTGCATTTGTTTATACTCAGCCTCAAATTGTTTTGCCTTCTCTCCTTTTTGCTCTTCAGTTAAAGCAGGTGGCGTTGGCATCTCTTTTGTTGATTCTTTTGCGTAACCCGTTAAGCTAAGTGTGGCTGCTAAAAAGATAGCACCTAATGTCATATTTATTTTTTTCATCTTAAAATCTCCTTTCGAATAAACTGACTTTTTTAGTTTTCACCACTTTATCCAAAAGTTTGTATTCCAGGTTTTTGAAAATAAAAAAAACATCCTTAATTTATTGGATGTTTCTAACGACAATATAAACCTGTTTTAATTTCGTTGATATATGCTTCTTGATCAGGAATCTCTACTTTCATGGCATCACTAATGGATTTCATACGATCATATTTAACACGATAGAATTGAATCGAAAAATCAGCCTCTTCCCGACGATGAAGATGCCCCTCTAAGATTACATAAGCTGCCATTGGAATTGAATCACATGAATTTCCAACACTTCCGACATTGAATAACACGCGTCCTTGCTCTAAATGTTGCAAATATCCTTCATGAATATCACCATACCCAATCATATCAGCGGCTTTTGAACTGCTTTCAGTCGATGGTAATTTTGGGACTTCAAATAAAGCTAAACGTTTTTCAAGTGGAGAGGTCGCATAAACCCGATCATATAAACTATGTGGATTCGCATGAAAAAGACGAATATATTTTCCACTCATCCAAAAACCTGTCACCGAAGGTAATTGTCGAATATAGGCTAAACGTTCTTCCCCTAGTTGATTTCGATAAAACTGAATAAAAGGTGTCGCTTCCGTCTTCGGATCTGAAATAAAATCTTCCCAATTCCCTTTGACAATTCTTTGACACCTGATTTGACACACTTCTAATACTTCTTTTGAATGAGGGCCTTTCCCGATCATATCCCCTAAACAAATAATCTGAGAAACTCCTCGTCTATCAATATCCTTTAAAACGGCTTCAAGCGCTGGTAAATTCCCATGAATATCTGAAATAATTGCAATTTTATCTAACATTACCATTTTCTCACTCCACTCTTACTTCGGATAAATCTCGATAACGACAATATCTGGGCGATTAAATAAACGCAAACGTCCAAGCCCTCGACTGACAATCATCTTCATTTTTCCAATTTGATAAATACCTGCGCTATATTTAGGAAACAACTTTCGCTCCGGTGATAAGACTCCACCGATCAACGGTAATCGAAGTGCTCCACCATGAACATGCCCACAATAAACATGATCAAATCCATGTTGTTCATATAGATTTGCTAAAAATGGATTATGTGCTAATAAAATATTAAAATGTCCTTCTTCTAAATCAGGAAGTACCTCCGATACTTCTTTAATCGCTCTGACACTCACCTGTTTTTGAATATCGATGGGAACAGAATAATAATGCGCTAATGGGACCGTAAGCCCATAGATATACAGCTCATCCTCATTAATCGTGACTTTTCGAGACTCATTATTTAATAAATGAACCCCTAAATCTTCTAAAGACTTTAAATAGGCTTCATACCATTTCGTTTCTTGATTTAAGGTATCATATTTAGCCGTTATCTCATGATTCCCTTCAATATAAAAAATCGGATATTTTGATGAGCACGCGGTAACGACATCTAAGAAAGCATTGCCATTTGAATCCGTAGAGGTAATCATATCACCCGTAGTCACAATAAAATCAGGATTTAAACGTTTAATTTTTTGAATCAAACGTCTATTTTGACGACCAAAGGATTTCGAATGTAAGTCTGATAATTGGACAATACGAATTGGGCCCTTTTTTAAATTTAGTTTATCTGTTTTTAATTTATAAAATGAGGTTGAAAAGACTTCTTGCTCAAAGTAAATGAATAAGAGAGTCACTATAAAGAGTAAGATTATCATATGTCATCTTTCCAAAACATTGAAATTTAATCTTTAAGCCTAAGAATATCAAATCGTTTTGGTAAATGTCCCTCCTTTCTAAAAAATTTTATTTCTCCTATATTATAAAATCATGGATACTAATCGGTAAACCTTTTCTTCAAGTCGGACAACCCATGATTTATTTTTTTCGTAAGATTCATCCACTAATAAACAATTTTCTAAGTCTTTATCAAATTGATGTGAGACGCGATGCGTCAAAAGTTGATCATAGATAAAGGCATTTACTTCATAATTAATCTTGAAGCTTCGTTGGTCAATGTTTGTCGATCCAACGGTACAAATCTCATCATCAATCACTAAAATCTTAGAATGTAAAAAACCCTTATATAAGTAAACATCAATATTCGCTTCTAGTAACTCATGAATAAAAGAAGTAGTTGTGCGATAAACATAATGATGGTCGGCAATTGTTGGAATCATCACTTCGACTTTAACACCGGAGTAAGCAGCAATTTTTAACGTCTCTAAAAACAACTGATCGGGAATAAAATACGGGGTTTGAATGCGAATTGATTTCGTTGCTGTTTGCATCATTTTCACAAAAGCTAATTTAATATCGTCGGTCGGTGTATCTGGACCATCTGAGACAATTTGGATTGGACAGATGGTCGTCACTAATGAAGCACTGAAGTAATGATCTAGATTGGATTGAATGTGTACTTCATCACGTTTATCTTCACAAACCATGAAGTAATCTCTAAAAAAGCGATGTTGTAAATCCCAAACTGCATCGCCTACTAACCGAAGATGGGCATCACGCCATGGGGAATAGTTAGGATCGAGTGACATATACTCTTTCCCAACATTCATCCCACCTAAATAACCAATCCGTCCATCAACGACAACAATTTTTCGATGATTTCGATAATTATAATTTAAACCAATCAGACGTAAAGTGGGAGGATGAAACTTATAAACATGACCACCTGCTTTAATAATTGAATCAAAAAATTTTAAAGTTGTACCAAAGCAACCCGCACTATCATAAACGAGTCGAACTTCAACGCCTTCTGCTGCTTTTTGGGCTAATAAAGAGATTAACCTCTGTCCAACCTCATCTTTACGGACAATAAAATATAATAAATGAATGGATTGTGTCGCCTGCTCAATATCGATAAATAATTGATCATACTTACTCTTTCCATCCGCAAAATACATCCAGTCATGATACATGAATAAGCGACTTCCATTATAAATTTCATTAAACGCAATGACCGATGCAACACACTCACTGAATTGATAATCAATTTGACGTTCCAAACGTTGATCAGTATATTCTGTTAAAAACAACATCTTCTTTCTAGAAACTGGTGTTCGTTCAAACAAAAGGTACATAACAAATCCGACTGGAGGTAAAAATAACAAAAGGAGAATCCAAGCTAGCAATAGAGCTGGATCTTTTCGTTTATAAAAAATTAAGATCCCGATTAATATCAAGTTAATCATTCGAAATATCGCAAAAAAAACAGTAATCATATAGACAGCCTCCAGTCGTTTAACCCAAAACCCCTCTCTCCTATTTTAAGAAAAAATAGCCAAAGGCATATCCCATATAAATAAAGATTAAATTCCAAATGGTTATTCCAAACACGGAATAAATCGTGAATGTTAGAAAATTCATACGTACGGTTCCTACCGTTAACGACACTAACGTTCTTGCAACGGGAATTAGCCGAGCAATAAAAACACCTTTACTTCCATGTTTATCGGTATAACTAATCGCCTTATTAATCGAAGGTCTGATTTTTTCATATTTTTCATAAAATTTATCTAAAATGGGCTTTCCTAGAAAATAACCAATAAAGTATAATACATAACTTCCAAATAAACCGGCAATGACTGAAATAACTAGCGCTGTAATAAAATCCATATCATTCCCTGCGATTAAGATTCCTGCTGCAGGCATAATAATTCCCGCTGGTAACCCAGGTAAATTCATATACTCTAGGAAGACGATCAAAAATAAAAACACTAAACCATACTCCGAAAAATAATTTAATACAATCTGAATATTATCCATTTATGTCCCACCCTTTTACTATCTGTTCACTTATTATTCCACAAATTAATCAAACCATTCTATCACAAGAAATGGAAATAACAGTATAAATTATGTAAAAAAATAAAGAGGGTCTAAGAATAATCTTTAGACCATCTTTACTTAGATACGATGTGTAAATTCATAAAACCAACCAAGAACATCTCCGATTACCGTTGTGTTTAACGTATATACAACAAATTGTCCACGCTTTTCACTTTGGATCAAATCAGCATTTTTTAAAATATTTAAATGATGTGTAATCGAGGGTTTACTCATATCGAAACAATCGGCAATTTGACCGGCTGTCATTTCACCTTTATTTAATTTTTTTAAAATCGTACGTCTTGTTGGGTCCGCTAATGCTTGAAATGCTTTATTCACAGCTTCTTTCCGTTGCTAACCAATCAGCTAACGGCACACCTCCTTTATGTTATAACTTAGTATCCAGCCTGCTTGTATTTTTCAAGTTCAATATCTTCGACTTTTGTTAAATCTTCATGATAATTTTTAAACTGCTTAACCATAAAAATGATAAAGCCAATCGCAATTAATGTTATGAAACCTTCGACGACATAAATATTAAACATCCTCACTTGCACTAAAGCTGCTGGAACATCTAATATAGCATGTATGAACACAGCTAACACATAATAACAAATTTTTTGCTCTCGAACACCTTTAAAAACGAGAAGACTTAGTCCAATTTGAATAATGAACGTCATCAACCGTTCATAGCCGGCCAATCCAAAAATTATCGGAGAAATCTGTGTGAGTTGCGTCACAACGGTCTCTTCTAATTCAGCACTTAATCCAAGTTTCTCAATCCATCCTTGATTAATGAGAATTGAAAAAATCAAGTTATTTAAATACGTTGTTCCAACAATGAGCATGGCCTCTATTCCCCCATGTCCAATCCCATAACTGACTCCATCTTGGATTCGATTTTCTTTCTTCAAAAACCACTTAAAGCTAAAATAACGTCCTGTTTCTTCAAATATCCCTGCCATTAAACCACCATATAACGAGTAGATGATAGGTTGCATGAGCCAAATTGATGTTGTTTGATTCACTTTTAATAAATAAACGTGAACAACAGCTTCTAGTATTTGTGTAGTCACAATAAAAACAATCAGCCCAACGAAAAAACTTTTAATGGATGCTTGATAGCGTCGTCTAATAAACCAAAATAAGCCAAGTGGAACCCCAAAACAAATAATAAGTGTCAAACACATCATCATCATTGAACTAATACTAACCATATTCTCCCCCTCAGTATAATTAGAAAAATATCTAATTATTAAGTTAATTATAAATCCCCTTTAAATGGGTGTCAATGCGCTTACTTGATGATTTTCTCGTAAGACTTCTCAGTTGCATTTTCCCCTACTTTTTTGAATCCACATGATTCAAATAATCGCTGTGATCCGATATTATAATGATATATAGCCGGAACTGAAATTTTTGTCATACCAAGGCTTTTTGCACGTTTTAATAACGTTTTTATTACTGCTTTTCCAATGCCCTGTCCCCAATATTCTTCATCACCAATTGCAATCGGTAAATTTTCTTCCCATAGTGTCACATCACCAATTGCATACCAATTTTCGTTTTCCTTGACCTCAATAAAGTATAGCTCTCCCCGAGTACTTAGAAATTCATACATATTATAAATTTGTTCTAATTCGTATGTCTTATTAGTCACTCCTTCTGACAAATACATCACGTTTGGATTCTGATACCAAGGATATGCTAAATCCCAATCGGATTTTTTAGGAGTCCTTAAACGTAAAGCTGAATTAATTTCAATGAATTCAGGTTGTTGCATCTTCTTCACCTCACTCTTTTTAAGTATATCATATTTAAGACTTCATGTTTCCCTCATTCTCATTAGTGGTCAAAATTTGACTTTGACCTTTTTTAATGACTTGCAAAATCATCATGATCTCATTAAATTCATCTTCACTCAGTTCATCAAAATGATTCAATTTCTCAATTAATTCTGTCACATACTGAGATTGGTGGTCCGTTATTCGTCGATTTAAAAAATAAGTAGAAATGGTTCCCGTAAAAACACCTAAAAATCCAATTCCGCTAATCATGACCATCCCCGCAATCACCCGACCAAGCCCTGTTTTTGGAACAATATCACCATAACCAACGGTTGTCACTGTTACAATACACCACCAAAGGGTATCTTTAAACGCCATCCCTTCCACGAACGATAAACTGCCTGCGCCTAATAAAATAACAATTAGTGTCACTCCAGCAACATAATGAAAGTTATTCGTTTTAAAAAAAGAACCTACTCGCTTAGATAGACTACTTAACATAGCCGTCGCCCGTAAAACCTTTACAAAATGGAACAATGGAACTACTTGTGTCACACGAATTACCCTTAAAATACGAAAGAATGAAAAATAGGGGATGATTGTTAATAAATCAATTTTGTTATTTTTGACAAACTCTTTCTTACTCTCACTTTTTATTAACCGGCGAGTATAATCAATTAAAAAAAACAACCAAATTAAAATATCTAAAATATTAAAGACTCGATTGACTGACGCACTTAAATCTAGTGTTAATTGCATTATCGTCATCACAACCACCACCAGCGAACAAACGATAATACTCCATTGATACAAACTAATTTTAGTCATAATCTACCTCACTCGATTCATTTATGTTTATTATGAATCAAAGTGTTAATTCTTATCAAAAAAAGCGATGACTCTTGATGAATCATCGCTTTTATCGTTATTTTGATGTTTTTATCTTTCTATGATGATGAATCCACACTCCAACAACAATTAAGCAAATACCCAAGCTTAATGATAGCCCTAAATCACCATAACCCGTAGTTGGATGTTTTGAAGTGTCTATCTGTTCCTCTTGAACCAGTTAGATATCTGAATAATGAATTAACCCTTCATAATATTTAAGCACATCTAAATGTTCCGTTTTTGTCAACCTCTTATGTAAGTGATAACCTATATACAGTTTTATACCTTTAGACATTACAACATAAAAAAAGAGCTAAATGCCCCATAAGATTCATTTGCTCTTATTGTAATAAATTTGAGAAGACATCTCCTACCGTTGTTTCGTCTGGTGCTTCTTCTGCTTGTGGAAACTTCTTTGCAATGAGGTCCTTCATCCACTGATAGATTATACTTTCATCTTCATTTGAAAAATAATGAGCCGAGTTATCTAAAATGAGCACCTCTTTTTTAGGGGCTTGTAATTGTTCAACCCAAGACTGTAATAATGAAACCGAACAAATATAATCATCAACACCTGTAGCAAAATAGATAGGAATTTTCACTTCTTTTATTTCCTCAAATAAATTGACCGCTTGCAACTGGGACCAATATTGACTCTGCTGTAAGGTTTGATGGGAGGCTCCAATTAATGTATCATACGCTTCCTTCAATGTTAAATCAGGGCAAGCTAAAACTTGACGGATCCAATTTAAAACATTGACATTTGGCAATCCCTCCCGCCATTTAACATACGCATTACTTTGGTTTAGAATTTGCTGAAACGTTTCTTGACTACTTGCTTGTTCATAAGGTGGCTGACCCAATTGCTTTAACGATGAAACAAGTTGATGATGACCTGTTGATTCAAATTCATCTAAGAGCCAATCATATAATACTTGTTCAGATTGAAGGGGATGAACAACTTGAGATAAGCCAAAATAAGCATATAACTGCTCCGGAATTTCATGGACAAGTCGCATACCTAAAACACTCCCCCATGAATATCCGATTAAATAGATTTGATCTACCTCGAACTCACGTCTTAAATAGGTAATTAACTCTTTAGCATCTGCCTCTACTTGTTCATAAGTAAAAGACACGTCTGAGGGATTGGTACTATAAGTTTTTCCGGCGCCTCGTTGATCCCAATAAACAACCGTACAATGTGAGCTAATCGTTTCCAACTGATGCCGACTACTGATTCCATAAGGCAAAGATAAACCTGGGCCCCCATGTAAAAATAAGCAAACCGGATTATCCATGTTCTCTCCCTCAATAGCGATATATTGTAACATATCACCTAGTAGCACTTCTCGTACTTCACTGATTCCACCAGTGTGATTTAACTCATTCGCTGATGATAAAATAGACTGTCTAAAGAGTTGACGCATGACAAAGAAACCACCACTAATAAGGAAAATCATTAAGCCGATCGATATTAAGCATCGAATCATCATTTTTAATACGACTTCTTTCAATCTTCTCTCTCCTTTTGATGAGTCTCTTTCAAAACTATGAGTCACGTCCTTCAAATATGATAAAAGCCGTCATTTTATTTAATGACGGCTTCCTTTTTAGTCGTTTATCTTTGACCAATCCAATTCTTTTTGTTTTAAGTTTTTAAATTCTCGTAAAAGACAAATCAAAGTAATGACAATCGCTAATATATCAGAGATTGGTTGTGCGAGCCACACCCCATCTAGTCCAAATATTAGCCGTTGTTCCGATTCCAACCAACATGCCACATGCTAGGATAATTGTAGAAATTGGCATAGTCATCCCAACTCCTGTAATAGCAAGTGGACCCTCCCCTAGATATTCCCGATAAACATTCGATTCACCACATTATAAAGGGCATTAACCATCATCCCAATGATGGCAGGAACAGAATATTGAATAAGTAATCTTGTCACGGGTTTTATTGCTCATTCATCTTGATGCTTCAAACTTTCACCTTTTTTTCTATTTTGATAATGTTGTTAAAAAATGCTCAATACGCGCTAGCGCTTCTTTAATATTTTCCATTGATGAAGCGTAGCACGCACGAATATACCCTTCTCCACAGTCACCAAACGCATTTCCTGGTACAGTTAGTACTTTCTCACTTAATAGTAGCTTCTCACAAAACTCATCAGAAGATAGGCCGGTTGACTTGATACAAGGGAAGACATAAAACGCTCCAAGTGGTTCAAAGCAGTCTAGACCAAGTTTTCTAAATCCATCGACTAACACACGACGACGTTGATTATATTCCTTAACCATCATCTCGACACTAGTATCTCCATTTTTCATCGCTTCAATCGCAGCATATTGCGATGTCGTAGGTGAACACATGATAGCATATTGGTGAATTTTTTTCATAGCATTAATTAAAATTGGATGTCCACACACGTAACCTAAACGCCATCCTGTCATCGCATAAGCTTTTGAAAAACCATTAATAACAAGAGTTTGATCTTTTACTTCAGGGAAACTTGCGATTGAAACATGTTGCGTCTGATAAGTTAGTTCAGCATAAATTTCATCTGAAATAATAATAATTTCTTTATCTTTTAAAACATCGACAATTTCTTGAAGCTCTTCTTTTGTCATAATCGCCCCTGTTGGGTTATTCGGGAATGGCATAATTAAAACTTTTGTTTTTGGAGTAATCGCTTCTAATAATTCCTCTTTTGTTAATTTAAACTCATTTTCTGCTTTTAGTTCAATCACCTTCGGCGTCGCTCCTGTAAAGGTTGTACAACCTTTGTAAGCAACAAAACTGGGTTCAGGAATAATAACCTCATCACCCGGTCCAACTAAGGCACGTAATGCTAAATCAATCCCTTCACTTCCACCGACAGTCACTAAAATTTCATTTTCTGGATGATAAGATAGATTAAAACGGCGATACAAATAGCGTGAAATTTCATAACGCAACTCTAAAAAACCAGCATTTGATGAGTAATGGGTATGCCCTTTTTCAAGTGAATAAATTCCCGCTTCACGAACATTCCATGGGGTTACAAAGTCTGGTTCACCAACACCAAGTGAGATAACCCCTTCCATTTCATGAACCATATCAAAATATTTACGAATCCCTGATGGGGGCATATTTTTTACATTTTCTAAAATCATATTTTCTAGCATCATAAGAAGATTACCTCTCGATCATCAAATTCTTTTTCCTTAAAGATCGTTCCATGATCTTTATATTTTTTCAAGACAAAGTGTGTCGAACAGCTTAAGACGTATTCTTGAACAGCTAATTTCTCCGAAACAAACATCGCCACTTCTTTCATCGTTTTACCTTCTACAATGACTGTGAGATCAAATCCACCAGACATTAAATAACACGCACGAACTTGTTCAAAATTATAAATACGCTCTGCGACTTTATCAAATCCTTCTCCGCGTTGTGGGGTCACTTTTACTTCAATTAATGCCGTCACGGTTTCTTTCCCTGTATTTTCCCAATTGATTAAGGTCGTATATCCGGCGATGATGCTACGCTCTTCATAGTCACGAATCGCTTCACGAACTTCTTCAACAGTTTTTCCAGCCATGACTGCAATTTCTTCATCGGTATAACGACTATTTTTTTCTAAAATCTCTAAGATTTCTTCCATTTATTTAAACCTCCTGTATCAAATAATAAAAAAAACCTTCATCCCAAAAGGGACGAAGATTTAGCTTCGCGGTACCACCCTCATAAGCCACATCATAGTGATCTGACCCACTCGAAACTCGTAACGTGAGTTAACGGCTACACCTACATTAAGAGTTCTCTTAGTTCTCAGTGCGCGATTCAAAGACTGCTTCAATTTAACGATCCTTACTGAATTTCCACCCTCATCAGCTCTCTAAAAAGTTCGTCTAAATTTACTCTTTCTTCTCGTTATCTTTGCTATTTTTTACTATTATAACGGGAAATTGTGTCTCTGACAAGCTATTTTTGTAATAATACGTTTTTAAGCCATATCTTTAACCATATTATTAATCCATTTATTTGATTTAAAACGACGTCGTAAAATAAAGAAACGTAAGACTTCTTCAAATGTCGATAAAAAAATTACTGAAGAAATGGACCATTTAAACACATAGGCTGCAATGAAAGCAAGTGGAATTCCGACTAGCCACATCGATAATCCTTGAGCAATCGAACCATACTTAGCATCGCCCCCTCCGCGTAAAATTCCGACGATTTGAACCCCGTTATAAACACGCGGTAACATAAAAATAGCATAAATCATTAGAATCTTCATCGCATCGTTACGAACCATTTCAGACACATTATACACTTGAACAATGAACGGAGCTAACACGGCTAAAGTAATCGCCATAATAATTCCAACCACCACAGCTAAACGAATAATTTTTTTCGCATAGGTAATTCCTTCTTCCTCACGATTAGCTCCAATTTCATTCCCAATGATAACGACTGAGGCATGTGCCATTCCAAAGATGACAATGGTAAATAAGTTGATGATCGTTGATGTAATTTGCGTCGTGGCAATAGCATTCACTCCAATATGACCATAAATCATCGTGTAGGTAATATTCGCCAGCCCCCAGCAAGCTTCATTTAAAACAACTGGTAAAGCTGTTTGATAAAGAAGTTTCACCATCGGTATTTCAATGTGTTTAAAATCTTTAGATGACAAACGAAGCGGCTTAACTTTTAACGTAACGACCGTTAAAATAATTAAACATTCAACAATACGTGCAATTAATGTTGCAATCGCCGCTCCAGAAACACCTAAGGCAGGAGCCCCTAATAAACCAAAAATTAAAATAGCATTTAAGACACCATTAATCACTAACCCAACTAAACTCCCCCACATGGGTAAAGCACTATTTCCAATACTTCGTAACGCCCCGGCGTAAACAAACGACAAGGCTGAGACAAAATAACTAAAAATAGAAATACGTAAGTAGTCACTTCCTAGACGAATAACCTCCGTATCTGAATTAAATAATCCAATAATCGTCTCTGAAGCAAAGAAGCCAATTATCATAAAAACAAGTGCAAAGCCAATGGCTCCGATTAAACCAAGTTTTAGAACCGAATGTATTTTCTCTTCATCTTTTTTCCCCCATAATTGGGCAATTAAAATGGAACACCCGGCACCTATTCCCATCACAAGTAAACTATATAAGAAATAAAATTGATTGGCAACTCCAACAGCAGCTAACTGTACCTCACCAAGATTACCAATCATTAAGGTATCTAACATATTTAATGAGGTTGTAATTAAGTTTTGAATGACGATTGGTAACGTTAGAATTAACAATCGCTTATAAAATCGTTTATTTTCTGTCATAAAATCCCTCTTTCTAACATACTGATTTTCTTAAAAATTGCATACAAAAACCCCCAATTTGAAGTTTGTTCAAAGTGGGGGTTCAACACTTATAGTAAAATATCTATTTTTTACAATATCCATTACATTATATCTAATTTTCTTGAAAGAATCAAGTCTTTTTTATGAAGAAGACTAGTCAAAAACATCATTTTTCGATAGAATGAAGATAAAATGTGTTAGAAAGGAGCATCTATGATGAGTCAAACCAAACAATCAATTAAAGCATTATTAGAACAAAAAAAACAAGCGACAGCCAATCAAAAGGCACAATTATTACCAAGTCGTGAAATGGTCAAAGGACAAAAAGGAAAAAGTAAACGACGTAAAGCAGGTATTTTAGGTTAAATCATTCGCCTCTGTTACATCTTAAAGTTAAAAAAGCGATAGACATTCAATGGGTCTATCGCTTTTTTTCACTTTAAATACAGAAAAATCGAAGCCTCTTTCATCCTTAATCATCAGAATACTAGTGATTCAATGACATCGTTGATCATTTCTAACGACTATTTGCCTATTGTCCCTATATCTAAAAATCATTAATGTTTCACTTCTTTTTCATTTTCTAATTAATTGAATCCCAACACTATTAGAGAATTATCTAAATTTTTTATTATATAATTATATTGTTTTTGTTTATTAAAAACGCATAACTTCTAGACTAGTCATCAGTTACTAAAAGTTATGCATTTAACCTACTACTGGTATTCTCTGAAGGAATTATCAAAGAAGCAGGAATTTATACTGCTTCTTCAAGCGATTCCTCTTTTTGTTTTTGAGGGGACAGATATAACTTCTCATACTCTTGATCAATAAATTGAGTAAAATAAAGCTTAATCACTCCCATGATGGGTACACCTAAAATCATTCCGATCATTCCCATAAATTTTCCACCGATTGTCACAGCTAATAGCGTAAGAAAGGGGTTAAGCCCCATCTTTTGTCCGACAACTTTAGGGTCAATAATTAAAGTTTCTACCTGTTGAACAATTAACAAAAAGACGAGGATCATTAAAGCCACGAAGGGACTATAAAAAAAGTTAATTCCAACCGCAATTAATGTCCCGAAAATAGGTCCAATAAAAGGAATCATATTCGTAATTCCAAAAATAACACCGAGTAACAACGCATATTTGGCTCCCATTAAAGATAAACCAACCACCGCACAAATCCCAACAAATAAAGAATCAATGGATTTCCCTATTAGATACTTACCAATATTTGAATGAAATAAGTAAGCCATATGAAAAACATGCGTCGCTAGCTTAGGTCGACAGATAATACTAACTAATTTTCTTGTGATTGAACTAAACTTTTCTTTCTCAAGTAACACATAAATACTAATAATAAATGCTAATAAAACGTTACTTGTCCCCATGAGCGCATGATACATCACCCCAATAACAGATGTTAAGGAGTTCGTTAAAACATCCGTTAATTTCGGAATAATTCTTAAGATTTGATCCTGAATTGCAGCTAAATCACTAACATCTATCTGTTTAAACTGACTTGTCCAGTTGGTTAGCCAAATCTGAATCTCACTGGCAAAGCCAGGAATTTGTGAAACTAAATCTTTTGAACTTTGATAGATAACTGGAAATAAAAAACTCGCACCCAGATAGCAAAAAAGTAATAAACCAATATACGTTACTGCAATACTTACTGTTCGCTGACACTTAAACTTTTTTTCTAAAAACACAATGATGGGATTAAAAGCATAAGCCAAAACAAAGGCAAGCAAAAAGGGCCAAATGGTTGCCAGCATTCCATTGATGCCATTAAATAAAACTTCATAATGATCAATGACTTTAATCAAAAGATAAGCCATTCCAACAAACAATAATCCCTTAAAAAAAGAGAGCGAGAGGTTATTCATTCGATTCATACAGCACTTCCTTTAGTACAACATAATACAACAAATTATACTATCTTATACTAAAGTTTACAATTTAAGGTGCCAAAATTCTACCGTTATTCTACATTATAAAATATCAATTTGTATTTCATCGATACTTACCTCATAATTTGATTCAATAAAATTAATGACCTGATCCAAAACAGATTGAAGCTGTGCCGTTGAATTCGAACCGGTCGTAATGCCTAAAACAATCTGTTGATGAACATCATGATCATCGATTTCATGAACCGACACATTAAACGTATTTCGAATTTTAGCCACTAAACTTCTTACAATCATTCGCTTTTCCTTTAAACTATGGACCCAAGGTGCACCTAATTTAATTTCTAAACAACCAATTTTCATTAAAAATACCTCGCATTCTTGAAATTACCTTTACTTTTTTCGACAAATCGATCATGAAGAATAGATAAAACGTCTTAAATATTATAAAATAAGAGAGTTAATAAAATTTTAACATCATTATTTTATGTGTAGGAGAACAAATTATGGCAACAAATATGGATTTAATGAAAAAAATCATTGAAGAAAAACGTCAAAAAACGAAACAACAAGATAAATTAAAACGCCCTGACAAACAAATTGGTGAAGCACGTAAACGCATTAAACAACATAAAGGTGGCGGATTATTCGATAAATAAGACGAGCCAACCTTTTTAAGCCAACCGTCAAATGACACGATAAAAGGAGGATGACTATGTCTTTATCATTTGAAACTCTTAATCTAAATCCTTCATTAATTGAAGGTTTAGCCAAACAAAACATTACAACACCGACAACAATTCAAGCGGAAGCCATTCCCGTTATTTTATCACGTCAAGATGTGATTGCACAATCACATACAGGAAGTGGGAAAACATTAGCTTTTGTGACGCCACTTTTCCAACTGATTGATAGTAGTAAACGTGAAATGCAAGTTTTAATTTTAGCTCCCACTCACGAATTAGTCATGCAAATTGATGCTCAAATTAAATTACTAGCTGCTAATTCAGGTGAACCTGTCACATCAACGACAATTATTGGGGGAGCAAACATTGAAAAACAAATTAAAAAGCTTAAAGAAAAACCTCACTTCATCGTGGGTTCAGCAGGACGTATTCTTGAATTAATCAAAAAGAAAAAAATTACAGCCCATACGATTAAAACAATTGTCTTAGATGAAGCGGACAGCTTATTAGATAATACGAATACGAAAACGATTCAAGATATCATTAAAACAACATTACGCGATCGACAATTATGTCTATTCTCTGCTTCAATTAGTGATAATACTTTAGAATTAGCCAAATCATTGATGAAAGAGCCGGTGGTTTTAAAAACAGCTGAGACAGTAGAAATGAATCCTAATATTGAGCACTTCTACTTAAAAGGTGATCGACGTGATAAATTTGAATTACTACGTAAATTAATTGTCGCTGAAGAACCACAACGTGCTTTAATCTTTGTTAATCAAAATGATTCAATGCAAGAAATTGCAGAAAAATTAAATTATCACCAAAAAGAAACATTTATGATGCGTGGAAACATTAAGAAAGAAGAACGCAAACGCGCCTTAGATGCCTTCCGTAGCGGAAAAATTAAATTATTAATTTCATCAGATTTAACGGCTCGTGGTCTAGATATTCCTGAAGTGACCCATATCATTCATTTAGATTGTCCATCAAATCCAAATGAATATTTACATCGTGCTGGACGTACAGCTCGAGGAAACGCCTCAGGTAAGTCAATTTGTATCGTAACAGATAAAGATTTAAGTACGTTAAAAAAATATCAAAAGAAATTTAAGATTCAATTTGAAGAAATGAAAGTGAGCCATGGAAAGTTTATTTCTGCTGCTTCAAATTAAAAAAGATGACCTTTACGTCATCTTTTTTAATTGATAGCTTCTTCAAGCGCATACGGATTAAATTTTCGAACTTGTTCATCTGTTAAATTCGCAATAAATTGGCGCTTAATTTCAAGCAAATGCATCACATCATTCAAATATTGAAATAGCATCGCACGATTTTCAAACTCTTCACGAGTTTTTGGTAACTCTTGATTTCGACAACTCGTTAAGACTGCTTTTGTCTTTTTAATCAAGTCATCTGCTGTATTGAATTCATGTAAACTCATTGCTATATGTTCAGTTAAATCAGCTAGCATGATTGACTGTTCAAGTGTCATGACTACTTTTCCAAGCGTTTGTCGCATATTCGTTAAGACGTGATATTGCATCGTGCGCATCTCCATATACTGTGCGTAATACGTCATCTCATCAAATAAGTAATTTTGACGATTTTGTTCTGCACGAAGCCGTGCTATTTCTAAACGATTCGCTAATGATAAAAATAAAGCTTCTTCGTCAATTGACACCGATTGACTTCTCGTCGTATTTGCTAAACAAAATAAAACAGTACGTAAGTGTTCCTCAATGTCATCTTGATCCTTCTTAATTTGATGTATCATTTTTGGCATATATAAGTTAAAAATTAAGGCGATTCCTGCTCCAATGAACATCAGCATCAATTCATTGATTAAGAGCGACAAATTAACATACCCCTCACCTAGTAAATGGGTGACTAAAACCGAACTCACAACAATCCCATCGCTTAATTTAAAATGAGCAGCTATTGGAATAAAAATTAATAAGTAGATACCAAAGGCAACTGGATGAAACCCTAATAACAAAAATAAAATACAACTAATTCCTAACGCAAGCAGCGTCGAATTTAATCGTAAAAGAGCAATTTCTAACGATTTTTTCTTGGTATTTTGAACACTTAAGACGGTAATAATCCCTGCTGATAAGGCGTATTTTAACCCTAATGACTGGGCCATTAAAATTGCAATGGTCGCACCAATTGCCGTTTTAATCGTACGCATACCTAATCTATGTTTCATTTTTTATCTCCTTTTTTTCTCTCTTACATTAACATTGAAAGTAGTCGATAAACAGATTCTTCTGCTTTCATAAACCATGATTTACTTTGTTCGTATTCAAAGTCTAAGCGACGACAATCTTTTTGATCAAATTTAAACTGCTCCACTAATTGTTTAGCCATCGTATCGTTATAAATAAAAGCAGCTAATTCAAAATTAATACTAAAACTACGAACGTCCATATTAACTGACCCCACCGTTGCCATTTCTTGATCAATGATAATAATTTTCGAATGTAAGAATCCTTCGTAAAAGTATACCTCAATTCCCGCTTCGAGTAACTCTTTGATATACGATGTTGTCGTTCGATGAACAAAATGATTATCCGGAATGACGGGAATCATAATTTTAACATCAATTCCTGAATGGGCAGCTATTTTTAAAACATGTAAAAATTCACTATCTGGAATAAAATAAGGTGATTGAATCCAGATACTTTTTTTTGCCGTCATAATTAATTTAATATAGGCAGCACGCATATGATCTGTTTTTTGGTCAGGACCATCACAAACCAGTTGCATAAATGTCTCATCTTCATCCAATGAAACGGAGCGGAAATAACGCTCAATATTTGATTCCACCTCATTTAAATCAGAGACATCTTCAATGACAGCCGCATAATCTTTAAAAAAGCGTAGCTGTAACAATTGGACAACTCCCCCTGTGACTCGCAGATGCGCATCACGCCAAGGCGTAAATTTAGGATTTTTCGATAAATATTCATCACCAATATTCATTCCTCCTAAATAGGCAATGGTCCCATCAATCACGACAATTTTCCGATGATTTCGATAATTCCAATTTAATGTAAAGATCTTAAATTTAGCGGGATAATGTTTGACAACAGTTCCTCCAGCCTCCTTTAAAGGTTTAAAAACTGATGAAGGCGTCATAAAACTTCCTCCATCATCATAAACTAAGCGAACTTTAACACCTTCACGAGCTTTTTTAGCTAAAGTCTTAATTAAAGCTTTTCCACTTTCATCACCACGAATAATAAAATACAGGACGTTAATCGTATCCTGCGCCTGTTCAATATCGGATAGTAAACGTTCATATTTATCATTCGCATCGCTAAAATACTCTAGCGTATTATGGCGCGTTAAAATGCTACGATTATAATTTAAGTTAAATTTTATTAAAGACATATAGGATGATGGTATTGTTGACACCGAATCCATCATTTCAAGTTGTGAATCAACGGCTTGTTGATAGTAGTGTTCTTCTATGGCATCTAAAAATGTTCGTTTTTCTTTAATAATCGGTCCATGTCCAAATAAAAGGTACAATAAGAAACCGATAAACGGAATAAACGTCATAATCATTGTCCATGCAATAATATAAATCGGTTCATCTCTTCGACGAAAAATCATAACTAAAATCGTACATAAGTTAAGAACTTGTATCACCATAAGTGATAACGCAATCATCCAAGCAATCATGAACAAACCTCCAATCCCTCACCTCTTCGTATCCAATCTCAAAAGATGAGCTTTTTCCTTCCTTTGCGTGATTTTATCATGATCCATGAAAAAACATAAGCTTTCCTATTATACCTTAAATTTCGCCTTTTGGTAAGAGGGCTAATGTGACTGCCCTTCTTGTGTTGATTTAAGAAAATTGCTTAAAGCTAAGATAAATTGTTGCGTATCTTCTCTCGTTCGTTTCTTTGGTCCTTTTAAACGCTGACCAGATTGACGTAACTTGGACGAAAGATGACGGGTAAATAATAGCTGATCAATATTATGATCCTCATATGTACGGCCATTTTGATTCATCGCATAACCTTTTTTGGCCAATACAAGCGCACCTAAGCCATAATCTTGTGTAATGACTAAATCACCCGGTTGTAATCGATTAATAATTTCATAATCCACCGCGTCTGAGCCTGGCATGACTGTAATCGTCTGAACTCCCTCATGCATAAAATAATGAGCAGCATCACAAATAATAATCACTGGAATTTCAAATTGTTTCGCGACGTTAATAGTTTCCTTCACGACAGGACATCCATCGGCATCAATATAAATATTCATTTCTTTCACTCCTATTTCACAGCTTTAATTCGATTCATTTCTGCTATATTCAAAAAATTAATGGGAAATTTGTGAAAAACCTTATTTTTTCAGATTACATCGGATATAATTAACCTTATCAATAAATCCTATTTAACACAAACATGATTGGAGGCCTCATATGTCTGTTAAAATTATTACCGATAGTACATCATACATTCCTGAATCTATTCGTCAAAAACTCGATATCACCATTATTTCTCTTAATATTATCACGGATACCTCCTCAAAACGAGAAGTAGAAATAAATCTAGATGAGTTTTATCAGGAACTCCCTCACCTTTCAGCCATTCCAACCTCTTCTCAGCCAAGTCCAGATGAAATGTTAGCTGCCTTTGAGCAATTAACGAACGAAGGACATGAGGTACTCGGAATTTTTCTTTCCTCTAAAATGAGTGGAACGTATTCAAGTGCACATTTGATTAAAAATTTAATCCTCGAAACAAATCCCGATGCAAAAATTGAACTTTTTGATTCGTTAACGAACTGTATGCAAATGGGGCTAATCGTGATGGAAGCTGCTAAAGCAGCCCAATCAGGCTCATCTTTAGAAGAAATCTTATCGCTTATTCACACCGTGCAACATAACAGTCGTTTTTTATTCACACCACACACCCTAGATTATCTAAAGAAAGGTGGCCGAATTGGAGGGGCTTCCGCTCTACTTGGAAATCTATTTCAAATCAAACCAATCTTAACCGTTGAAAATGGTGAAACGACAGTATTTACAAAAGTGAGAACGAAGAAAAAAGCTATTCTAAGCATGATTAACAAATTAAAAGAAGACCTTGATAGTCATGAACTAGGAGGTCTTTTCGTGCATCATATTAGTTGTGAAGATGAAGGTCTAGAATTGGCCAAACAAATTGAATCTGAACTAAATACGCCAATTCAGATTCAATCCATTGGACCGGTCATTGGTTGTCATGTAGGCCCTGGTAGTATAGGAATTGCATATTTTGTAAAATAATGATTGCGACGACTCATAATGAATGATATAATGCAAAAGCTAAGAAAAACTATTAGAAATGCGAAGTGAGATTATGAAGAGTTCAGCTATTGAAAAGCGTATTGTAAAAATCGATCAAGAAATTCAAGCGATGAACATTGCTAAGAAATATTTAAATAACCATGAAGAAATTAAACAAGTGATTTTAGAGTTAAATCGCGAACGTCAAGTATTAGTTAATGATTTATATCGTGATGATAAAGCGTCTTATGCCATCGTACGTGATCACATGGAATCATTAGTTGAAGTTGAATTAGATGCTACACAACAAAAAGAATTATTAGAGTACATTAAAGAAACATTCGGTCGTCAAGCGGCTACAGATGGAAAAACAGCCACAGGATTAAATGCCTGGTTAAAAAAATTAAACGTTAAATTCAATTGGCAAACAACAGATAATTCTGATTGGGCAACGTTAATTATTACGGGATTCGAACCATTTAAATGCTAATGATGAAAGACCTTTAGAACTTTTTTCTAGAGGTCTTTTTTAATTTTCTATTTTTTTCATTTAACTTCACTTTTATTCCATTATTCTACATTTTACGGTATACTTATCTTCGGAGTGTCAAAAAATGATGTAGACATAACAGACAAAGGAGGCTCATTATGGAAAAATTACAACTTATTGGAGAACGTATGTTAGCATTCCTAAGCGATTTGATTAGTTTTGGGAATACGTACATCGGAACATACTTATTAATTATTTTATTATTAATCGCAGGGTTCTATTTTACTTTCAAAACGCAATTTGTACAATTTAGAATGATAAAAGAGATGATTAAGCTATTAGGGGATGGCGTTGGAAAATCATCAAAAGATGGAAAGGTTTCATCTTTCCAAGCCTTTTGTATTAGTACTGCCTCACGTGTTGGAACAGGAAATATTGCAGGAGTTGCCTTAGCAATTGCTGTTGGAGGGCCTGGTTCAGTATTCTGGATGTGGATCATTGCGTTAATTGGTGGAGCTTCAAGTTTTGTCGAAAGTACATTAGCGCAAATTTATAAAGTGAAAGATGCGTCAGGAGCTTATCGTGGTGGACCAGCTTATTATATTGAAAAAGGATTAAACAAACGCTGGTTAGGGTTACTGTTCTCAATTTTAATTACAATCACTTTTGGATTTGTCTTTAATGCCGTACAAGCAAATACGATTACAGAAGCATTCCAAACAGCATTTGGTATGGATAAATTATTCATGGGAATTATCTTAGCCATTGTAACAGCTGCCGTGATTTTTGGAGGAGTTCAACGTATTGCTAAAGTCTCTGAAATTATCGTCCCAGTGTTAGCCGTTGCTTATGTGTTAGTAGCCCTCTTAGTGATTGCGTTAAATATCACCAAAATTCCAGCAATGATCAGTTTAATCGTTTCTAATGCCTTTGACTTCAGCTCATTCGCATCAGGTGCTTTTGGGGTCATGTTCATTCAAGGGGTTAAACGTGGGTTATTCTCAAATGAAGCTGGGATGGGATCTGCCCCAAATGCAGCTGCTACAGCAGAAGTTAACCATCCCGTTCAACAAGGTTTAATTCAAACGCTTGGAGTCTTCACAGATACCATCTTAATTTGTAGCTGTACAGCATTCGTGATTTTATTATCAGGAATTTATGCGGATTCAGACTTAACAGGAATTCAGTTAACACAAGCAGCTTTAACCTCACAAATTGGCGTAATCGGTAACTACTTTGTTGCCTTCTGTATTTTATTATTTGCATTCAGTTCAATTATTGGGAACTACTACTATGGTGAGTCAAATATCGAATTTATGAGTGCAAAAAAATTCTGGTTGGTCGCTTACCGTATTATCGTAGTTGGAATGATTATCTTTGGTTCATTGACAAAAGTCGCAATCGTTTGGGATTTAGCTGACTTATTTATGTCATTTATGGCGATTGTTAACTTAATCGCAATCTTACTATTAGGTAAGTTTGCATTTAAAGCCTTAAAAAATTATACTGATCAAAAGAAACAAGGAGTTAAAAATCCTATCTTTAAAGCGTCTGACATCGAAGGTTTAACAAACGTTGATGAATGGAAGTAAGCAAAAAAAACAGTTCTAGTCTATCTAGAACTGTTTTTTTGTTTAGGCTAAGGCAACAAATAAGGACCCCGCCGCAATTAAAATAACGCCGATGATTCCTTTAAGTGTGATTTCTTCTTGGAAAATTAAAATAGATACGATGACTGTCATCACAACCGATAATTTATCAATCGGTGCCACCTGCCACGTCTTTCCAGTCTTTAGAGCAATATTTAAAAACAACCAGGATAAAGCTCCTGAAATTCCTGCTAAAATTAAGAAACCAAAATCTTTTTTGTAGGTCACCAACTCTTTTAAGTGTCCGAAGTCCCCTTTGGTTGCAGAAACAATCACTAAAAAGACGGCCATAATCATCGCTCGAACTGAAGTTGCTAACGTAGGGGTTAAATGGTGAATCCCGAGTTTCGTAAAAATAGTAACAAAACTGGCACTAACCGCTGCAAGCAAACCGAAAATTAACCACTGAGCCATATAAAACCATCCTCTCTCACGCTACGGGATGATTATACGCTATGAATCCTCTCTTTTCAATCACTCGATTTAGATGTTAAGATTGAATCTTTCTTAACACTTGAATGAGCGGTTGATTTTGGCTATTTTTCACACTAAGTTGTGGGAAAAATAACACATGATGTTGCCCGTTAAAATCATAATGAAATAGTAATGGCCCCACGACACAACGACAAATAAATGGATTTCCACTTTCTAATACAATAGTCACGTAAGGTCGTGTCTGACGAATAAATGAAATTCGTGCCTCAAGCTCACTTAATTCATTAGCCCCCAACTGTTCAGATGGTGCTCCGTGAGAGGTTGTCACATACCAATTCATTCGAGAGCCTTTACGAATTAAAGGTAAAATAAAGTCATCTGAGGTGACAAATTTCAGGTTAGACTGTTTTGTTGGTGTCATAACCCCAAATAAGATGCCATGTGCTTTCATCCGATCTAATGAAGCTAGAATCTCTTGATAAGTTGAAGGTTCTATATATTGCTTAATTTCATCTCCTCCACCTTCTAAGGTGACTAACGGCAAAACATTTCCTAGTTTAGATAAGGCAAGACAACGTTGATCATTCAGTAAAACGCCATTTGTTAGAACGATAAATTCCATATCATCATATTTTTCATACACTTTAAATAAGCTATCGTTCATCAATGGATCCCCGCCAGTTAAAACGATAATATGAATGCCAAGCTCTCGTGCTTCAGCTACTAGTCGATCAATCTCTGCTAAAGGCATCGCTAAACTCGGATCTGATTTACATAAGCACCCTTTACACGCTAAAGAACAATTCATCCCAATATTGATAACGAGCGAGTGAGGGACATTAACTGAATATTTTTGTGACATTTGTTCTCGGATAGAAAGCCCCTCCCATAGTTCTTTAACTGCAATATTTTGTAAAAAGTGATTTAAACACGTTTTATTCGTATTATATATCATATTTTTAACATATCGCTTAATCGAAGGATGGCTATCATAATAGCCTTTAATTTGTCCACTAATTGCCTTTATCTGAGAATCAGTAATAAAAGTTCCCGACATTTCATATAATTTCTCTACTCCATTATCAGGATCCTCTTTTAGCACTTCGACAATATTAGCCACAATAAAATTTTTCGGCAATAAATTCATATTATTTAAAAAGTTCATCATGTTCTTCACCTCATTTTTTTAATTCGATGAAACTTTACTTCATTTCATTATATTGTCGATTTTTATTATTCATGACTTTTCTTTGATGCTTTTGCACAAAAAAAGAAGAGACTCACTCTTCTTTTAATAAAATGTAACGTTATGATAATCGATATCGACTGAAATAGGTTGGGTTTTATTTTGTAACAAGAGGGGCTTTAAAAGTTGATAGACATAGGCGCGTGCATTACCCTCATCTGTATCAAAAAAGATAAAAACATATCGTAATCGTTTGCCTTTTAATTTTTTCAGTTCATAGGACGTTGAAGTATTAAAATGATTAATCGCCACAACATAATTCACTTCATCTTGTTCATCATTGAGCGTCGCTAAATGATGAGCAATAATACAAGCTTCATTGATTCCAAACCAATGTTGGTATAAATCATTAATCAGATCACTATTGGCGCCTTCTTGATAGTAGCGAACTGCTGAGCTATTTCGTCCAAACTTTTCAACAGCTTGTTGTTTATGATTTAAAATCAGAACTTCAATACGGTTGATATTCATGACACTTTCATCCCCTCTCTCTCATTTGGAGGGCATGCTCACTAGACTCCCATCTACTTCTGCTCTGCCTTTAATTAACACTTTATTATATGCATCATTAGGCAAAAATGGAACAATTCTATTCTGTCACTGGAATAAAATCAAAGATTGTCACATCAAATAAACCTTTATCCGTCAACTTAATACTTGGAATAACGGGTAATGTTAAAAAAGATAACGTTAAAAATGGATTAAAACCTAGATTCGGTGATAGCTGTTCTAGTGCCTCATGAAGTAAACTTAATTCAGAAACGACCTCATGTGCTGGACGAGCAGTGATTAATCCAGCTATTTCAAGCGCGATTTGAGCTAATACTTTTCCCTCATTCACCACAACAATTCCTCCACCTATATTTTTAAGCTGTTTAGCCGCCTCTAACATATCCGCATCATTTGTTCCACAAACGATTAAGTTATGTGAATCATGTGAAATCGTTGTTGCAATAGCTCCTTTTTGGAGTTTTAACCCTTTTAACATCCCTAAACCAATATTCCCTGTTAGATGATGCCGCTCAATGACTGCCACCTTTAATAAATCTTCTTCAATACATGATCTCACGTCGTTTGTCATATTTAGAGATTTTAATTCATATTGGCGATGAATCGTTTCTATATACAAACAGAAATGTTTTCTACATTTAATACAGCAACCGAAATATGAGATGGTTATGCCGTGCAAGGCAGACTATAGTCCAGCTAAAAGTTTTTACGATGTAAAAAACTTATCTGGAC
>SKEL01000137.1_pt1 | contig 79231 bp, 99 predicted proteins | sample 4826741 | NCBI WGS metagenome assembly SKEL01 (sample SAMN11008810, study PRJNA524170) | human gut metagenome | biome: Human fecal sample; material: Feces; isolation source: fecal sample from pouch patient p33 | host: Homo sapiens | place: Israel: Tel-Aviv | collected 2016-03-22
ATAATTTATTCAGACGTTCTTCTTCGCCTTTCTCTACGTTTAATAAAGTGTCATCGGATTTGATAACACCGGAGCATACTTTAATAAGAGAATATTTGCCAAGGAACGGGTCTGCAATTGTTTTCCATACATATGCGGATTTCACTTTCGTGAAGTCGTAGTTTGCTTCAAAGATCTCATTTGTCTTCTGAGCGATTCCGTTGCAGGAACGTTTGTCCGGGCTTGGGAAATATCCGCAGATGTCATCCAGAAGATTGGATACACCGCGAAGATTGATTGGTGAGCCCATGCATACAGGTACGATAGATGCCTCCTGTACGTTCATTGCAAGCGCCGCGGAAACCTCTGTCACTGAGAAAGTATCTCCTTCGAAGTAACGATCCATGAATTCCTCGCTGGTCTCTGCTACAGATTCCATAAGGATATCATGATATTTCTCCAGATATTCATCCAGGTATTCAGGAATCTCGCATTCCTCTTTCTTACCTTTATCTATGTATTTACGTCCTGCCTGTTTTACAACGTTTACATATCCTACGAATTTACCGTCTTCACGGATTGGGAAATGAAGCGGTGCGATCTTCTTGCCATAGAGTTCTGTGAGCTGCTCTACTACTTTACGATAGCTGACATCATCTACGTCCATGTCAGTTACAAAGATCATTCTCGGAAGTTTATATTTCTCGCATAAATTCCATGCTTTCTGTGTTCCGACCTGAACACCGGCTTTACCGGAAACTACAATGATCGCTGCATCTGCTGCACTTACTGCTTCTTCTACTTCACCTACGAAATCGAAATATCCGGGAGTATCCAGCACATTGATCTTTACCTTATCCCATGGTACCGGAATCAATGTGGTAGAAATGGAAAAATGTCTCTTAATCTCTTCTTTGTCATAATCGCTGACAGTATTTCCGTCCTCTACTCTTCCGAGACGGTTTGTCATTCCTGCTAAGTAAGCCATTGCTTCGGCCAGTGTAGTCTTGCCAGCGCCCCCATGACCTAAAAGGACTACATTTCTAATTCGGTCAGTTCTAAATACATCCATGTTGCGTACCTCCCTGTTTGTCTGTTATGTTGTCGCTGCTTATAACGCCCGCAGCAACGATATGGCTATATATTACTAAATTTTTTTGTATTTTTCAAGTATTTTATGAAATTTTAACATCTTTTTTTGTGAACTCTTTGTATTTTCATAAGCATTTTATATATTTTCAGTAATTTTTGCAGATTTTAACTGTGTAATTTAGCACAAATGTAATATCAGACGTATACAAGCTTTTTATGTACTATTTATCTCTGGCAAAAAGTAAATGGATATTGTTCACTTTGTGCACAGTAATAGTAAACGTCTGACACTCTCATAAGCCCGTTTACTCTGTCGCTTTAAATTATTTATGTATAAAAGTCTCTCAACGAATTGACTTTTCAAATTATATCCTTTAAAATAGAAAAATATGATATGCAAATCGTATGAATTCACGCTGTATGTCTCTGGTTTTTGGTATGAATATGTCAAAACGCCCCGCGAAATAGCAGCGTATGAACAGTAACAAAAAAAGCTATTTGAAAGGATGCAAGAAACCACTATGAAAACCATCGGTTTTATCGGTCTCGGACTGATTGGCGGTTCAATCGCCAAGGCCATCCGGAAATACCACGAAGATTACCGTATCCTCGCCTATGACCAGGATCGGGAAACACTTGCCACAGCAGTCAGCAGTAATATGATCGATGCCGTCTGTGAAGAACACGACGAGCGTTTCAAAGGCTGTGATTATATTTTCCTGTGTACACCTGTAGAATATAATGTAAAGTATCTGGAATATTTTAAAGAGAATATCGGTCCTGACACCATCATCACAGATGTCGGAAGTGTCAAGGGCATTATCCATAAAGAAGTTGAGCGCCTTGGCATGGAATCCCGTTTTATCGGCGGCCATCCAATGGCAGGTTCGGAGAAAACCGGATTCGAGGCTTCCAGTGACCGCCTGATTGAGAATGCTTATTATATCATCACTCCCGGCGGCGAAGTGCCATTAGAGAAACTGACTGACTTTACAGAAATGATTTCTTCTCTCGGAGCAATTCCTATGGTTCTCACAAGTGAAGAACATGATTTTATCACTGCCGGAGTCAGCCATCTTCCTCATATCATCGCTTCTGCACTGGTAAATCTTGTCAGCATGCTGGACAGTGACCAGGAATATATGAAAACGATCGCAGCCGGAGGTTTCCGCGACATCACACGTATCGCCTCCTCCTCTCCGATTATGTGGGAACAGATCTGCGTGGAAAACAACCAGAATATTTCCAATGTTCTGGACGACTATATCCGTCTGCTGGTGCAGATCCGTTGTTTTGTAGATAATAAAGACTCCAAGAGTCTGTATCAGATGTTTGCAAACTCCAGAGATTATCGTGACTCCATCGATGTTGTGGACAATGGACTGCTCAAGAAAGCATATGTCCTGTATCTGGACATTGCTGATGAAGCCGGAGGAATTGCCACTATCGCAACTATTCTGGCTATGGAGAAGATCAGTATCAAAAATATCGGAATTATCCATAACCGTGAATTTGAGGAAGGTGTTCTTAAAATCGAATTCTATGACGGAACAGCTATGGAAAAGGGTGCTACGCTTCTTAAGAAACGAAATTATATCGTATACGAACGCTAGTGTGCCGACATTTTATAAATAACTACATCAATTGAACAGGATACAGATTTGAATGCACAAACAGGTAAATAGTGTAGTTATTTCAAACAGTGTACTGGCCGCTTGATATTCAGGCAAAATATTATAAAACAGGCAGGAGTCAAACATGGAAATCAAAAAACAGACACACCTCTCAGGAGAGCTGACTGTACCAGGTGATAAATCTATCTCCCACCGTGCGGTTATGTTCGGTTCTCTTGCACAGGGTACGACAAAAATCACACATTTTCTGGAAGGAGCAGACTGTCTTTCTACTATCTCCTGTTTCCAGAAGATGGGAATTGATATTGAGCGAAATGCTTCAGAAATTCTGGTGCATGGAAAAGGCCTTCATGGGCTGAGCGCGCCATCTGAAATTCTGGACGTAGGAAACAGTGGAACTACCACAAGACTTATCTCCGGAATTCTGGCCGGACAGGCTTTTACCAGTGAATTAAACGGAGATGCTTCTATCCAGTCCCGTCCAATGAAGCGTATCATGACTCCTCTTCTTTCTATGGGAGCTGATATCGTAAGTCTCAAAGACAATGGCTGCGCACCTTTACGTATTACAGGTAAACCTTTGCATGCCACTCATTATCAGTCTCCGGTTGCTTCCGCACAGGTAAAATCCTGCGTACTTCTTGCAGGAATGTATGCAGACGGCATTACCAGCGTTACCGAACCGGTGCTGTCAAGAAATCATACTGAGATTATGCTGAATTATTTCGGAGCAAAGGTATCTTCTGCGGGAACAACCGCTTCCATCGAACCGGAACCAGTGTTAAACGGACGTGAAATTAAAGTGCCTGGAGATATCTCTTCCGCTGCGTATTTTATTGCGGCAGGACTTCTCACACCAGGAAGCGAGATTCTTCTTAAAAATGTAGGAATCAACCCTACCAGAGATGGTATGTTGCGTGTATGCAAAGCTATGGGAGCTGACATTACATTATTAAATGCAAGTACCGAAGGTGAACCTACTGCAGACCTTCTGATCCGCACCAGCAGCCTTCACGGAACCACTGTTGAGGGAGAAATTATTCCGACATTGATCGATGAGATTCCAATGATTGCCGTTATGGCCGCTTTTGCAGAGGGGACTACCGTCATTAAGGATGCGCAGGAACTGAAGGTTAAAGAATCTGACCGTATCGCAGTTGTAACAGAAGGACTGAAACGTATGGGTGCTGACATTCAGCCGACTGATGACGGAATGATCATTCATGGCGGTAAACCACTTCATGGTGCAGAGATCAACTCTTATCTCGATCACCGAATCGCTATGTCCTTTGCTGTGGCAGGAACAATCTGTGATGGCACACTCACAATCAAGGATGGAGACTGTGTTAAGATCTCCTATCCAGAATTTTATGAGGATTTGTATTCTCTTGGGAAATAATTTATAAGTAATTTTATACCATAACTCCCAACGAATGTTTTTGTTCAAACATTGTTGGGAGTTTTTATTGTATAAAACGGGAATACTTTTTTCTTTTTAGTACATACTTATCATTAGATAAACAATACTGTCATTTCCAAAATTTGTTATTTTGCATCTTGTAAACAAATTATTAAAATGAAATTTTGTATTTTTATTAATACTTGAGATTTTTTATCCAAAATACCCTTTTCTTTTTTCAGAAAATCATTTATAATGTGCCTCGTAGCATTGTTATTATTTTAACAACATAATATTTTTACGGTAATTATATTCAGATGCAAGCAAGTCCCCACCCACTGCTTATTGCTCTTCGCAATTGAAGCAGGAGACTTACTTGATTCAGTTAAAATACTGTATCTGATATATACCCGAACAGAGAGGAGCTAACTATTTATGAAAATTTTATTTTACGGCACCAAAAATTACGACGAGGAATTTTTCGAAAAGCTTCTTCCTTCCTATCCAGGTATTGAAATTAAATTTACAGAAGCAAATATTCACGAAGAAACTGCATCCCTTGCTCATGGCTATGAAGCCATCTGCGCTTTCGTAAACGCAGATCTGGGCACTCAGGTAATCGAAGGACTTAACGCACAGGGCGTAAAACTGATTCTTATGCGCTGCGCCGGATACAATAATGTAGATCTGGAAACTGCTCACAAATACGGTATAAAAGTTCTGCGTGTTCCGGGATATTCTCCGGAAGCTGTTGCCGAACATGCAATGGCACTTGCTCTCACAGCAAACCGCCACACACATAAAGCATACATCAAATGCCGCGAAAACAACTTCGCATTAAGCGGTCTGATGGGCGTAAACTTCTATCAGAAAACAGCCGGTATCATCGGTACAGGTAAAATCGGACAGGCAATGGCAAAAATCTGCAAGGGCTTTGGCATGAGAGTTATCGCTTACGATCTTTATCCGAATAAAAACCTTGATTATCTGGAATATGTATCTCTGGATGAGCTTCTTGCAACCAGTGATCTGATCAGTCTTCACTGCCCTCTTACTAAGGAAACCAAGCATCTCATTAATGAAGAAACTATTTCTAAGATGAAAGATGGCGTGATTCTTGTAAATACTTCCCGTGGTGGTCTGATCAAAACAGAGGATTTGATTTCCGGAATCCGCGATCATAAATTCTTTGCAGTTGGTCTTGATGTTTATGAGGAAGAAACTGATTTTGTATTTGAGGATATGTCCGAGCGTATCCTGCAGAGTTCTATCACTCAGCGTCTTCTTTCCTTCCCGAATGTAGTCATGACTTCTCATCAGGGATTCTTTACACGCGAAGCACTGGATAACATCGCAGAAACCACTCTGGAAAATGTAAAGGCATTTATGAATGGGGAAGAACTGAAAAACGAAGTTTTTTCTTAATTTGACGGAGTTTTCTTCAATAGAAATCAGGCAGGTATCTGCAATTGAAGCAGGGGACTTACTTGATTCGGTTAAATATTTACTTCTTCTAACGAAAAAAGCACTCCCACGAGTGCTTTTTTCATAAACCGTCAATCGGATATTCACAATCCACTTCCGCTGCTTGCTTATTATAAGCGGAAAATGATGTAGTATTCCTGACTATTTTGAAGTTTTTGTTGTATCTGAGGATGCAGCATCTTTTGCTGTATTTTCTGTTGTATTTTCTGTTTTCGCAGCATCTGCTGTCTCTGCGCTATCTGCATTTTCATCCTCAGGTTCGTCAATCTGCTTCATATCTTCATCAGAAGTGTCCGCATCCATTTCATTGAGTTCTTCTTCTGTCAGCGGCTGAAGGTCATCCTGATAGATTTCTTTGTTCGTAATATCATCTTCTGACTTTTTTCCACAACCGGCCAGGCCGATAGATGCAAGAAGCATACCTGTAATTATCATGTATCTAAATTTCTTCATTCTATTCATCCTTTCATCTTTAATTTAACTGCCAGTTCTTTTATCTCCTGTATCATATCATCCCTGTCTCTGACCGGCACTTTATCTGTACGGTTTACATACACCGTTCCCAGACTCTCACAGCTCATCTGGCGAAGCAGCATTTCTGCTGTGCTCTCTGCTTTCTCTCTTGGTCCGATACTTCCTGCAGCCAGAAGAACAGCTCCTGTTTTTTTCTTCGGAACCGGTTCTTCCTTACGGATATATCTGGCGCTGAAATAGGTCTGCAGCCTGCTCATCACTGCAAGAAGCATGCCCGTAACTTCTTCAAAATATACAGGGGAGGCAATAATAATGTGATCACATTCCTCAATATAGGAAAGAATCTCCTGCCACTCATCTTTAACCGCACATCCCGCATGGTCAAAACACCATCTGCAATCTATACACGGACGGATCTGTGCCCTGTATGCATCAACTACTTTGTACTCTCCGCCGAGATTTTCCTGCAATGTCCGAATCATATATGCAGTTTCGCCGTTTTTCCTCGGTGAACCATTAAAAATCAATGTTTTCATCCCTGTTTTTCCTCATATTCTTTCCTGAGAAGTGCAATCTCACGCGCCCACCCCTCATCATCGTTCGGTGTTTCCAGAATAAACGGAACGCCCTTTGTCGCGGGATGATTAATCACACGCACAAGTGCTTCCAGTCCAATCTCGCCTTCCCCGAGTCTGGCATGACGGTCTTTGTGACTGCCAAGACCATTCATACTGTCATTTAAATGAATCGCTTTCAGTCTGTCAAGACCGATAATCTGGTCAAACTCAGTAAATACCCCGTCAAGATCACTGACGATATCATATCCTCCATCCCAGACATGACAGGTATCCAGACAGACGCCCAGTTTCTCTTTCAGTTCCACCTGGTCAATAATCTGGCGCAGTTCCTGAAAGTTTCTTCCTACCTCGCTGCCCTTTCCTGACATTGTCTCAAGAAGAACTGTCGTGCTCTGTTCTTTTGTAAGAACTTCATTCAGGATTTCCGCGATTTTGGCAATTCCTGTTTCTGCCCCCTGGCCTACGTGGCTGCCCGGATGAAAATTGTAATAATTTCCCGGTGTCAGTTCCAGGCGTTTCAGATCATCCGCCATTGTCTCTCTGGCGAACTCTCTCAGATTCTCCTTAGCAGCACAGCAATTCATCACATATGGCGCATGTGCTACCAGCTTGCCGAAATGATTTTCCTGCTCCAACTGTAAAAATGCCTGTACATCTTGCGGATTAATCTCTTTTGCCTTTCCCCCTCTTGGATTTCTTGTAAAAAATGCAAAAGTGTTGCCGCCATTTGCAAGCATCTGTTTTCCCATCGCCAGATATCCTTTGGATGAGCTTGTGTGATTTCCTATATATAACATATCCCATTCCTCTGTCTGTAATATTTATGTAACCTTTTGTCATAGTATTATAACAAAAATGTGGTTTTATGAAAAGACTTATTTGTTGACGATTCTGTGAATTCTCTATATACTTCTTATATAATTTAACCATTCAGTAATCCATTATTCACACAAAATTTTCATATGAATATATCTGTTTTTGTGAAATATAAATTCAGATTCTTATTTCACCTCACAGAGTTTTCCAATGATTTGACCAAATCAAGTAAGTCCCCTGCTTCAATTGCGAAGAGCAATAAGCAGTGGGTGGGGACTTGCTTGTATCAGAAGGGGTACAAGCCCCTTCTGATAAACTGCGAAGCAGTTATTTGGTTATGAGCAAGTAGCGAAAGCGGATTGCGAATATCCGATTGACTTCCTTAACTGTACGGATACTGAATAGACCACTGTTTTTTCATTTTTCAGTAATCTGAATGTCCTTATCACTCATAAGAAAGCGAGAATACATATGAATCCTAAATCTAAAAGACCACAGGGCAAAACCTCGACATCCCGCAGAAAAAATATCTACAGAAAATCAAAATATTATCAGGAAAGACGGCAGAAACTACTGATTGCAGCCGGAATCGGCATTTTTGTTCTGGTTTTTATACTGCTTCTGGCAGGAATCCGCGGATGCAGCAACTATATACATTCACGGAAAACCGCTTCCAAAAATGCTGTATCAATGAATGTCTCTTCGGACAGCAGCAAATCCGCTTCTTCGGCTTCTAATCCTTCTGAATCTGATACAGCGTCAGATTCTACCGTAGATTCGCCTGTATCTCTGACTCTCAGTGTTGTAGGTGACTGTACCCTTGGGACAGATGAGACATTTGATTATGACACCAGTTTAAACGCTTACTATGAAAATTATGGTGCCGATTATTTCCTGCAGAATGTAAAGAGCATTTTCTCTGCAGATGATCTGACGATTGCGAATTTCGAAGGAACACTTACTGACTCAACCGAACGTGAAGATAAAACATTTGCTTTCAAAGCACCTGCCTCTTATGCTTCTATTTTGACAAGTGGTTCTGTTGAAGCGGTAAATACTGCCAATAACCACAGCCATGACTACGGAGATCAGAGTTTCGAAGACACACTCACCGCATTGGATAATGCAGGAATCGTACATTTCGGATATGATGAAACCGCCGTAATGGATATAAAGGGCGTTAAGGTCGGATTAGTCGGCATCTATGAACTGAATGACCACCTTGGCAGAGAACAGCAGTTAAAAGATAATATTGCGAAAGTAAAAGCTGATGGTGCACAGCTAATCGTAGTTATTTTCCACTGGGGAAATGAGACCGAAACCGTCCCGGACAGCAACCAGACCACCCTTGGACGCCTGGCCATTGATGAAGGTGCCGATCTTGTATGCGGACATCACCCTCATGTTCTTCAGGGCATTGAAACCTATAAGGGTAAAAATATCGTGTACAGTCTTGGAAACTTCTGCTTCGGTGGAAACAGTTCTCCAAGCGATATGGACACCATGATCTATCAGCAGACCTTTACCATTGATTCTGACGGCGTCAAAGATGATAATGTGACTAATATTATTCCATGCTCTATTTCTTCCGCAGCGTATGAAGGTTACAATAACTATCAGCCAACTCCTGCCGAGGGCGACGAAGCTACACGAATTTTGAATAAGATCAATGAACGAAGCTCATGGATTTCTACTGCGGAAGGTACTACCTTTACTGCAAAATATAATAGCAGCACAACAGGAAATAATACAGATAGTGCTAATTCTTCTGATAATAACACAGTTGATATGAATTAGACGCCAAAAGCCGGGAAGTCTTTTCAGATTTCTCGGCTTTCTTTATGTATTTCATATTATCCATTATATAATATGAAATATTTTTATGTTGATATTATATTATTATCATTGCATCCCGCATGTTAATGGCAGGTAACCAGAATCTAACATTTGTTAAATATATATAAGGAAGCATTTAATCTTCCTTATATTCTATAACATCCTCTATCTTGCAATGAAGAGCTTTGCAGATTCGATCTATCTGTTTCAAGTTAACTGGTTCATTTTTCCCCATGCTTGCCATAGTTCCGTAGCTGAGTCCAGTTGCATCCTTTAAATCTCCTTTATTCATCCCTTTATCAAGAAGCGTGTGCCAAAGTGGATTATAAGATATCATCGTCAATCTCCCCTCTTTTCTTTATACATCTTATACAAGCATATGAGAATTCCTACGGAAACAACGATCTTAGTAATATCTAAAATAATATTTATCATATAGACCTCCATTTCATTTGACATGTGTTATTGTGTGCTGTATATTAAAGTTGGATTCAGGGGAGCTCTGGCCTCCCCGTTTCCTAACTGAATGTTTTGATCAAGTCTACAATGGCTTGAATCAAATTCAAGATTGCGGTTATGAAGACTAATTTTGCGAGCAGTTCTTCATGACCGCTTTCTTTTTTTGGCTTCTTTCGATTTTGATTCATTTTATCACCTCCTGTTCTTTATGTTATTATTATATCTCTTTTTCTCTATTACGTCAATGTTTTTCTTCATTTTTTTAGAGATTTTCTTCAATAAACTATTGACATGTGCGGTACATATGGTAATATACAAGCACAAACAGCAGAACAAGCATTCGCATAGACGGTGCGAATGTTTGAGAGATAATAGGAGGAAAATGATATGTCAGAACTTTTAAAGAAACAGAACTACGGTGTTGAGGTTGAATTTACAGGTATTTCAAGAAAGATGGCCGCTGATGCAGTTGCAGAAATCATCGGAACTACAGCTTCCAGACCAGATCACACTTGTTACCAGACAAGAACCATTCAGGATTCACAGGGAAGAAAATGGAAGGTAATGCGAGACAGCTCAATCCATCCAATTCGTAAAGTTGGAACTGAGAGCATAGACGAATACAGAGTTGAATTCGTAACACCGATTCTTAAATACGAAGACCTTGATACATTGCAGGCAATCATCCGTAAATTCAGAGAAATCGGCGGAGTTCCTCACAGTTCATGCGGAATCCATATTCATGTAGACGGAGCGAACCATACCGCAACATCTCTTCGCCGTCTGGTAAATTTCATGTATAGCCGACAGGAAATCATTTACGATGCGCTTGCAGTAGGTGACAGAAAATATCGTTGGTGCCAGCCAGTTTGCAAGAATTTACTTGATACAATGAAAAAAGACAAAAACATCACAACAGATTCCGTTGAGAAAATTTGGTACAGCCCAGCAAACGATGGCTACTGTGGAGGGATCAATCATCAGCATTATAACTCTACAAGATACCACGCATTGAATCTTCATAGCTTCTTCCAGAAAGGCACTGTTGAATTTAGACTTTTTAACAGCACTCTTCATGCAGGAAAAATTAAAGCGTATGTACAGTTTTGTTTAGCACTCTCTGCATGGTCCATCGAATCTGATGACAAAGTCGTATTTAGATCCATGAACGGATACACAGCAAAGAAAAAAGTCACTCTGATGTACAACATCCTTACAAACAGACTTGGACTTTACGGAGACGAGTTCAAAACCTGCAGACTTCACATGATGAAACAGCTTCGCGAAAATGCAAAAGTGGAACAGGTTGCTTAGTTATAAATCAGCTGTCCTACCGGCTTGACGGGAAGAAAGGGAATGTCATGTTATATGTAGCATACGGTAGCAATCTCAATGTACAGCAAATGTCATACCGTTGCCCTAGAGCAACAGTCGCATTTACTGGATATCTGATAAATTGGAAATTGCTTTACAGGGGAAGCCGCACAGGATCTTATGCGACCGTCAAAAGGCAAAAAGGAAGTAGGGTTCCTGTTGCTGTTTGGAATATCGATAATAAAAACGAGAAGGCTCTTGATCTGTATGAGGGCTATCCGAGATTTTATAGAAAGAAAAATGTATTTGTGCAATTAAAAAACGGTACAAGGAAAAAGGCTATGATATATCTGTTGCCTGACTCGGCCACCGTGGGAAAACCATCTAATCGTTATGTTGAAACTGTATTGCAAGGTTACAAAGATATGGGATTTGATACAGATTATTTGTACGATTCGTTAGAATATAATTTAAAAGAAATGAATTAAAGAGGGGGATATAACATTCCCCTCTTTAATAAGATGTAATCGTTGCAGCGGCTACACCTTTTTGTTGGGTTTCAGGGTTCCCTGGCGTGTATGGACAACTGACGTTTCTTTGTTCGGCACCCTAATGATCAATTCGTCTAGTTCACAGTTTAGCGCTTCGCATATTAGATCAAGGTGCTCAAGGTTTACCCTTTCCGTGAGCTCGTGGTACAACTCATTGATAGTGTTAGGACGTATTCCTGTCGCCCTTGCCAGATCCGCCTGTGTAAGTCTTAATTCCCCAAGCTTTTTCGATAGCAAAATTTTTATCATGCCATTGCTCCTTCCGTTATAAATTACCACTTTATGGTAATACACGACGGAAATTGTTAGATTATATCGTTTTTGGCTATATCCTATCGAAATCTTGATAAACGAAGCTTGTTTATCCTATCATATTGAACGCATAAAAAATAGCGGTAATATATGGAAGGAACTCCATTTACAGAGTTCCTTTTGATGTGATATATTTTAATGTGATTTTAGAAAGCACCGTCTGTTAAATCAACTTCTTGAAGTATCCAGCTGGGACGAACTCCCTTACGAATCCTTCGTCATTTGGATACGGAATCCGGATGAAGTACCATCTTTTTCCCTTTACGGTTTCGGTGTATTTCATCACATCTACAACTGCATTCTTCTTGATTATCGGAAACAGTTTTGCCTGAGTCTTACCGGCTACACTGTAGCATTCGCAATCCTTTGTGAATCTGGCTACATAGGCTACTGTGTTCTGTTTCTTCTCTGCATCAGATGTGACAGTCTGATCTCCGGCATAGCGTAAGATGCAATTCCACGGGTAATTTCTATAGCTACGGATCAGAAACTCTTTTCCGGTCTGATCTCCCGGCCGTCCGCCATGTGCGGTACCTTTTTCGTTGATCGAGGCTTCTACCTCTTTACCAGCTCCACAATACATCGCAACATGATGAGCTTCATTCAGCAGCACATCACCACGCTTTAACCCTGTTCCGGTTCCTCTGTTGACAGAAGCGGTAATGTCTTTGAATCCATTCTTCAAGAACACATTTTTCATATCTCCTGTGTATGTAGCACCACCAGACTTAACCGGAACTCCGGCGTTCTGCCATGCCTGGATCACAGCAGATGAACAATCGTAATCTCCCTTTTCTCCCCAGCGGTAGTCCTGATCGTAACCATGGGAGTCATCTTTCGCCCATGTCTCCATCTGTCTTATTGCTTTTTCTGTCTTAGTCATTGCAATACCTTCTTTCTCTGTGTTATCAGCATATGTATGAATCATGTTTATGACAGCTTTCTGCCTGTCTGTGTAATCCCCTACCTGGTTTGGCGTCGGGTCTGCCGGATCCTCGCATAACGCAGAATAAATTTTGTCGGCAGTATATGGTTTTGCTATCTTTGCCAGGATTCTTTTTAATGCAGCATCTCCACCCTGATGCAGAATATTTATGCATTCCATCATTGCGGAATCCGACATAGTTCCATATGTTTTTGTGATGCTCTGCGCATATGTTTGGATTTGATCTTCCATGTATTCATCCTGACATTTCTTTCCGTGAGCAGTACTGATAATGTTGATAATACATTTTCCTTTTGCTGATCCAGCGCTCACTCCGTATGTCGCCCAGCTTTTTAACAGAAGATCTGCTTCCAAGCCCACTGTATCCATATCCTTGAACAGCTTTGGATTGCCTCTCTGAATCCTGTATAAGAGCTCTTTGGCCTCTCCTGCGTACCACTGGCCTGCACCGATCGTAATAGCTTTTTCATTGCTACAGTTCGCTCCGACCCCGGCAAAGCAGGAATAATCCTGCTTACCATATACCTGATCTCCGGATTCCACTGCGTACAGTATTTTTCTCAACACAGTTATATTTTGCTTATCCATAAGTCCACCTCGCAAAAAGGAGCCTTAAAACAGGCTCCTAACTACTCATTTTTATTCGGGAGTTTAATCTGTCCAAGAGACTGAATGACCTTATCATATCCAACCATTGCAGACAGCCATGAAAGCAGGATCAGTGCAATAAGGTATACTGCCATCTTGCTGTTGATCTGCGCATCCATCAAAATAATATATCCGCTTCCTACGAGCACTGATAAAACTACAGCTACTCCTCCTGCAAGGAAATTTGCCTTGTAGGTTTTTTTTGACTCTTCAAACAACTTCTTAATACCTTCAGTCACTAAGCCGGTAAAGATTGATACAATCATAAGTAACAGTAAAAAATATTCTAATGTCATAAATTTATCCTCCTCTTCTTATGCAAATACCCAGTCTTCAGCAAGCATATCAGCCTGGGAAGCAACCCAGCCCACACAAATATTATTCTGTGCTGTTTTCATGCATACAGAGCTTGTACACTTGAAGTCCCCAGAAGAAATGCAGGAAGTTAAATCTTCTCCGTCTGCAAGAAACAGGTACATTCCTTTTCCATTCCATCCTTTTCTTGCAACCTTGAGTCCACGTTTTAGATATTTAATCGCTTCTCCAAAAGAGAATGTTGCTTCTCCGCCAAGAATTGGGCAGTTCAGACTATCCGCATAAACCCACTCATCGGAAAGAATGTTTTTAAGCGTATACTCCACATTCTGTGTTTCTCTTATATCCAGACAGCCGCCGTCTTTTGTGTACATAAGGATTGTCTGGGATTCTTCATCCCACCACCAATAGCCAGCCCATGACGGGAGTTTTACTGGAATTCCTGATTTCATCTCTTCAAATGCTTCTTTAAATTTCATTTTCTCAATCCTCCTCATTTTCTGCCATATTGGCGTCGTTTTGTTCCTGCTTCTTCCTGTCCTCTTTTTCCCATTTCCGATCCTGCTGTTTGTCTTTGTTTGTCCGGATCCAGCCGCATATGCCACACTCTCCAATCGTTGCCGCCACAACTGCGCAGGCATATGTTTCCGGCATACTATCGCACTGTCTGTACAACAGAATCATCTGCCAGTTAAACCAAATGAAAAAGGCACCGACAAACATCAGCACCAGGTTCAATGTTCCGACTTTCTTTATCGCCGAAACTATCTTTTTTATTTTCTTTTTTAAAATTTCCATATCAATGCCTTTCTTAAAAACCGAACTGTTTAAAGAAAAATCCGATTGCAAGGCCAACCAGGGTTGTTATAACATACCCTGTTACCTGTTTCCACATCTCCCCATCCCGGCTTTCAAGTGATTCCAGGCGCGCTCCCTGCTGCTCCTGCTCTTTGCACATCAGCTGAATGCTTTGTGCCAGCTTCTCTACCGATGTTGTAAGCGAATTAATCTGCTTTGTATTTTCTTCAAGCAGTTCCAATCGTTTGTTCTGCCTTTCGTCTTCTGCATCAACGCGCTTGCAGAACTCAGCATGTTCGGACCGGCTAATGTATTCCGCCTCCATATATTTCCTCCTATATTCCTGTCTACACCTTCTATTTTGGCCTCTACGGTGGGCTTCTTTGTCTGTGCATAGTTTTACCTCCATTAAAAAAAGAGCCTGCTCAGGCCCTTTTCATGCCATCAATTCTTCATCATCTGCGTCGGCATACTTTCTACAATGAAATTCTAACGTATCCATATCACGTTCAATCTCATCAAGGGTTCTTTCGCTCGCACCCTTATTAAGTAGCAGAAGATCATAAATCAATGACCATTGTTTACTTATTATCTGCAGTTTCGTCATTCTTCCTTTGCCAATTCTCCCATTCCGGAATCTTCCAGGATTTCTTTTACCTTTGCTTTCAGAAGTCTCGGTACCTCTGCATAAGTTTTCTTTCCAAGCATAATCTGCTGTGCCCATAACATTGCCATCATTTCTTTTCCTCCATCATTCTGTAATAATATAATAAAGTTACTCAACAGTCTCATCATTACTGATATACCAGTTCTGACATCTCAAGAACGCATCCTGTAAGCATTTCGTTCGATGCTTTCAATTCTTCAAATTGCTCTTCCAAGCTCTTTTCGACTTCCGGAACATATGACATATACTTCGCAGGGGACGCTCTTACCGTTTCTTCATTGATCTTATCTGCAGACTCCCTGAACTGGTGATAATCATATTCATACATCATCTGCTTTGCAGAGTCTTCCATCTGTCCCTGTTCAATTGTCACTTTCTGCTCATTCAGGCACAGAGTGACATCTACCATGCCATTATTGACAGGCTGCCAGCGCACTTCTGGCTGACGTTCCATGTATTTCGCTTTTTGCATGCTTGCTGATCCTCCTTTTTGCAGCTGCGCAAACAGCATCAATGTTATATTTATCTTTGACGTATTTGGAATCGGTATGCTTAAACCATCCATAGTAACTGGTACATTTATAAGCAATCTCCAGAGGGATTTCAACTCTATTCTTCATGCAGTACCAAGCTACTGAATAAGCTTTCCTTGCACGTAGAAAGATCTTGCTACGGATTTCTGTGTGTTCCCTATAAATCACATAGCCCATCATGTCAATTGGCTTGCCTCGCCTTTCTGCCTTATCCTTTTCCCTGTAACTATCATATTTCTTTCCTGTTTTAATACGATAATCAATCGGAAACAAATCTGCATCAGGCTTGATCGAAAGTCCGTATTCTTTGAGTAGATACTTTTCTAACGCCCGAGCCGCCCTCTTTATATCAGCTTCCCGGGCTCCTATGAGCAAAATATCATCCATATACATGATACAAAAATATACAAGTCTTTTGCTTTCGGTAGCTCCATCACGGTGTTTCCTGACTTTATGCAAACCAAGAACATACACATAGGCTTTAGACAGGTAATAATTGCACAGAAACTGTGATAAACCGGAGCCGATATTAAGCCCCTGTTTGTATGTCCCTATCAGAAAGAACACAAGATACAGAAGGACTTCGTTCTTCACATCATGTTCCAACATACGTTTCAATTTACGGGTATCAACCGATGGGTAGCATTTCCTTACATCGCCCTTCCAGGCATACCGAGATTGAGCATATTTCTTTCTGATCTGATGCTCTATTGCTCTTTTGCCTCCGAGCTGTCCTTTTCCTTTGATACTTGCATATTGATGATAGCCCAGTTTTCTTCTCCAGAGTTCATCCAGTCCTTCGCTGGCTATTTCGTCAAGAATAAGCTGTTTTACACTCTCCACTCCGATTTCTCGAAGCTTTCCGTTTATTCCATCTCGCCGCCAACCATACTGAATAGGTTCTACTTTCAACTCTCTGTTCTGGATTTCATATCTGAGACTTTCTGCAACTGTATGGACCAGACCAGATACCATGAGATCTCTTTCATCTGTGTCCCGAAGCAATCGTTTCATAGCCTGCAAACTCATTGAGCTTGTGCGACCATGCAGATACTTTGCCACATCTGACCGTTTCCATTTTTCGTCAAGTGCTTCATAAATTGAATCTTCAATAAAATCATCTGCTAAAATATTTACATTCTTGCAGCATTTCTTCATAAAGGCATTTTCCTTTCTGTGTGATTCAGGGACTTTCGGTTGTCTACTAGTCCCGGCTGACAGCGCACCTGCCAGTCTCCCCTTCCCACTCTGCAGATGTCAATCTACTTCATGAGAAAGGAATGGCCTTTTATCACGTATTTCGGGTATTCCCAAGTATAGGCTTCTTCAGCCGGCTTATGAGGTCGAGTATCAAATTTTTTATACACAGAAATTGTCGCGAGGATGTTCCACCAGGCATTCGTCAGGCCATTGTTGCCATTCACGCACGACGGGCCGTTCATGCCGCCATTGTTCAGATTGCCGCGCCGGAGGAGCTCCCGGACCTCATAAGTCCTTATATTATATTTTCTTGTTACTTTATAACCGTCTGTATTTCCATACGGTTAAATCCATCATTTCAAAACCATTTGTAGCCATTGGAGGGGACAGCCCCTCTGTCAGGCTGCCGCCTGCCATTCACCCCGTACGGCATTAGGAGAAAGGGTCGCGAGGACGAACCACCAGGCAACCGCCAGGCCATAGTCGCCACGCACGCACGACGGGCCGCACAAGCCGCCAACGCTCAGATCGCCGCGCCGGAGGAGCCCCCGGCCTGTTCTTGTTCCAGCTGCAGGTTTTCCGCCGCAATACCAGGCATCAGCCCACCAAGCCTTATCGCCTCCTCCCCATTCAGTCGGAATCATTGTCCCTTTACCGAAGTCCACAAGCTGTCCTTTTACATACTTCCATGCATCGTATGCTTCCGGTAAAATACCCACTTCTTCATAGGTGCTTATGATTGTATCCAAATTGGTGGTCAGCAACTTAGCATTATTGGTTCGATAATACTTATCGACTGTATTGCCATCTGTATCTGTTGAAACAATATGCATAGAGTTTCCTGACACAGAATAACCGCCCGGAAGAATCTCGATGCCATTAATCTTGCAGATATTCTTTCCATCTGTGTTGGATACTGGACTTCCATCGTAGCCCTGCACGGAATCAGTTGATCCTGTCTCCCAATGCATTGTACTTACCTTGTAACTTGTTTCCGTCGTAAAAGGTACTGCAACATCAAGCACTAGTGCACTATGTGTTTCATCCACAACTTCAATCGCCGTGATTTTTACGCTATCAACAATATTATGCATATAAGCATAATATCGATCATAGTTCGTATTTGAACCTGGATTTCCAATGCTGACCGACGAACCAACAACAAAATAATTTGCCTGATCTTTTGTGAGAATTACTCTCTTTGTATTTTCTTCAGCAACTGCGACATTGTACTGAGCAGTGTAAGCTGTGCATCCTCTCATATATGCCTGCAGGTCCTTTGTTCCGTACTTAATCATTGTCAACGCCAGAACCCATGCAGCATCCACATCTGTTTCAAAGCAGTATGCCGGCCCCTGTTTTCGTGCATATGCAAAATTTGCATACGAAGGTTTGTTTCTGACGGGTTTTCCGTTGGTTACATACGGAACACCATCAATATCCACTGCCGCTCCTTTAGGATGGAGCATCCATCCCTGCACCGTATTGTCTGGACGAACACATTCTTTCATCGGAACATATCCTTCTTCTTTTCGAGGAAGCATGGACCAATGATGCAGCCAGCCATTGTCTTCTGCATTTCGCTCTTTTTTGTAATAGAGCCCCATGTTCATGATTCCACGGTTGACTTTTCCTGTCGTCTTATATCCCGGCATTCCCTCAATTGCGGTAATTTTCTGGTTTCCATCATCATCGAGGATCCAGTTAACTTCAATCGGGCGGAATGCTTCGAGAGTTCCAATTTGGTCTTCTCCAGCTGTCGTATTTGTGGACGGTGTGCAGGTAAGACCAGACAGAGCATCTAAACGATTTACCGTGCAGGCCTGTGTAACATCCGGATCAAGGTCTTCTACCGTATAGATTTCTCTCGTACGGCGCATAGCATAGTAGCGCTCAATTGCACTCTCTAAAGTGCCACCAGCTGCATTAATAGCTGCCAGCTGCTCAGCTGCTACGCTTTTAATCCCCTGTGTCTGTGTTGCTGATTCAGCCTGTACATTTTTAATTTCAGATGCACCTGTATTATTGATCTCAGTTTTTCTCGCATCGATTGTGTCGTTTATAGCTTTCTGAGACGCATCCACCATAGAATTTTTTGTTGCAGTGATTTCATTTTTTATCTCCTCCGCTTTTGTATCTACGGATTTGTTTATGGTTTCTATTGCACTCGTTGTCTTTTCAGAAAACGTATTGTCCAGTCCAGCAATTTTATCATTTACATTTTTCTCAGATGTCGCAGCGGATGATGCAGCCTTTTCAGCCGCATTTTTGTATCCGGCAACAACATCTTTTGCATTCTCCGCATCTCTGGCCGAAGCTGCTGCTGCTCCGGCTGAGTTCGAAGCCGCCTGTGCACTTATTTCTGAAGCCTTTGCACTTGTCTCCGCCTCAGATGCTTTTTCTTTTGCTGTCCTGGCCGCTTCTTTAGTTTCTGTCACTAAGTTTTTGAAATCTGGAGTTGCTTCTCCCGGTACTGAAGAACAGAACCATCTGTCTGTACTTTCGCCAGGAGATGGGCGCACACCAATCGTCCCGTTTTCCAGGCATACATATGAGCCGCCCTCGTATGAAACCATATCTAAGAAGTTGTATGTTTTAGAGTCAGAGTAGCTTCCATCGGGGTTTGTCGTAACATTTCCCATGTTAGTCCACTGGCCACTTCCTGTTGTTTTATTTGCCATTAACCTCTATCCCTCCATTTGTATTCGAGCTTAGAGCCGTTAAGTCTAAACTCTATATCCGTTTCTTCTGGATTATTCCGCATAAGAAGACAAGGAGGCTGAATGCGAAACTCGACAAAGCACACATTTCCATCCTCGCCTTTCAGATCAGCTTCCTTTTCTTTTACATAAGCATCGATATCATTCTTCGCATCTTCCACCTGTCCAGGGATTCCCATTACCGCCTGTTCTGCCTGATGTGCATAATATTTTGCGTTATCCATAAGACTCTCCGGATCTTCTGCCAATCCGACAGCGAATCTCTCAGCCAGCTTTCCGTATTTCTGGACATTCATATTTGTTGCGTCAAAATATCTGAGAATCTGTTCAAAGTAGTTCTTAGCTTCCGCTACGGTATCGCCAGAAGTATAGCCGGCATTGACTACGATAATGGCAACTTTATTTGTCACCATGAAGTCTCCTGCCATTACAGAAACATAGCAAACCCCGGAAGTCTTAAAAAAGCTATCCGGGATATCACATCTGTCTTCTTCTAACAGCTTTGGCTCTTTCGTTCCTTCTGCGTTTTCAAACACAGCTGTTTTTGCCAGCCCATCCCAATCCGTAGAATGAAACTGAAATACTGCCGTAAACACATTTTTGATGCCTTCTGTTGCGAAAATATTCTCCGTTTTTGAAATCTTGAGGTTTTTGACATTAAAGATAACTTCTTGTTTTATCATTTAAAACACCTCTCTTTTTTACCACATTTTTCCGATATTATCGCTTTTTGTTATTTAATATCGAAAATCGTTATAAACTGCACAGCATATCCCATTCAGGTTTGCTGATAATGTTAAGTGCCCATTCTTCCGGTACATGATTCTCCATATGCTTGTCGATATTATTTTTCTCATAATAGTGATTCCAGAAATAAATATTTCCCAGCGCACGTGCTTTGTGCATATCGCAAATATAAGTTGCTCTTGCATCCGGTGTACCGAACACCTGATAGTTGTATGCAGTACACCAACTACAGCCTTCTGCGACAGGACAGTTAAAACACTCGTCCGTACTCTGTGTTCTCCGATCAATTTTCTTGAGACATTGCACACGGCCTTTGTGACATTCACACTGGCAGATTCCTGTATCCACATCTCCTATACTATATGGTTCCTGCTGCCCTGCAAGAGAGCTTTCCATATACCGCAAACATGGATATATGATGCCATCTGGGTCAACTGCCAGCATAACACCATTCCCGCCGCACCAATTTTCAAGATCATCCTCCTGCTTTGGACGAAAATACTTTTCCTCAAACAAGGAAATATAATAATCCTTTTCCATGTCAAGGTTGTGATCCAAAATATAATCAGCTAGCTTTTTCAGCTGATCGTAAAAAACTGTGGCGTGAACCGGTTTCCATCCTTCCTCATACACACAGTTCGCATTAATCTCGTTATATCCAAGTTCGATCATATGCGTGATTGCATCGTATGTGTGCATTACATTCGCCGGAGCTATAGTAACTTTACTTCCCATGTATCCGCCCTTATTCGTCCAGTCTTTTGCCGCTGCAATCGCAAGATCATACGAGGGGCGACCGTCTGGAAACACTCTGCAGGAATCATGCAACTCTTTATTACCATCAACGGTAACGGAAAAAGACAGTCGGTTGTTCCATTTCTGCAAAACCTTCTGTACCTCTGACTCGAAGTAGCACACACCATTACTGCAAATAGAAAACATTGTTTTCATAAGCCATGGATGATTTAGTTCTATCATCTGGCCAATAGTGTAACTGCAGATTCGATCAATCAGCCCTACTTCCAATAGCGGTTCTCCACCGATAAAGTCAATGATAAGGCCCGGGGAACGCCTTGGATTGATATAATCTCCCATGCCCTTTTCTCCAGTTAACAGAAGATCAATCATCTTCTTTGCCGTATCGAAAGACATTTTCTTTTTGCCCTTATGTGTCTGGTAACAATACTTGCATGCCAAATTGCAGTCATCAGTGACCTGAAATGTAACGGTCTGAGTCAGAATCTTTTCTGTCCCTACCGGTTCGTGCAGCTCAGGATATAATCTGCTCAGCCTTTCGGAATATTGTTCTGTTCTTTTCATTCGATTCCCTCAATTGTACAATTGCACAAAATATCTACTTTTAATTCAGCTGTTCTGTATTCCAGATTCCATCTGATCTTATGGCCTTTCAGCGCAGCCGGAATATACTTTCGCTCAAGTTCTGCCACAGCCATCTGAAACTGCGCGTCCAATTCAACTCCCTGTTTCTGATATACCTTAAACGCCTCACCATTAACAATTCCTACATCATCTGGATGTGATTCGATAATCCTCTGAAGGACGTCTTTTGCAAAACCTCTTTCATAGTCCAACCTCTCGATGTACTCCGCCTCTTTGCTGTCTACTTTAATAATTACTGTTCTCATATTTTCCTCCTAATTAAATTGAATATATCGGTGTAGTCGCCTGTCCAAAACACTGATTCCTGCAGGTCCCGCCACAATCGCTCTGGCAGCTTGTTGAACAGGATTCTGAACAACCGCCGCAGGAATTTCCGCATCCGGAAGAACAACTACTTTTACAAGTTCCCTGACAGCTATCTGTGCATCCAGAGCCGCAGGAGCTTCCACAACCGCTACATCCGGAACATCCTTGGCAAGATTGAGTACAGGAAGCTGTGCACTTATTATCACAACCCTGACAAGAGCCAGAACAGGTACCGGAGCAAGTGCCGGAACAGGTGTCAGAGCAAGTGCCAGAACAGGTATTGCTGCATCCTTCACAAGTCCGTGTGCACGAAGAATAACATCCGCCTTCACACCAGCTGTTGCAGTCGTTCATACAATTCGCTGTGCATGTCGTGTTGCAACTGCCTTTGCATCCACCTGTGCAGTCATCAGCACAGGTCGCAAAGCAACTGTTTCCACAGCCACCTGTACAGTCTGCGCAAGTGTCTGAACAATTTGCTGTGCATGTCTGGAAGCAATCTGTTTTGCATCCTGCCGTGCAATCGTCGGCACACTCCCTTTGGCAGCCTGTGCATTCGTCCGAGCAATTGTAGTTACACTGCTTTGTGCAAGTTGTATTGCATGTTCCCTTGCATGTTCCGCTGCATATTGTGCTGCAATTTCGAGAACAGCTTGTCCCGCACCCACCGCAGTTACCAGACGACGTAGACTTACAACTAGTCGCACAACTCGTTCCACATCCTTTGGAGCACGCCATAATATCACCTCCTCTCGTTATGTAGTCATTGCACCGGTTGTACATCCGGAGCCGCAGGTATGTGTGCATCCAGAAAAGCAACCATTCGAACACCCGCCGCAACTCGTTGAGCAACCGTCTGAACAGCTTTTTGCACAAGAGGTATCACACCCACCTGTGCAACCGCTACAGCCCTGGCATCCAGACGAACAAGAACCTACGCACAAACCTGTGCATAGCCCTCTGCAACCACTCTGGCTAGACTGCTTATCTATTATCGCCAGTGTATCAACGAATCTCTCTGCCCGATCTACGATTACATCTGCACCACTATGGCTCTGTTGCAGGCTATTATCCTGCAAAAAATCCGCCACATTAAGCAGCGGATCAATAATCTTTTGTATATGTTCATCTGTAATATCTCCTCCTGTTACCGGAGAAATATTGTAATCATAATCCGAAGCCGCAAACCTGCGCATAGAAGCATTTTCTCCATGATCAGAATTACTTCGTCTTATCATTTCTGCCTTCACTTTTGCCCGTAATGCAACGAGCCTCTCTGCCGATATCATATAATCACCTACAAGCTTGTGATCGCTGTCTGGGCCGGCTGAAGCATCACATAATCAACGGACACCGTAATGTTTGCACTGTTCTTCAACATTTTTGCAGTAATAGTAACGGTATCATTTAACTCAACATTAAGCCCAAACGTCTGAAATATTCCCGCTCTCTCAAACATTTTAGCAGTAATAATTCTGGTTTCCAGTATAGTCCCGCCAGACGTTACGCTTAATTCGATCAGCCCTCCACTGTCTGAATTTGCGTTTACTTTCAGTCTTATAAGTAAGCTGTAAAGCCCTTTTCTAAGACCATCGATTGCTTTAGAAAAAAGTGTCTGCACAGTTGCTGTCGAAGATGTTTTCCGGATCACACTGAATTGTGCGCTTGCATCTGCAATGTTTGCGTCCACAGACAGCTCTAATCCTCCATAGGTGTTGTCAGTCGCAAGTGTATCAATGCGTTCGATCATCTTCGCAACCCGCCGTTCAAGATATATTGTATTAAGCAGCAATGTTCGAAACATGGGATTAACCACATCCGCATGAACCAGGTCCTTTGTCTCAATGATTCTCAAAATTTCATTGAACTCCGGATTCTCCGGGATAACCACGTTCGCCATCTATAATCATCTCCTTACTGTAAAACATCATCAATTTCAAATCTCATTGATACATTCGAATCTTTACCTTTTGGAAGAAAATTAGCAATCATGATGATGTCTCCTTCAGAGTCATACAATCCGATCTCACTTATGCTCTTTCCGTTGGCTTCAGATCCATTTAATGTGCAATAATATTCACACTTGTTTTCATTGGTTTTAAGCGTATGTCCATCTACCGCTTTTCGAAGAAATTCATTTTTCAATGTTTCTCCCGGACTAAGAACTGTTGAACCATTCGAGCCGCCACTTCCAAACGCAAATCCTACAATCTTAGGCAGAGCGATCTCTCCGGCTCTGGCTCTTAGGATTTTCGTCCTTCCTACTACTGTTACCTTTCCTTCCATCACAATTCCTCCGTTGTTACTTCTGTATCAAATTTTATCGTTCCATCCCATTTATACTCACCATTCCACTGATTAAGGTTCTTGTAGATCATTACATTCCCAGTCATTCCGACCGGAAGCTTTTCTGTTATCTCGTATTTAACTTCTATTAACGGCACAGAATATCCTTCCATCCAGGTATGCTGCATTCCTATATCTAACGCTGGGAATAGAACTCTTTCCCTCTCACTGCATATTGCGGCTTCAATAACATATCGAGCCTGCATTGACAGATGAGATGGCTTTATTTTGCGGATATATCCCAGTAAAACATCGACGGAATATATCGGATAATCTGCTCCGATCAATAGGTCGATACCAAACACATACTTCTCTACCTGCTCCGAGACGCTCGCAGAAAGCCCAAATACGGTCTGTATAATGTTCTCGAGCCTATAAGGCGTAATGGACGATCTGGCCGTCCTATCGCGTCGATTCACGACTGCTTTTCGGCGATCATCAATGTCTTTTGTCCTGTCAATCGGTATTCCATACGTCAGTTCATGGAAGTAAATTCCCCATGCCGCTGTTTCCGGAAATGCCTGCTTCTGCGCTTCGCCAATCCTCCTGCTTGCAGTCTCCAGTTCCAGCCCGATAACTTCGTATATCCATTTTCCGACGTACGACTTATCATACCATCCTCTCGTCACATACGTCAGGAGCCTCTGAGCAACCTCATTCGTAGGAAAATGTTCCAGATCAACATTGTCTATATGCATCTCTATCCCTCCGTAAAATTAAGCTCCGTCGCAGTTGTGATCGGATAATAGTCTGCCGCAACCGATATATTGTTCGTATTTTCATTTATACGAAAATCTGAGAAATCAATTACTCCGGCTGTGTTAGACAACAATGCAGATGCAACCGTATACCGGATTTCTTCACTGTCCTTAGCTTCCCTGTAGTAGGTCTTTAATGCTGTCAGGAATGCTTCCTTTACATTATCGATACTGTAATTGCTTTCCAGTTCAAGTACTGCACTGTAGGATATGGTCATATCCTTCACTGTAGATATCGTCACGGATGCTCCAATTGGAGCCAGACGCTTCATTCTGTCCTTCGGAGATACAATATAGTCTTCAACCGCCTGCAATGTTTCTTCTCCGACTGCACTTCCGTCCGGATCCGCAACAACAACCTTAACAGTTCCAGGTCCTTTCCATTCAGCTTCCACGACAGCAGAACCAACACCGGACACCTCTTTCGCCCAGCGGACATAATCTGCGTCACATCCTACAAAGGAAACCTCTGCGGAGCGAAGCTTTTCAAGGATTCTTTCCCGGTATGTGTCGTCGTCCTCTTCGTCTGTGCCACCCCTGATAGGATTCTCATTCGTCACAGAAGTAACATTCTTGTTTGGCTGTTTCTGCAATGTCACAGTATTTCTTGTCACATTATAAGAAGCTCCTGCGAGAACAGACGCAACAGCTATGCCAACCGTTCCCTGTTCTGGGATAGTTACCTCCTCAGTCGTCGCAAATTCAACAGATTCGACATCTGTCGTACCTTCTGTACAAAATACCGTCCCTTCCTCGATAATCGTTCCAGCGATGCCTGTGACGGTCACATGACCGGATGCTCTGCTCGCCTGCTTTCGTGTAACCTTTGCAGATACACCATGCAAATCAAGCCATTCACCCCAAGCCCACATCGGGAACATCAACATCAATGTTCGGGTAAGGTTGTACTGTATCAGTCTGGAGATCTCGATTGCAGTCGGCATGGTAAAATCATATGGAAAGTCTGCCGGCATATCAGATATATCAACTGGCAGATTATTCATCATCCGGGACTGGATTGTATCAGGATCGCTGTTATCTATAAATTCTGGAGTTACAAATTCTTCTGTCAAATTCTCATCTCCTTTTCAATGTTACTTCTAAATCGAATTTCTCCCAGTGTATTGCGTACACTGTAAATTTCACATGGACCACAGATGGTTCCCATTCAAATTCAAAATCCTCTACGGATTCAGTCCTTGGATTTACCATCAGAGCCTCTTCTATGGTACGTTCAATTGCCAGTTCCACAGCTGTGTCATCTTCTTCCTTCATGGCATCTTCCATCTCTGCACCGATGTCATCGTCGTACCCGAGGCAACTATATCTTTCTGTTGATACGGCCTTCACGCACCATATCTTGTACGCTTCAAGTCCTTCGTTTTTGAGCATACAAAAAGGAGATTTACAAACGAAATCTCCTTTCTCTAAGTCCCACGCCACAGATGGCTTGTACTCTGTATCATATTCTTCATTTTCTTCCTCATATTCCGGTATATCCACCACCGGATATAAGTTATTGTCTGCCATATTTCCTCCTATACCGGTCTGGTTATAATGTCGATCACAACTGCCGTGTCCTGTACCCATGCAATCAGTACCCTATCTCCTGCCTGTAACTGCCGCATTGATTCCGGAAGATATGCTTTCCCAGAATGCTCAGTCTGCACATCACAGAATGCATCTCCCGTCTTTCCAAGGGTAAGCTGTCTGCACACCCTGTAATCCCTCTTTGGAATCGCAATCGGGAAAGTGTTCGAGAGTAGGCTACCATCTGCCTGAATTTCTGCAAAATCAAGGCATAGGGGTTTATCTGCGTGCTGTTTCATTCTACTATCAAGAGCTGCTGCCAGTCTCGACACTCCATCATTACTATCAAATGCCATCCTCTACCTCCCGTTAATCGAATGTTCCTTCATCTACCCATCCACATAGGTGTGTTTCGCTCCAATCAAGACCTTCCAAACACCAAGGATGTGCGCTGCCCGGATTGCTATGCGTGATCTTTGCTTTTCCTGCTGCAACCTGGTAGCCAGATGACGCATCCGAAGAAACATAATGTGTACCGCCATGGAAATTGACTGTATCGCCAACACTAAAATTTCCAGTCTTTTTCTTGTTTCCAGAACTGGAAGAAGATGAAGATTTCAGCTTTGTTTTCTTTAGGCTCATTGTCATTTCCATCTTATCGCAGTCATGGGTTATTGCTTTTACCCAATAATAGCCGGATCCTGTTGACATTTTTATATGAACGATGTCGCCTTTCCGGATAACTGGCATATCGACAGTAACCACCTTGATTTCCTCTTTCGGCTTTCCATCATCTTCAAGAGTCTCCTTAGCTGTCTTTTTAGCCTCATCTAAGCTGTCGTCTTTGGCTCTTGTAATAATCTTCTGCCGGATGCCGTATTTCGTCTGTCCATCAACTGTGGCTTCTACTGGTCTACGCTTATCATCATCTGCCTCTCCAAGAATTTTCACCCTCGTGACCATTCCCGAAGTGCTTATTTTATGAGAAACGCTTATCATGTTCTCGGTCTCACCGAAATGATAGATATTGCTGTTACTGCCAATTCCCAGAATCTGCGCCTTGCCCTTTACGGAACGAATAACGGAATATCCGCCGCCTTTCTTTTTCGCCTCATCCAAGATGTCCTTAACCAGTGTGCCAAGTTTCTTTTTATCTTCCTTTATCACGCCATGAGCTACGTCTGGACCGGTGTATTTGTTTATTGTTATACCCCACTTTTTGAAAAAATCCTGTATAACCTGCTTTGTCCGGGCACCACTTGAATAATATACGCAGTCCTCGGACTCCTGCAGATCATACAGGTTATCATAAGCTTTCAGCTGTAGCGGCTGGCTGCTCGATTTAGCAGATGGATTCCACTCTACAATCCGGCCACGCATGGCTTCATGTGCAGTTCCTGTCTTGTATCGGTAATACAGGTACAGATAACATCCAGGTTTCGTCAAGCTGGAGAGTCTGCCCTTTGTGGTCTTATCGTTCTTCACTGTGCACGACAGCTTCGCCGCAAGCTCATTTTCCAGTTCTTCCCAGCCCAGATCTTCAACAAAATTTGTTATGTCGTATTTCTTCTTTTTCTCGGTCACAAGTACCAGATAATAAGAATATTTAAGTGGGTCAACCATCTAACCTCCTTTACGGTATCGTAAGGATAGTTCCAGGGAATATCCAGTCCCCTTGGTTGCTATCCTTATGCCCGTATTTTTTCGCAGCCTTTTCTATCGCTGTCTTATTTGCATCATAAATCTTTTTCCAATCTGCTCCTGATCCGTAAAATTTCTTTGCGATATTCCACAGGCAGTCACCAGTTTTAATGGTGTATGTCTGTTTTTTCTTATCTGTTGAACTCTTTTTCAGATTCGTTCTGGTTGTCGTCTTCTTTTTCTTCTTATCAATGCCAAGGTCCTTTGTGGTCTGGATTTTAAGCGGACGATAACGATAAAAGGAAATGCTATAAGAGTAATCTCCTTTCCCGCCAAATTTCTTATATTCAAAGCTATTAATCGTCACATCAACATTGATGCCGCCGCCGGCAGAAATGATAAGGTTCAGAACCGTTCCCTTATCTCGCCAGTTTTCCAGCTTCTTTATAACAGATTTCGGATCCAGCCACTTCGTATGTATGGTGGACATCTTTTTTCTGGCTCTTCCCCAGAGGTATCCATCCCATTCATATGTTCTTATATCAGGTCCGGTTGGAAATGCAAACACGCCCTGTTTTATAATGTCGTATTTCTGATATTTTGCATTTCCTTTGACCCTTATCTCTTTGTCTGGAAGAGAAGGAAAACGAAGGCTAGATTTCTTATTAGCTGCTTCTTTTACAGTTACTTCCATGTTTCCCCTCCTTCCTAAGTTGGCATATTTGCATATGATTCAAGCAATCTTGTTGCCAGTTCACCAGACATCTCATTAATCAGCTCTTTCAGTTTTTCCTTGATGGTATTGACAGTATCATTTCCGCTATTTCCGTTGATATTGAATACAGGGTTCATGTTAATCACAACCTGCCCCTTGTCTCCGCTACCAGAAGAATCTCCAGAGGTCGAGTCTGAGGAACCGCCTGACAACGGAACATCACCAATCATGCCGCCGTCTGCATACTCTTTGACACCCAATGCCCGTCCAGCCTGTAACCACAGATCCATGCCCCTGCCACGGCGTTTTGAGCCAAGAGGAATAATTGCCTCTGGACCATCCTCACCTACCCAGGATAACAGCGGACCGGTTACAATACTTCCTTCTGCATTGCCTGCAATAGAAGCAGTCACGGAAGATCCACTTCCAGAAGTTGTAATTCCGGCACTAGGGTTCGTGATATGCCAGTCAAGAGTTACATTGACCGTACAGGACGCAGGAATCGGATTAGAGAAGGTAGACTGTACTTCTCCTGCAACTTCAGAATATACTTCTGCGGCATTGTTTGTCTGATCGAGTGTTACGTCAGTGTGTCCGTCTGCCGGCATAGATTCAGAGAATGTACTTTCAACCTCTGACTGCGCCTGCTCTTTTGCTCCGGACGCATCTGTGGTAGCATCAGTGATATTAACGTTTGCCGTTGTATCTGTCTCAACCGGTTCCGTTTCGGTCTGTTCTGCGGTTGCACTCTGTATACCAGAAGTATCAACCTGTACCAGTTCCTGTGGAATCGTTACTGTTGCTCCAGACGTTACAGTTATGTCATTCGCCGCAAGCGTACCGGATTCCATGCCAAGAGCCGCCTCAATCTGCGCTGTAGCTGATTCTGAATCAACTTCAACGTTTGATAAGTCCACCTTAACTCCTTCGGCGGTAACAGAAAACTCTGCTCCCTCAGTTGTTAACGCAGACATAGCGTCACTTATTGCAGCTTGTGCGGCATCACCATTCACTTCTGCCTTCAAGGTATCCATTGAAATCGTAATCTCATCTCCAGGATGAATAATGTACGGTTCTTCAATGCCGTTTTCTTCTGCGATCTTATGCCAATCAACGCCCAGTGCATTTCCGATATCCCAGAGACAGTCACCAGCTTCAATCTTGATTTTTGCACCCTCTGCCGTAACTTCTTCAGTAGTTGCAAGATCTCCAAGTTTTTCGTTCATAGCCGATACCCAGGAATCTTTATCAATATCCACATCTCCATCTACAGCAGCTCTCAGCCCTTCAAGCGTTATTTCATCTGTCGTCGTTTCTGCTGTAGCCCTGTCAATTGCAGTTCTAAGCTCATCAGGCAACTGCTCTCGTACGCTTTCGTACATCGGATTATTCGGATCCGTCAAAACACTCTTCATTTCTTCGCTTCCAGATTCGAGAATCTGGTTTGCGTAATTCTGCCAAGCCGCATCAACGTCACCTGCCGCCGCACCAACTTCGATTGCTTCCTTGTACCCATCCATAAGGCTTTGTGGCACTGCCTGCCCTGCTTCTCTGTACTGGTCAATCAGGCTTCCCATCTGACTAACATCCGGAGCCATCGACTGATACAATTCGTTTAGCGCTCTCTGATCGGCATTTGCACCAATTCCCAGGAAGCCTTTTCCATTATCCATAGACGTAAACATATTATCAAAGGTGCTTGCAATCGTACCATAAGCTCCGCTCTGTAAGCTGGTTTCCGCACTCTTCAAGGCATTCTGCGCAGTTTCTGTAAGCATCTGGATGTTTCCAGTAATCTTCTCACCATATGTATCATTCAGGGTATTACTTCCAAGTTCAAGGCTCTTGGCTAATTCGGAGCCTTGCTGTCCTCTTACATACCACCCTGTCTGCTCCTGATAACTCTGATTCTGCGCGTGAGTAATTCTTCCGGCAGCTTCCATGGCATTCAATTCTGAATACCACTGAGTAACATCCGCCTGAACACTTTCCATTGCGGTCTCACGCTGGCTTCGCATTTCATCCATCAAATCTGTGAACGAACCGCTTTCCAGGTCAGCAGCACTCATATGTCCGTATTTCTGGTTAATCCAGTCCCACTGCGCTTGTGCTTCGGCTTCTTTCCAGCGGGCAGTAATGTTATTCATCTTCTCCTGCAATGCACTAATAGCTTCTTCTTCATTCACATCAATGATGCCGTCTCTTAGGGCTTCTGATACCTTTTGCGACAACTGACTGGATAAATCGGATAGCTCTAAATTGTCCGCTCTAGCCCATTCCTTGATGTTCTGGGCTAATGTCTGGCCGTCTTCTGTCCCTCCGAGATATGTCTGGACATGAATGTGAGCCGCAAATGTACGACTCTCCAACTCAGATATCTTGCTTTCGACAAAAGTATTAATATTATCCGTATATTCCTGCTGTTCATCAGCTGTCAAAGTGATTCCAACTCTGCTCTTGAACTCAAGGACATCATTTGATTCTAAAGCTTTCTGTGCTTCAGCTCTCAGATTGTCGGCATTCTGTACTTCATTCAATGCCAGTTCGACATTGGTAAGGTACTTCTGATTCAGTATTCCTGCCGCCGCATCTTTAACTTCATCTGCAGATAATTTAATCTTCCCAAAATGTTCCTCCAAACTATTCTCAAGCTGAGTCTGGTTATACTTGTCGATTGCAAGTTTGATTCCTATAATCGCAGCTGTAATTCCCGCTGCCGCAAGTCCAAATTTTGCTCCCATAGGAATCATTGAACCCAGATTACTTGCGAAATCCATCACATCGTTTGCGCTTCCGGCAGCTTCTGTAATATTGCCGATAGCATCTCCTATCGGAGATAGGGTTTCCACTACACTTTTCCCTTTTTGTGCGATCGCCACCGCTCCTTTCGCTAGAACTCCTGCACTTAACCACGATGTTAGTCCTGCTTTTTCACCTCCCGGAAGAATAGCCGCCGCACTCGAAAACAATGTGCCAAGCCCACTGGATATTAATTGCGCGCCATCTCCAGAAACCCAATTCCCGAACGGCTTTGCGATTATTGAATCCCATGCTATGTCTATCTTTCCAAACAGATTCGCATTCTTCCACTCATCAGAACTGGTCATGTCAGTGATCTTGCGTTTTACGCCTGCAATCTTATCATCTGCCACATCCATAACCGCATTGATTCCATTCGTTATCTCAGGCATCATATCGGTAATTCCACCTGCAATTCCTCTTAAATACGGAGACAACCGTTTTCCAAAGGCATTCTCCGTACCTTCGATGGCGCTCTGCATTAATGTAAAGGAACCCTTAAGGTTGTCCAGCATCGTATCAGCCATTCCCTCTGCCGCATCTTTTGAATTGCCAATTGCTGTGCTCAGCTTGTTGTAATCCTCTTCACTGGCGTTGATGATTGCTAACATGCCGGCCATGGCCTCTTTTCCGAAAATGGTTGAAGCTGCTGCTGTCTGCTCAGTCTCAGAAAGTCCACCCAAGCTTCCTCGAAGATTATCTATTACTCCTCGAAGGGATTTCATATTTCCCTCAGAATCCGTAAGACTGATTCCGTATTTATCCATAGCTGCTGCCATGCTGTCTGTAGGTGCCGCCATATTTGCCAAAGATGTTTTAAGTGCGGTACCGGCCATGCTACCTTTAATACTTGCATTTGCCATTAAACCAAGCGCAAGAGATGTATCTTCAACGCTGTAATTCATAGCGCCAGCAACAGGAGCGACATATTTAAACGATTCTCCAAGCATTGACACATTTGTGTTTGCATTGGCGCTCGCCTGAGCAAGAACATCAGCAAAATGCCCTGCATCACCCGCCTGTAATCCGAAAGCTGTCAGCGCATCTGTCACAATATCGGAAGTCGTACCAAGGTCTTCTCCAGATGCTGCTGCAAGGCTCATAATACCGGATATACCATCTATCATCTGTTGCGGCTTCCATCCTGCCATAGCCATGTAATTAAACGCCTCAGCTGATTCTGTAGCCGTAAACTTGGTCGTTGCGCCCATCTCCTGTGCTTTTGCGGTCAGATCATCGAATGCCTGTCCTGTTGCACCAGAAATAGCTTTCACCTGGGACATCATAGCTTCGAAGTCCTGGAAGGAATTAACCGATTCTGCCACACCGAAACTGGCACCGATCAACGATGCCCCTTGCACAACCGGATTTTTTGCTGCACTTGCAAGCGCAGAAATAGGAGCGGTTGCCGCATCTATGACACCAATGGTAGCATTAAACACGCTTCCTCCCCATGATTCTGCTGCATCCTGTGCGGCCCGGATAACTGGTGTAGCTTCATCAGAAGCTCCAATCTCGGCATCCCCGCTCATTCCATCAAAATTCTCCACCGCATCAGAAGCGGCGGATACTACCGGGGTGGCGCTATCGTCTGCTCCTATTTCTGCATCTCCGGAAGTACCGTCAAAATTTTCTACAGCATCCGAAGCAGCATTGACCGTCTGCGTAGCAGAATCATCTGCCGCAACTTCAACTTGTGCCGTCTCTCCGTCTATCTGCTCCGTAGCATTTTCAACAGCTGAAAGAACCGGGGTGGCGCTATCGTCTGCTCCTATTTCTATCTCAGCCGCTACGCCTGATCTACGCTGGAATCGTTGTGCCGCCCTATCCGCTCTCTCGAACGCTCTTTCCATTGCAGTGAGATTCCTGGTCACACTCGACGTTCCGGAACCGGTATTATCGACTACATTAACAGGAATCTCTATCCTTATCGTTTCTGCCAAGCATCTCACCTCTTTTCATTTTTCTTGATATTTTCTTCAATCCATACCTCTGTAGAGGCAAAAAGAAAGGCTCTGACCCCTACGGGCAAGGCCATTACCTCATCCGGCCTTATGCCCTGTCTCTGGAAAATCCAGTGCAACAGGGCTGATTTGTAGCCGGACCTTATAAGTTTTTTGCTGTTTCAACCTTTGTTTCTTCTGTATCGTAGCCTGAAAGCTCGTCCAGAACAGCTAATACGTTCTCTTTTTCTCCCGGAAGCAGTACTGCATCAATAACATCCAGGGCATTAATAATGTGTTTTCCTCTCCGTCTTAATGCTTCCTGAACCTGTTTGTTGTTCCACAGTTTTTCCTGATCTTCTGCGATTGTCGCATTGTAAATCATAGAACTACGGAGTTTCGCGTTGTCTACTCCTTCAGCTACCTTTGTGCCAGTTCTCTTATTTTTCACATACTTAGTATATTTCTTACGAATTTCATACAGGGTTTCATCTGCTAATGCGTGAATAGAGAAGACAAAATAAAGCTTCCCATTACGGACAATCTCAATTTTCTTTGTCTCTTCTTCCGCATCTTCTGCCGCATCCAAAAGACCCGCCAGATAACCCGCCTCATTTGCCGCCATATCAGCTTTTAATACTTCATCTGCCTCAGCTTCTGTCATATCAATTTCAGTTGTTCTTGGTTCTTCATTTTCGATATTTGCAGTTCTTGCCATGTATTATTTTCCTCCGTTTATAAAAATAAGGGTGGCCAGTTTTAGCCACCCTTGTGTTGACCAGATATCAAATTGTCAGTGATGAACGGGGTTCTACTTCCCCGTTGCAGTGCAGATTATAAGATCTTGATAATGTATCTCCTGTACTTACATTCTGCAGATCCTGGTCACCGCTAAAGATACATTCACGATATGTAATGCGTTCCTGGGAGCCATTACGCCCTTCAATAACTCCATCTAAAGTCATAACCGGGCTTTCTCCTTTATTTACCGCACTAACAACATTGTTGAATAATTCGCCATCCAGAACAACGATCTCCGAAATTGTAATCGTGACTCCAATAGTATTGTTTGTTTCCAGTTCTCTGTTCTGTCCTAATGGCTGATATTTGGTATTATTAAAAGATGTTTTCGACTGAAAACTGCTTACCTGCGCAAACGGAACCCCATCTGCATTGTAAAGCATGGCATCTTTACCTGAACGACTATGTCTCGCGTCTGTTGCAGCACTTGTATTTAACATTCACCTTTCCTCCTTTACTCTGCATTGGTACTGAATCTAAACTTATAGAATGAGTAAATATGTTCCGCAGAATCCTTATCAATGATATCAAGGTCAAAATAACAGTTATCTGCGTCTGCAATATAAGTCGTGCTCTCAGTTACTGTTCCTGCTGTTAATTTTTTTTCTTTGATCATGGCATTGATAATTCCCTGAATTTTTCCAATAATAGTGGCTTTTCCATTTTTATCAGGATCGACTTTTCCAACTAAAGCGTCGGACTGGGCATTTGCTCTGTACAATAACTCATATCTTGTTCTTACACGGCGGATTTTCTTCCAACCTTTATCTTTGTTATCTGGAAGATTGATCAGTGTATTGATTCCAGCATCAATCCATACCTCATCTTCTGTAGACTTACTAAGAACCAAGCATCCCTTCAGTTCCGCTTTTATAATCTGAGTATTTGTAAGCGGTTCTGCAAGATCTACATATCGAGTAATCACCATATGAGTCACTGCCTGATTTGCAGGAGTTGCTGCAATAAGTCCAGCAATCAAGCCGGCAGTCTGATATCCATCCAGAGTTCCCTCATTGATAAAGACTTTTGGATTGAGAACATAAACTATATTCTCACCATCAAATCCTGCTGCCGCATTCATTCTTTCGTCTAAATCTTTGTTATCTTTCTCTGCAACAACTCCAATCCCAAACTGACTGGTTTCATAAATTCTGTCCAGAAATGCCTGTAACAGCGCATGTACTGCTGTATCTTCTGTATCAACACAAATTGTATTGAAGAAATATTTTTCTGCCTGTGAAAAAGCAGCTGAATAATTGGCAGTTGCTACTGTAGGATTCTTTCCTCCCGTAAACGCTGTCTGATTCACATTAGTCATGATTCCTTTTGCAGATTCTTCAAGATTAGCCGTGAAATTCTTTGAATTTGCAAAAGCACTTACAAGACTTGCAGCTTCATTATCGCCTGCTGAAAAATATACTTTTTCAAATTCAGTAGTTCCTGTATAGATAATGCATTCTTTCCTGTCTTTGTCAGTTAAGCGGTTTCTAATAGTTACAGAAAATGGCATCTCTCCTGGATGTTTTGCTGTGATCTTAACTTTTCCAGTTGCAGCTGTAAGACTTACGCTCGCCACAGCTCCGCCCGTTCCATTAAGGCGACAGCAAATAACTTTCTTTGCACCACCATACAGAACTTCACGAATCAGGTCAGTCGTTAATCCATCTCCGTAGATTGTTGTGTAATCGTCTCCTCTCTCTAAGACTGTTACTTTATCTACTGGTCCAAACGTTGCTTTAAACACAGCTACAACAACTCCGTCAATTGCCCCGAAAGAATCATCGTCACCATTCTTATCTACGTTGAAATAACTTCCTGGTCGAACTTTTGTACCTACTTCAGGAATCTGGAAATATTCCGCCATTATTTGACCTCCTTCTTCATAAATTCTTCGACAAGCTTCTCGGCTTCTGAAACAGTCATGCTTTTCTTTTTTGACAGTTTCAGTGCCACCATCGCGCAATCAGGGCAAGAAAAAAGCTGATCGCGTGCGGCAATCAGCTCATCTACCCCATATTCCGTTTCTTTCTCTGCCGGAAGAACTTCTTTTGTTTCTTCCGGAGCATTTGTTTTCTTTGTTTCTGCCATTGCTTCTCCTTTCAATTTGTGAATTCCATGCCTATTCTTGCAATATTATGTTTTTTCACACTGTATCTGAGACATCCATATTTACCAGTTATAGTCAGCTGTCCCTCTCTGAGGTAATCTGACTTATTATTCAGTTCTAATCCCTGAATAGTCATAGGGGAGTCATCCAGCATGATTATCTCCTCATCTATGGCTACCTTCTGATTGATAGATGCAAGTGTCTTTAACCTTGTGCCAGCTCCCGGATAAATCAGATGTACTGCGATTTTCCCTATAAACCATGAAATCGTATTCATGCAATGCCCTGTTGTATGCGCTAAATGTGCCAACCTACAATAGAACACTGGCGTTTTAGAGGTTTCGACAAAATCTCCAACATTGTCTATGCCAAGCACAATTGTTTCTGGAAATATCTTTTTGATATACGCAGCTACCGCAAGAACCGGATCAGGATCCGTGCTGAATTGCTCTGAGTATTCGAGGATGTCAAATGCCATTTCTTTGCACCACACCTCTTTTCCCTCAATCGCATATGATTCTGTACGCGCCCATGCCACGCAAAACGGTGCTTCTCCTGCCGGCTTCATCAGTACGTCCTGAAGGCAGTGCTTCACAGCTGTTTCAATATCTTCGATTATTGTGCTGGTTTTATCCGTATACATTGCAACATACAAGGTTCCCGCCGATGATCGTTCCTGATTGACCTGCATATCGATACGGTAGCATATCCTCGGATACTGCGTGGCTCCTTCCCATCCTTCCTGCTGGTCTGCCGGAAACTCAGAATCAAAAATTGCAGGTGCTCCGGCATATGTAGCAAGCATTGTCTGCAAATTTTCGTCTGCAGAAAGACGTTTAAAAATCAGTTCACTAAGATTCATTCGCAGCCTCCCTGTATTCCTGAACTGTACGAAGGCCATCGCTTGAATATCTTATTTCCCACTCATTTTTATAAACTTCTGAAACAGGTATGAAGAAATGATTTTGGGTGTTTGTCTTCTCATTCGGGAACATGACTGTTATCCGTTCCTCAGAAACATGATAAACAATGCCAGACATTCCTTCTTTCCATGTTCTGTGCTTTGCATATATGAGTGTTCCTCTGCGTACTTCGTCCATATCGAATTCTATTCGTTCAATATGATTAATCAGCATGTCAGCCTCCTATCTCTGCAAATATAGCCATGATATTCGGCAATGCAGTCTGCTGTATCTTGTCTACAAAAGGACGGGCTGCCATCTTGCTGGTACCATGTTCCAGATAACCAGCGTATCCCATGCCTGACGTAATGCATACCGCACCGCCACTCATATTCCAGTTTCGTCTTAAATTGCCGCTCCGAACACCCGGTGGACTGCCCGGAGCTGACGGGCTTGGATTTGCCAGTACAGATAATGCAGCATTTCTAAGGGCATTTGAAGCCCTTGGATATCTTGCGATCACCTGCTGCTCTATCCGTTCCTTGTCTGTTTGAACTTGAACTTTTACTGCTTCTGCTGCTTCGGCAGGCGTCATTTCAGATCATTCCTTTCTTCGAGATATATTAAGCCAGTTGCTCCAAGGTTTCCGGGATCCTCAGATAAAAGAACGAGAAAGTTTCTGCCCGCAGTAGTCAAATAGTCTCCCTGCTTTACATCTGCAGAATCCCGGATAACAAGAGTGTGGGTTAAAGAATGTTGTTCCTGATCCCACCTGTGTTTCATCCTTTCAGATTCATGTGTAGATGCTTCAGCAAGTATTCCTGATATCTCGCCTTTCGCTTCAAAATCTGACACAGGATGTCCGAGTATGTTGCGAATGCTCTTTCGTCTTACCACAAAATCCGTCCATAAGCTTCCTGGCCTTAGATACATCAGGCCAAATGGGCTTATCATATATCATCACCCTCGCTCTCTTCATGGCTCATCATTCCGTTATAAAAATACGGTGGTGGCTGTTTGCTCATATCTCCCGCATTCATCAGAATCGCCGAAGGAGATGTGGAAGCAAGACGAAGTTCTTTCTTTAACACCTCATACTCTTCCTGCCACAATTTAGCTCTATCACCAAATTTGAATGATGTAGGGCCAACCGTTGTATCAGGCTCAAACGAAAACCTGCGAAATATGCTTTCAAGGCACTTTAATTTAGCCCGTTTCCAATCTTTCGCAGACTGAACATCATCGCATAGAACAATGTATTCCTCGTCTGACAATGCACAAGTTCTCTCTTTTCCATCTACCATCACATCTCCCAGTTCAAATCTCATTCGATCTTTCCCATACGATGTGATCATAGCAGGTTCATATGTGTAAGTCCCCGCCATCAGGCATCACCTTTACTTTCTCCCTGTTCCATAAGAGATTTTGCCTTTGTTTCAGCCGCTTTTTTAACAGTTGTTCTGGTATCAAGTGCATTAATCACGATAAGAGTTGTATTATCCTCTACATCCCCTTTAATATGAGCTACAGCAGCATCTGCACTCATCTGCATAGTTTTTACTGCATCCTGCATCTGAGGCTCTGTAACGTCCAAATCAATCGTCTCGTGACCTTTGATAATTGGAATAGAAAAGCTTACCTCTCCTACCATAGCAACACATTCTTCAAGATTATCCTCCGGAACAGCGTCATGAATCACTGATAACAGCCCCATCTTTACTAAACTGGCGTAATCAACCACTTCTTTAACCGGGACTTCTTCACCGATGAAATATTTCTTTCCATTCAGATTGCATGGCTTGTTTGCAACAAGTTTCATAGGTTCCTCCTTAAACTGCAGCTTTATAGAATCTTGCAAGATCGTCAGATGTTTTCTTCATATCTGTCGCCATGAGACCTTCGATATACTCTGTATGTGTACCATTCTCTCCGAGATAATTCAGGATAGGAAGCATCTGTCCGTTTCCTAACATGTCCCAGGTAAAAATATAGCCTGCACTCGGTTCGTCAACGCTCGGTGCATTTGTTGCATACGCCAACAGGAAAGCATTTGGATCGCCGATATACTGCATATCTTCATCGGCTCCCATATCAGCCTTATTCATTATAGATCTCAGCACTGCAACTTTTTCTACCTCAAAAAGCTGTGCCAGAACATTTTCTGTTACAGATGCCGGATTAGCTGTACTTCCACCATATTTTACCCTTTCCAGAACTGCCGGATGAACTTTAAGTGAATTAAATACATTAATGCCAAGAGCCAGACGGTTCGGTGTGCGCCCGCTGATCTGATTCATTTCCGTTTTTTCATTATCTACGAATGCAATCGGATCTGAATTGTCATTTGAGAATTTGATAAACTGTCCGGTGCTTGGAGCTGTTGAATCAACGCCTTCTTTTTCGTTTTTCCATGCTCCGGCTTTGAAATACTTTTCAGCGAACAATCTATCCTGATGGATATTTGCCTGCTCTGCAATAGTTCTGGTACGCTGCTGCTTCGGCTGGATAACAGATGGTCCCTGACGTCTTGTAAGGTCAGTCTGGCGAATCTGGTCGATTCCCATAATCATCTGGTCAACATGGCAAACATATGTCTCTGTTGCCTCTCCAACTACTGTAGGAGATACTTTTCCATATGCCGGTTTTCTCTGCCAGTTATCTCTCAGAAGATCTTCTCTACTGAAAATGTAATAATTGTCAGAAGAAAGACTTACCGGACAAGTCGGGAAAATAGCTTTTGCAAAATAATTGCTGGCATTCTGGTAATAAGCCAATGCCATATTGGTAAGTGCTGTGTGTGGTCTAAAAACGCCTTTTGCGATTTCGGCCTGGATTCCTGCTGTTGTACTTCTTCCCATTATCATTTCCTCCTTTTACGCTTTTGCTTTCTGATATTTTGTAATCTGAACTTTGCAGTATCCTCCGGCAGACACAGAATTGAGGGCAACACCGATCACGTACTCTCCCGCTTTAGCTACTGCTGCCTTTCCACCTGTGGTGGCTGTGACTTCCTGTCCTTTTTTGATTTCCGCAGACGCAATTGCATAGCCAATGTCCTTGATCTGGATTTCAAGATCATCACCTTTCTTTACTTTTCCTGATTCAGCACCGGAAATATCGTTGTAGCCACCTTCGATAATGGATAAGCCGAGCAGGGGTGTTGTTCCGTTTGCGGCGATCACTACATTTCCATCTTCATCATATTTCAGAATAAGATTGCGGACATCTGCAATATCAGCTCCTGCCTTTTCTGCGATAGTCACAGACTGGTTGATCATTGTTCCGTTAAAGTTTGTACCCATCTTTCTTCACTCCTTTCTCAATAACCCGCTTCTACTTCATATTCATCCAAGAGTTCTGGATGATCCTCCCACGCTTTTGCAAGAGCTGCATTATATGTCAGAGTAGAGTCTTTTTCCATGTAGCCTTTTGCAATAGTATCGATCTTACTTTCTGCTGCAGACTTCTTAATAGATGCTACAGGATTGCCTGAGAAAGACTTCCCAATTTCGCTAAATACGCCAGACTTCTCAACCATAGCAACGCTTCTGTCCAGAACGCTAATCATATCATTGTATGCGGTTCCGCCTGCATCCTTTAAAGACTTCAGAGTTTTCACTAATTCTTCCGGCTTTTCTCCGACAATCTCATATTTCTTTGCGACATCAAGAAGCTCTCTTTCTTCTACTTCTGCCGCTCTCTTTTCCAGAGCCTCTAATCTTGCTCTTACAGCAGGATGTAATCCTTTGTAGATATCATCTCCGGTGTCTGCACTTGTCTCTGTTGTAGGTGCTGCTGGTGGCGGTGCTACTGACTTCTGAGTTTTCGTAACTCCGGAGTCATCTACAATATCCGGATTCTCCGCTTTAGGTGCACTCTTTCCAACCAGTTCTTCTGTCTGTTCTTCTGTTTCTACTGCATATTTTTTGATAAGTTCATCATACGCAGCTCTTTCTTCTGCGGTCATTTTAGACTTGTTGATTTTAAGCATGTCTTCCAATTCCCCTTTCTCATTATCTTCGTTTGATTTTTCAATAATATCTGTCAGATTCTTATGCGCTTTCATAACCATCTGCAGGTCCATTTCGTCCGGTGTATCCAGATTCTTTCTGATATTCGTCGCTGTACCTGAAGCCCAGTTCGGAATATATCCTTTCATTGCCGTCGCAAATTGTTCTGTGCTTGTTTCCATTGCGGCCTGTTTCGCAGAACTGTCCATTTCTGCATCGCACAGAATAGAGTTCAATGAATTTTGCAACGCATAACAAGTGGACCAGATTTCATCCCTGATCGCATCCATGCTTACGGCATTAATCTGTTCATTGAATGTTGTTGCTGATTTCTTAATTTCTGAGTCTGACTTACTCAGTTCGCCTGTAACCCAGTTCAAAAATCGTTTAAAAAACCCTATCTCAGGGTTTTGAGTTTCTTCTCCATCCTTATTTTTAATGATTTTGATGTCTGCTCTTTGATTAGCTCCCTGGTCTACGAAATCAACTTTACCCACATTTAAGCCTTTTAGTTTTGTCGCCAAGTCATTCCCTCCTTTCAATTTATTTATCAAAAACACCGTCCCCGGTGCTCATTGATCAGTTTCTTCATCTTTCACTTCAATTCTCTGTGCTTCCCCTTCGATGCTGAACATAGAATAAGTTCCATTTTTAACCTTTTCCCATACATCAGCATCTGTTACCTGAAAGCCTATCCACCATCCAACAGGAAGGACGCCTTCCGGGATTCCCATTGTCATCATCTTTTCTTCCGTGAAAACTACGCTCTCGATCAGATAAGCAACTCCGCCCCTTTCGTGCATCTCTCCGCCTTCGCGGTACAAATTAACAAATTTGTAAGCCGCCTGTTCAAGTTCCTCCGGTTCGATGATGTCATGCTGCCAATCTTCCAACACTTCTCCGTTTTCAGTGAGCGCTACGCTGGCCCACCCGAAAGCCTGCATTTTTTCGTCATCAGATTTCTTGATCTGAAATTTTTTCTTTTCAACCGGTACGTCTTTTAATTCCGGTTCATCCCTTATCTTCATAATTTCATTAAACGATTTCATATGTTGCCTCCACATATTTGACCGCACATTTGCACCGAGGATGCAATGGCGGCAATAATACTGTTACATTCCTTCTTCCTGACTGTGTCTCAAAACTATCATCCATACTAATCTGTGCACCCTCAAGAGCCTGGCACTCTTTGCACACTCTCCCATCCAGAGCAGTTGACCATTCTTTCTTCATTTCCGGCATTAATTCATGTCGTATGGCTTCTCTGATGAAAGCATCTGCTCCCGCATTATATGCCTGTGCGATCTCTGTCCTGGCAATCGTTTCAGCTCTATATCGCTGTTGTCGTTCAGCATACTTCGCAGCCGCTGTTCTGGCCTTTCTCTCAATAGATTCTTCTTTCATGCGTGGATGATCTACTCTCAACTGAGCCTTCACACTGTTATAATGCCTCAGATTCGCTGCTGCCTGCCTCTCCGTCAAGCCAACCGTTGGCCGGATATATCGAGCAGTTTCATCGCTACCCATACCTAATGACTGGGCTTCTGCAATCAAATAGCGAACTGCATTCACCTGATCACTACAGACATTCGTAATCAAATTACCCGTTCGATTTATAATCCAATCTCTCACATAGATTTCTGAACTAATCTTTTCTTCCAGAGCAACAAATTCAGCTATTGAATTCCACGCCGCAAAATAAGCACTTTCCCATGATGCTGTCATTTTCGAGGAAAGAAAGACAGAATAATCTGAGAACCATTGATCAAACAGGCTCTGCGGATCCGCTTCTCCGATTACAATCTCCCGCAAGTCCTTATACAGCATAACCGCTGCCTGATCTTTCCAGAACCTTACAAGCCATTTCATCGGCTCGTCCAGGTTACTCTCAAGATAATTATCAAGGGCTTCAAGAACCTTTTGTGATTCTACGCTTTTTTTAATTGTTCGAGACCTTGCCCGCATCTTCAACATATGTTCACCTGCCTAACCGTTTCTTCGCTTCTTCGATTTCCTGATTTTCCTCAGGCTCAACTTCTGATGTTTTGCCTTCTTTTTCCGGCGACCTTCTCTGTGCTTCCCGCTGTTCATCCTTATTTCTAGGATCATCTGACAGCGTTCTCTCCGGCAGGTTGGCGACTTCTCTTACATAATCCTCAAGATCTTCATCCGGGATAAGGATTCCAACTCCAACCATGTCTTTCAGGAATGTAGACAGCTTAGTGATATCTCTCTTGTCCACATCGCCATGTGCAAGCTGTGGATAATCTGTTATTGCATCAAAATGGGCGCCATTCATATCTATTAATGACGGAATGCCCTGATTATTGAATGTTTCGCAGATGACGTCCAAGAACGCCCCAAGAGCAACTGCGAATAGTTCTGTTTTATCTTCACTCAGCGCAAAGCTTCCTGTCTGCTCATGCCCCAACATGATGAAATCCGCCATTACAGTCTGCGCGATCTTTGCATCATATCTGTTGATAATAGCATTCGTATCAAACTGTCTGGTTCCACCAGTGCTCAGGAGTTCTGCTTCATACCCTGCCGGAAGAACAAGCCCTTCATATTCGTTTCTGCGGATGTTCTTGACCATTGATGTAAGTGCTGCATTAATAGATACCAATTCAGGGTCTTTATCGTCCCATATGTCTACACCATCTGGTGCGTGCAATACCGGAAGTCCAGCAAGGTCTCTTTCAATTCCAATTGCTTCGATTTCCTGAATTCTTCTTTTGAAGTACCAAGACCGATAGGCATTTCTCAGAATGCTTCGTCCCTCAGGATTGTCTTTTATGCTCTCTGTTCTGAACAGCATTGCTTTGCTGATCGGGATGGTAAGCAATCCATAATCCGGCGGAGGTTGCTGAGTCATTCCGATCAAGTTATCTTTATCGTCATATTCCCATCTGTACAACGTATCCTGCGCTCTGGGCGGAATCTTCTGCCATCCAATCAGTCCATCCGAATATTTGCTTGATGTTTTTCGGTTTTTTGTTTTTCCCGACCTGCGCTTGTAGACAATTTCGTGGAAGCTCCAACCATATGCGAGAAATGATAAAATCTCTGAGATGGTGTCAGTCCATGTATTCTGCATATCGTCCATACACGATTCTACAAATTCTGCTGCCTCTCGATCCTTTGCGCTATCGCCACCCGGCTCAACATGCCATTTAACCTGGCGAATCAGCATCTTAATGGCAAACATTATCGCTCCAATCGTATCGTCATTATCCAACATTTCACGATATGTCTTTATGCCTCTTATTCCGGACAGCTCAGGCAGGAATTCTTCGTTAAATATCCCCTCCCAACGCTTCTGTCCAATTCGTCCATACTCTTTCACTCTTATCACCTCTCTTTCCAGCTTCTATCAGCTCCAGTAATTGTCTTTTGATAATTTCTTCATTGCTCCAACGCTTGGCGCACTACCGGTATGTTTCTTAATCTTTCCAAGATACAATGCTAACGCAAGGGCATCTGCCCGGTCAGGAGAATCAAGTCCTCTTTTCTTCATTTCCTTTTTGGACTCAATCTTAATTTTTCCATTGCTGGTCATTGCGTATTTACGGGACGAAAGCTGAGCAACTGTCTGTTCATCATCTTCCAGAACAATCTGTTTCTTTTCAAGAAGGTCTTTCATGCTGGCCCACATGTCTGTTGTCAGATCATCGTATCTCCGGGCAGCGTCTTTTCCTGCGGCTGTATCAGTCTCGATTTTTTCCGCTGCATTAATCGGAATTACATACATCTTGTAAAGCTTTTCTTCTTTCTTAACTTCTTTCAAACGGTCAGTAACTCCTCCTCCAAGGCCAGTATCATCAATATTTACATATATCTTTCCCTCATATCCTGGATAGTCTTTATATATCTGTCTATAAGCCACTACAATATCTCCTGCTGTAGCCATGAGGTTCTGTCCTCGCCTTTTCCTAACGATTTTGCAGTGTCCATGAAAATTTCGATAGATAACCGTTTCATCATCACCAAAACGCGCCACATCGACTCCAAGAGATACGATCTGCATTCCATCTGTATCATCCAGCTCTAAAAGCCTGCTGCTGCATTGTTCAATGATGCTCAGCGGAATAAATACATCGTCCTCCTGGTTCGGAAACTCGCCCCTGACACGAACACGGACCACGTTAGAATCCCATCCGTATTTTCGAACAAGTGAATCTATGTTTTCTTTGTTCGTTCTGGTACTGTCCATGGAAGAAACCGTATGACATTTGTACAATGCCCTGTCTCTTGTATGGGAATCATAAAATGTTCCAGATGTCTTTGTAGGGTTTCCGCATAAAAGAAGCTTATTGTTGTCACCGGATAAGGTACCTAAGATAGCTTCCATGATCGGATCCGCAACACCAGATGCTTCATCGACGATAAACAGCATATTATCCTCATGGAAACCTTGCATGTTCTCTGGCTTCGTAGCAGTCCTAGCAACGCCAAACCAGCGCTTTTCCTGTCCGACCATATAAACATATGTCTTTGTCCATTTCAGGAGCATTGAAAGCAGTTCAGACTTGCTCATCCACTTGGAAATCTCGGACCACAATACGTCATGTAGCTGTTGTTTTGTTGGTGCTGTCGCAACTATTCGAGGATAAGGGAAGCAGGTAATAAACCACAGGAACACTGCTGCCTCAAGACCAGTCTTTCCTACACCCTGTCCAGATTTAATACTGACTTTTGGGTTTGCCGCTAAATCTCTTGCGGCTTCCGCCTGCCATTCATCGGGCTCAAAGCTGAGTACCTCTCGGAAGAACATAACCGGATCATTTCGCCACAGCGGTATGCTTTCATCAAGGAATTCAGAGAACTGAATATCATCCATCTTTGTTCTCTCCTTCCCTTGCTTTCACCACAGCTTCGGCCCATGCACGAACAACCTCATTACCCTTGCTTTCTCCGGCAATCTTCTGCTTTTCAAGTCTCAGCTTCGCAAGTGCTTCAATAGCCTTGGTCTTCTTTGACTGCACAGTTGACAACTCTTTTTCAAGTCTGGCGATCATATTGTCCTTGTTTTCCATATTTGTCATCATGTTATATGTGTTACCCGGAAGACGAACTCCAGAAGCAACCTTTTCTTCAATGCGTTCTTCATAGAGCTGTTTATCTTCATCTGATTTGAAAGCTCGCTTGTCTTCGGTTCTGGTGAAGCCGAACAAAGATACTTCTCCATTCATATTCCGGTATTTATTGATTGCCGCCATGATTCGTCTTTCCCTCACGGCAAAGAGCTGAATCTGTTCGATCAGGAGCATTTCTTCATCAAGCGGGATATCTTCGATCATATCTTTTTCAGATTCATCAAGGACGTCCCAGTATACGGAAGAGTACGCCCCATGCTTCTCAGCAATCCTATCTCCCGGTTTTAGTGGACCTCCCTTATTTCCAACTGCATTTTTGTTTCCGAGTTGTCCACCTTTATGGCGAGCGCTCGTTTTTTTCTTTTGCGAGCGCTCGTTTTTTTTCTTTTTTGCATCCCCATCCCAATTCTGGGTTGATTTCCAGCGTCGAACTGTACTGGCAGGAACATCCAACTTCTTGGCAATGTCAACAAGTTTCATCCCTCTCTTATACATTTCCTCAGCTTCAATGCTGTTGGGACTTCTTGCCCTTGCCAATGGACACCCCTCCCTTCCATCATCTTATTTCGGCATATGCAAAAAGGAGAGGTTACACTCCCTCTCCCCGCTTTTTGTTCTATGTACAATAGAACAGCATTAAATTTTTGTGATAAATTCAGCTTTTGAATATCCCGTCACCCCTTTTGTCATCATCTTCAAGAAGTCTTCTTTTGAAAAATCAGACAATCGGAAGATTTCTTCCGGTCTCATTCCAAGCTGTTTACCGATTTCTTCTACAGTTTTGCCTTCATCCATGAGTTCTTTTACGATTTTCTTCATAGGTTCCAACAAATGCGTACCTCTTGCCCTGTTATGAGTAACGGTACCGTAAATATCTTCTGAATGCTCTTTATGCTCCACAATAACTATAGGAACCTTGCCATCCAGTTTTGAAAGCAAAGGCTCCATTCCTGCAACTGTCCATCTATGAAAGCCATCAATGATCGTCATATCCGGTCGGACTACTATCGGAAGTGTCCATCCGTTCGTAAGAATAGACTGAATAAGCAGTTTCAAGTTCTCTTTCGAAACTTTGTTCGGGTTATAGTCATTCGGCTTTAATAAATTTCTGTCCACCCAACGCAACGTGGACAGCGGCGCTGTTAACTTACTATCCATGTTTTCTCTCCTTCTTTGCGTTATTGATATACCGTCCATATATTCTCTGATACAGTGCCCTGAACGTCCGCATCTTAGGATCACCAGATATCAGACCCTCGTAAATATGTTTGCAGTCCTCCGGTGTTGCAATAGCAGATACTGCAATAAAGAAATTACGGTACCTCTCTGCTACATGCCGTTTATGCGGAGTATCAAAAATTTCCATATGATCAAACAGATTTATCAATTCCTGTTTGTAATCTTTCTGCTCCTGTCCCTGTTCAGATTCTTTCCGCTTTCTGGAACTTCTGCCAAACATCTCGCTATCCCAGTACAGGGCGGCCAGATATGCGTTCGGCTCTCTCCGAATGACCCTCTCCATAAGATCTGGATAATACTCATTCATCTTCACAAGGCTTCTGGCTGTATCAACAGAAAAAAACTGCGATACCCGCATCTGACGTTTACTGGATCCTGACTGCCAGAGAAACAGATATATCTCCGGGATATCTACATAGTTCCTCAGTAAGAAAAGCCATACATCATTATCAGTCCAGTCGTAGATTGGAAATACCTGCTTCTTGGATGTCATTCTGTTTCCGGCTTTTGTCATAGACGCAATATTCTGAAGGCGCTGCACGGATTCCGCTGTACGGATTCCGACCATCGTAATACCTGATACAGTAGTTCGTGGCAGGAAATCCTGATAAGCATCAATCCTCGGTCTTAACAGTTTATGACTCCTTATTGCAAAAGAAGGAGGCTGTCGTACCCACACATCCTGCTTTGTTGAATCCCAGCAAATAAATGTCTCGTCATTCGACAGCTCGTTAAAGCAATTGTAATGTTTTACTTCTACACAATACCATTCAAATTTAGCTCCCATCATCATAAAGATTCTGCGCCATTTCTTTGTCATTTCTTCCATACAAGGAAATATTGCTTCTTCATCTATGAATTGCACGGTAAGCTGTTTCATGTTAATCTCGCCACGGTTGGCTAGGTTTACCATTAACTGTGCCAAGCACAAGCTGTCCTTTCCCCCACTGAAAGAAAGGAACACTGGCAGACCATTTCCAAATACATTTTTTATTCGGATTTCCGCAGCCTTCACAACATCAATGTTTGATTCGCAGCGTTTTACAGCCATATTCTCTCACCGCATTTAGGGCAGACAACAAACCTTCTGGTCTCTGTGATCTCTGGTTCGGTTTCAGTGGCATTCTGCTCTTCTGCTGGCTGTTCGTTCTGCGGGTTCGGCTTTTCCGGGCTACTCTCTCCATTATCAGCTGATTGTGTATCCACTGTGGCTTTCTGTTCTCTCTTTTCATTTGCTTCTTTAATCTTCTGGATTTCGGAATCATCTAAAGTTCCATACTCAGAGAGTTTTTCGGTAACTTCATCCGCATCAGCGACCATCTGCTGTAAAATTTCTTCATCATATCCAGGGATATCCAGATCCCCCTGCAGTTCCTCAAGGAACTCATTCAGGGTTTCCAGATTGTCGATTCCAAGAGCATAGGTCTTATTATCGGCTATCATGAGTTTCTTTTTATCGTTCTCAGAAAGCCCTGCTTTTACATATACAGTTGCTTCCTGATAGCCAAGACTCACCATAGCTTCATACAAACCGTTACCAATCAGAATGATATTGTTTTCATCAATGACCAGTGCTCGTGTCTGACCAAACTTTTCAAGTGATCTCTTCAGTTCCCTGATCTGCTGTTCTGAATGAATCCTGACATTTTTCTCAGGATGCTTCAGAACACTCAATTTTTTGATTGTTACTTTCATCTTGCTTGTCCTCCATTTCTGAAGGGCAATGGCTTCCGGCTGCAACCGGCTATTTGATAGCTTTTAAAAATTCTCTAGCTCCATCGAAATGCTGTGCTGCATTTTCAACTATGGTCTTATCAATGTCGTAAACTTCTTTCCAACCTTGCTGTTCTGTCTCCATGTACTGTCTGGCAGGCCATGGATGTGTACCGCATAAATATCCTTTCTCCCAGTCATATATGGGCGGGAGTTTCACATCATAATAGTGAATATACGCAAGGACATCTTCGTGTCTCCACTCTGCGAGAGGGCTGTATCTGGTGATTCCGGCTGAATTAGTGTAGATATTATCTTTTCCAACATAATTACCGTCTGCCTTTCTGCGTCCGAGCAGGAGTATTTCTAACTGATGCTCTTTATAATATCGTGCTTGTCCCCTGTGCTGTACGATATGGAACCACTGTGCTGCCTTATTGCTTTTATCCGGAAACAACATATCCGGATGCTTTTTCAGCCATTCCATGTCCTGTCCGGTATTGATAATCTCAAGGTTAGAAGGTTTATTCTGCTCTATCCATGCAATAAATGCCGGATATTCCAGATTGCATCTCACAAGGACGCTCTGATCGATGCCAGCTTTCTCGCATATCTCTCCAAGTACCAGGGAGTCTTTTCCCGCACTCCATGCATAGGCTGCCTTTTTCCCCTTGCATTTCTCTTTGATGTCTTTCACTGTCTTTTTCACAAGGGAATCCAGTTCTTTCTTTGACACCGTCTCTTCAATGTGATCAAGCGCATTCTTCCAGTCTTCATTATTTCGAACGGATTGTTTTCTACCGAGCATAGCGTCTCTCCTTTCCGGAAGCGGCCAAGGCAATAATTCCGCTCAACAGGACTGTAAGCAAGCTTCCCAGTGTTTTATATGGTCCACTATTCAAAACGCTGCCGTAGGCAAATACAGGAAGCCCTACAGCCAGTGCAGCAACCACACCTGTGATAATCCCTTTTGCATTCAGTCTTACCCCTTTCAGTGTCATGACTGTTGGAAGTAATGTTGACGCCCTCAGTGTGCCATAGAACAAAAACAGATGTGTCACTGTAATTCCCGGGATATTTGCAATCAGAATGCCAGCGATCAGAAGCACTGCCATTGCAGCTCTGGTCTTCCTGATGTCTTTTCCTCCTGCAATATCTGTCGTAAGCGAAGATACTGCGCACAGGTTGCTATCCACTGTAGACAGCAAGCCGGAAACAATCATGAAAAGGAACGGCAATACTGCCCAGGACGGGAAAAAGTGACGGATCAATTCAAAATTGATGATTCCAAGGTTCTGTGCCTGATATCCTGCACCGGCTCCCATAAATCCAAGAATTCCCATTGACAGCGGAACCACCGCAAAAAGAACTGCTCCAAGAAGAAACGCTCTTCCCAGCTTCTCTTTTTTTACTGCAAACGCTCTCTGCCAGAAACTCTGGTCTCCAAACGGTCCAGATAATAGACCGATTGTTGTAGGAAGGCCAAAAGACAGGAATATCTCAATTCCCCTTCCAGAAAAAAGTGTTGTGCAATCTCCTGATATACCGCTCAGTCCCTGTATAATGCCCTGTGTTCCTGTATTTCTTACTCCGAATATTACAAATAGGCTACATGCAACAAGCATGAATACCATTTGAATAGCATCTGTAAGCATGGATGCTTTAATTCCGGAGAACAGGGAATATGAAATTGCTATGCACGCAAGCAGAATAGTCATGGCTTTGAACGAAATTCCTGTTACTGCACTAAGGATCTGACTTCCTGCAAGAAGCTGAACTCCCGTTGACAGAACAGACAGCCCGATCAGCTGAAAGAGGTAAACTCTTTTCACTCCATCGGATTTGTATTTTTCTTTCATGTAACCAGACAGTGTCATTCCTTCCGGCATTTCATTCCGGATTCTCTTTGCAAAAGGAATAAATATCACCAAGCATAAAGCATTTGGCACTAAGAACCAGAAAAGCCCAATCCATCCGGCCGAATATGCTTTTTCTGTTGAAACAAACAAAGCCGGCGCCCAGATCCACGTCGCCGCAATACTCAGTGCGGACAGGATCCAGTTCTCAGACCGGCTTCCAACACAAAAATTTACTACATTTTTCTCTTTTTTAGTCATGGTCACTGTCGCCAGTATCATGATGGCTGCGTAGACAAACAGCATAATTATTCCATTCATGTATGATCTCCTTTATTTTTCTAAAGGAGCATTTTACCTTTACATTTATATCCCTCCCGTCCAAAGGTTTACATTAAAAAAGCCACCAGATTTCACTCTGATGGCTCATGGCTCATGATAAAATTTTACCCGATTATCATACACCATTTTCGTTATTAAGTCAATGTTAAGTTAACGCTTTTCGATATTTTCTATTTTTCAAAAAAATCTCAGTCCGTCAATCCCGAAAAACAGCGAAGATAAACGCTCTTTCGCAATTTTGATATCTTCATATACAGTGACCTTGCTGACCGAAAATTTTTTTGAAATTTCTGCAATTGTCATTGGCGTCTTTGATATGTAAAGGGCTTTAATAATCTTATAGCGTCTCTTATCTTTTTCCGATAATTTGCTACAATAGATACGGTATACATCAAGCATTTTGTCAATATGCTGTACCATAATAGCGGTTCTTTTGGCCGAAGTTTTGATGCTCTCCACTATGACCTTATCATCTTTCATGGTCATGATGTCTTCCAGTACCTCTGTAACCTCCCCTTCCTTGGACTTGTAGACGGCATTTTCGTAGCTCGCCTTTAAAGTTCTGTAATTTCTAAGGAGCAAATCAGTGTTATGCAAACGACGATCAATCTTCTCCTTCTCGCTTTTTCTCTGCCCTACCATCATTGCATCAGACGCAACCTGTGCTCCGGCAAGAGCAGCCTGCTGAATCATTGCATCAATTTCCTCTTTTGTCAGTGCTACGAATTGTACTTTTTTCTCTGTATCCATGCCATACCTCACACACATTTCTTTCCAGTCTCAGGATCCTCGAATTTGATTCTGTCACAGAGTTTGAACCCAAATCCTTTTGCAAGTCTTTTTACCATCTTCACAAACAGTTCTGCTTCCTCATCCTTTTTTGTCCTACTTGCCCTGTACACTAATGTTCGGGTTCTATCCGCTGCACAGATCGCATCATGTGCTGTTCTGTCCTTACATCCGCTTGCATTATATAAACTTTTATCCATATCAATTCTCCTTTATATATTTAAGCATGTACTCCTCTTTATATTGCTTCCATTGCTGATCTGTCATTCCCGGAGCGTAGAAATCTCGCGCTGTATCAAGTGCTTCCATCATCCCGCATTTAGGACATATCATTGTTTTGTTATCTTTTCTTGATAATGCCGGGCGAGAACTATACTCTTTCCCACATTCAGGACATATCCTTTTCTCCTCCATTTTTTAAACCTCCCAAGAAATCTTCTATAGTCATTTGGCCTGGAATAGATTCTTCCGGTTCCTCCTGTTCAATAGAATAATGAGGCAAGATACTTCCCCAGCATTCTGGTCCATATCCTCTCTCAATGCTTTCCGGATCCGTCAGTTTCCTTCCACATTTCTGACATTTGCTGTACATACGAATCCCCCATCTTTCCGCCAAGTAATGCAAATAGCCATGCTCTCTGGTTCTGCAGGTACTCTATCTTCCATTGAAGAATCATCTGGTCAATCACCTGATCTTCAACCGCCTGATATTTTTTAGCTATCACAATCTGTTCTTCATTCTCTCTGATAGCTTTTTCGATATCAGTATGAATCCTTGCATACTCCTTCAAAGGAGCTTCCTTGGCCTTTTTAGAAGCTATAACAGCCCATAAAAACCATACGATCATACAGCTAAAGATTCCACATAAGTAAAATATAACTTCCTTCATTTATTTTACTTCTCTCCTTTCTTTGGTTGCTGCCTTTTCAACCTGTTTCAAATACTTTATCTGTCTTTGTATATATGGATCATCCTCTTTACCACCCGTTGCAAGCCAATCAGAAATTCTTTTATCAACATCCTGTAAAACTGACAGAGGAATTAAATCAGTATGAATATTTCCTATATTTTCCAAAAACATCAGCCTTCACCTCTTTTTCCATCATACCATCTTCGAATCTTCTCAAAATCAAGGCTTTTCAAAACTTCATCCATAGTTTCCCTTGACATTTTATTTATTTCAGTTGCAGATTTTCCAAGGATTAATCCTTTTGGTAATACTTTGCTATTTCTGATAACAGCAAAAAGAGCCAATTTATACTTTTCAGCGTCTGCTTTTGTATGTTCAATTCCTCGGTTATATCCGCTGATCCATGTTGCATCCTCTGAACAACCGCACTTTTTGCATATATATTTTCCCGACCGGTCAGCCTCGGCCCTTTCAAATACATGTCCATCGCAAGATTTCTCTCGTATACTATTCACATTCATTTTTTTCAAGAATTGCTATGGTTCGTTCATCAAGTCCCTTTTCTCTTGCCTTTTCGATATCAAACATCTTTTCACTCCAATCGAATATTTTTCTTATTTACAATTAGGTTTCTTAATTCTCTTTATCTCTTTGAGTTCCGGCTTTTCGACATGAGTTTCTGCCCATTCTCGCATTTCTTTTGCCCCAGGATTCTTTTCTTCGATTTCTGATGCTAAATGAAGTAAAACAGTGGATATAAGTCCTGCATCCGCGGTTGCATAAGGCGTAATGGCATGAATAATGTTTGAACTATAATAACCTAAGCCTTTTCCAAATAGCTCTGCAGCTTCTTTTGTTTTGCCTTCCTGAATCAGTTCATTGCTTCTGAGCACATAACTTGCCATGCGTTTTTCTTTAAATTTTTTCATTTTTTCATCTCCTCCAACTTATTTTCAGCTTCTTCACGGGTGAGGAATATATTTTTCCCAATCATTGACAATAGGATTGAAAAAGTTTTCTCACGCTCTATGCAATCACTTTCTGGCCAGGCCTCATCATCAATCCATTCATGCAACCACTTCGCCTTAACCGCAATCTTTACCCAGTTTCTTTGTGCAAACCGGAATGAAACAACTCGGCCTTGAAAATATAAAGGAATCTTATTGTTTGTGTCTTCATGGCACTCCATGCCCTCTATTGGAAGTGCTTCGCTGTCTATATAAACAATATCTCCAACCTTACACGGCAATTTCACAAGCAAGCCCTGTTCTTCTGCTTCTTTGTAAGATTTCAGTTCTTCTAACAGTTCTGCGGCATCTTTCAACCAATACAATTCTCCATCTTCAAAACAACATCCATAAGTATCTTGATAATACGGGCAACCAACCGCTTCCTTCCCACTGATATAATCTCTTAAATCCTCGCCAGTTTCACAGACAATGCGTTTATATTTATCGTCTTCCATGTGCTTAAAATTCTCGTGATCCTTATAACAGTCGCCTTCTGTATCTTGACTGGCAACGCATTTAAGTGCCTTTATCATATCGTCAAGTGTTAATCTCTCCATCTATTTCGCCTCCTGTAATTTTGCTAATACAAGTGTTCCAACCTCGAATCCATGCAAGACTAAGCTTACTTCTCCAATATTCCTCTTCTTTCTCCTCCGGCAGTGGCTTCAATGGACACCAATTAGGAATTGTTGCCGCTTCTTTATCGATCACGCATTTTCCTGCACCCAGGCAAAAGAGGCTTGCTTCCAATATATTGCTACAATCTTGACCAATTGGACAATCATAGCAATTCTCTGGTGTTTCTATCACTAACACTGATTTACTCATCTGATTCCTCCTGTAATAATTCTGGATTGTCGAAAATGTTTCCAACAACTTCCATTTCGCACCTGTCGATATAATCTTTGGTCAGTGGCATTGAATAGCAGAATGGTTCACATCTGCTGATTGTATCTGTCGGAATAATCTCATAATGCCATCCGACAACTTTATCTACTATGGACCCGGTTTCAATATTTCTTACACCAAATTCTCCAAATACCGTTTTTACAAGGTCTTCTGAATTTCCATGACACGTCAAAATATCATTCTCCCAGATTTTCTTGCCGTTCTTATCTGTTAATCCTGTGTACTCGCATATTGTATCCGGGTCAACTTCATCAAATCCATTTGCTATAACGGTCCATTTGCCGCGTATAGGACCTTCATACGGTGCTATTACCAGTTTTCCTATGAACATTCGCTTTTCTCCAAGCATTCCATCATCAAACAGGTATCCCTCTATCCATTCACCGTTATCTTTTTTCTTTCCCTTAAAAAGAATTTCTCTCATTAACTCCACCATCCTCTACTTGTCCTGATTCTTCTAACCAATTTTCAACACATGGTAGGCAGATATAGCAACTGCGCCAACCTTGTCCTTCTACTATTGCTTTTTGATTCAACATTCTTTCGCCTTTAGGTACCTGTTTTTCACATACGCAGCATAAATGAGAAGCCCTTATTTTTACGATTTTTTCTGTCAGATTTGATTCCGAACCATCCATATCCCCTGCAAAAATCTGGCTATCAATATACATCTCTTCTGGATATTTCATTCAACTCCACCACCTTCCACGATTTCGATTGCTTTACTAATAAGGCATACCGTGCAGTCAGATGCTCTACACTCTTCCCCAAAACAATCTTCGGTCACTGGTGATGTCATTATTTTTTCAACTTCTTCCAACTGCTCCACAACCTTGTCCACATCAAAAGCTGTCGGCTGATTATCAATTTCCATGATCGTACTCAGCAAAGCAACATTCGAGTCAATCATTTCTTCTTCCGGGTCTAACGGTTTCAAGCATTTTATTATATTATCTTTCAATAAGTCTGCATCTATTAATCTACCCATTCAATTTCCACCACCTTTCACAATTTCAACTGCTTTATTCATTTGGATGATACTTATTGTACATAATCGCTACACATACAAGTCCGGTCACGCCGACTATGATTCCAAGGGCGAATCCCAATAAGAATGCAATCATACAACCACCTCACTATCTTCTGGCATTTGAAAGACCATTGACTCTCTTATCGTTTTCGTATAACCTTTTAACACTTTAATTCCACCGGCTACGCTCTCAGGACTATCATAACTTCCTGTGTATGCCGCTGTTGCTAATCCTGTACTGGTGATTTTTGATGCTTCAAAATCCATATAAGCTTCCTGAATCATATCCAGCACTTTCATGGCTTTTGCTTTGGTGGAATAAAAACCAATAGTATATGTCTCGTATGTATCTGAGCAGGCGATTATTGCATCTCCATCAGTTTCCATGATTTGAATTGCCGGTGCATTATTGAAATTGATTAAAATCTCTTTATCCTGACTTCTAATTAACATTTTGTGTCCTCCCTTTCTCCTGCCGCAATCTGACAGGCTCATGCGGCAGGATTGAATCTATGTGAATTTTAGAGCACCCTTAATTTTCTCGAGGCATTTCCCAAACGCCATTTTCTCCTTGCCTCTACTCTTTTTATTCTGTTCATCTGATTTTCCACCGCATTCATCTGTTTCTGCAGGTCATCCACATCGACCAACAGGTAAAAATCCGGCTGGATCAGTCTGGTCGGGCCTACATTCATATTCATCTCTTTGTGCAATTCCTTGCACTTGTTTTCTCTCTCATGCACTGCTTTATATACTTTCATCATCCACACCTCTCAAGAATTTCTCTACAAACCCGGTCATATTCCAGAAGTAATGTAAGATCTTTCGTTCGGCTCAGTGGCCGGTCTACAACTTCAACGTAAAATTCTTTTCGGATCATCTGACCGTAGCTCGCAGAATTATAAACATCCTGCTTTTTGCAACTAATCAATTCAGCTACTTCGGATCCAGTGATGGAATATTCCATCACTGTCCCATTCTTTTTGCATAAGTTATATAATGCCCTCGCCATGATCTTCCTCTCTTTCAGCTGTGCGTGGCAATAAAGTTTTCCATCGCCCATCTGTTTCCAGTAGCAGCCACCTGTGCTCTGGTTCTTTCATATGGAGTAAGTGGTTTCCCGGAAATTCTTTTGGATCTGGTTTTCGGAAGGAATCCTTTCCGACGAAGCTCTTCCAGTTCTTCTGGTGTTGCATCTTTTACATCTTTCATATCCAAGATCTCAATCATAGTTTTTATTCCTCTCTTATCATTACTGGAAGCACGATAGCTTTCATGTCACTGTCTTCCGCTTCAACAACTGCCGGCATCTTAGGCCCTGAAAAATTCATAGCTATATTTTCACAAGTGAATGCTTTCAGTGTTTCAAGAACCAGCTTCGAATCGAATCTAATTTTCAATGGTTCAGGAAGCGGATCCTGAAGCTTCACCTCTTCCTGATAATCCGTAAGTCTGTCGGCAATGCGAATATTTAACTGATCTTCGTTCATTTCGAAGACTACAGGTTTCTTTTCTTCCGTACACATCTTTGCTCTGGTCATTGCCGCAACTAATTCCGGTCTGGAAACATAAGTTTTCATCTTTCCCGCCATGAAAAATCTATTGTAATCAAAATACTTACCCTCTATTAACCTCGTGTAAATGGTATATTCTTTTGATTTGAATACCGCTCTATTTTTTGTATATGTAACAGCAACATCATCAATAATTCCCATTGACACAAGCTTCTTTGCCACTGTTTTAGGCACTATCAGCTTCATATCTGCGGTACCGTCAGTCGGTATCGAATCAACTGCTACGACATGTCCGTCAAGTGCGACCAACTTAATCTTGTTTTCTCCACCTTCGAAGTACACACCCATCATCTGTGTTGCAGAACTGCTGTCTGCAGCTGCATAGATAACATGTCCAATTGCCTCCATCATCCTCTTACCATTGATCACGACTTCTGGGGCATCCAGATCGTCTGTAATATCAAAACTGAATTCTTCCGGAGGATAGCTTTGATATTTATTCTTTATGGCTTTTGTCTTTATCGTAACAATGTTTTCGCCGTCTGCATCAATAATCACTTCGCCATCCGGAAGATTTTTAATTACATCAAAGGCTTTCATAGGAATGATGAAACAACTGCCTTTAGAGGCCTCTAATTTGAGCTGCATGGTCATTTCTGTATTGGATGCGATTAAATACCCGTCCTTTACCAGAACGCCTCCTAATGCCGGAAACTGGTCGTTCTTCTGCACAATGCTTTTCAATTTATCAATAGTTCTGGAAATCTCATACTTCTGTACTTTCATCTTCGTTCCTTTCCCGGAGTGTTATCCCGTCCAGATATTTCACAACTCCGTTGTTATATTTAACTCTATAAGGCGCCAGTTCCTCACGATTCATATACTTATGTCCGTATATCTTCTTCATATCCCTGAACACGATCCACGGAACCCTGTAAAACTCCTCGAATTCGAGGGATATTACCAAGAAGCACATGGCCCCCATCTTCATGTAACGTTCAAAACATTCCTCCTGCTCTTCTGTCACAACATTCCGACTGATCTGGCCTTTATCTGTATGTTTCGCATCAAACAGAACCATTGTAGAGTCCATCAGGGCACCTTTAAAATCCGGTTGAGCCTGTTGTGTAAAACAACATATGAACTGGCCTCTGTTTCTGTCATACGGCTTGATTACTTTAAAAGCTTCCGGGGTCTTATCTATAACAGCTATCCCCCGGTCCTCATAGAACCGGGAAGCTGCCATAATCATTCTTTCAAAATATTCGCCGTTTGATCTGCTTTTAAGCCCTCTGATTGAACGATTATAAGTATCCATGCTCACCTGCCACTTTCAACAGCTTATTGATCGTTACTGCTCCGATTCCCGGAATCTTATTCTGCTGAAGCAATACAATAAACTCCTTTGCTGTATTTTTGGCTAAAGCCTTGCCTTCGTTGAATCCTTCACTTCTGGCTTTCTCCACTCTGTCTTCCACATAATGAACCAGCTGTTCATCTGTCTTTTTTCTCATTTTTACTGCTTTCTCGTGGATTTTATTTTCATCCATTGTTCTTCTACAACTTTTCTTAGTCATTCTATCTCCTTTCTTACACGGCTTCTGGCTCTACGAACCCGATCTGTCTATCTTCTTTCCATTCTGTTCCGGAAAAATCAAGTGCCTGTCCGCACTTCTCACAAAAATCAGGATAGTAATCTGGTCCAGCATTCAACGCACCACCGCAAGCCGGGCAATAATGGTATTCATGTTCCAACTTCACGAAATTGTATCGAATAACAATTCCTGTTTTTGATACAGGTTTCATAGCGATCATCACTCCACCCTCTCTCCGTACTCGATCACATATTCATACTGGGTTGTTTTTCTGGTCTCACTGCTTGGAATCTCTTTTCTTACGATCTGAACCGCATATCCTGCTTTCGCCAGCATTGAAACCATCTGCAGTCTGTCTTCTTCATTCCACTGTACCGAGCCTTTACGAATGCTCCTTATGATCTGCTTAGCCATTACCCGCACTTCCTTTCTATCTTTTCTTCTCGTTCTTTCATCAGTTTCTCGAATGCAGCTACAAAAGTTTTTACTGATGACGGCATCTCGCAGTTGTGACTGCCCCTGCACTGGATCACTCGACCTTTGTTATATTCCATTGTGAAATATGGTGTATCAGGTTCTTCCACTCTGCGCACAAAGAAGATGTGAGTCTGCCCTTTGGCCACTCGATCAACGTAAGTTCCAACACAATGGTGAAGGGCAGCTCCTTCATTCTTGATTTCCTGTGCATCTCTTGGTACTCTCAATATCAATCCTTTTCCTTTTATCAGGAAAGCGTTATCTATGCCGGCATTCTCTTTGAGCATTTCCTCCAGAAGTTTTTTCATAACCTCAGCTTCCCGTTTTATCCGTTCTTCTTCCTGCCGTTTCTTTTCTGCGGCCTTTTTATCCTGTACTGCCTGATATTCCGCTGCTGTCCTGTCATGAACTTTTTTGAAATTCTTCGGAAAATAGAAGAACATATTGTTGAGGTCGTATTTCAGTTCTTTGCACCAGTTCAGATAGTCCAACCAGTCCTTTGCGCAGTTTTGAATTCTCTCTTCTCTGACGTCCGGTCTTTCCTTATGGCGCATATAAGAATATTGCCAGCAATTTCCTTGGCCTCCTACTCTGTATTCTGTACCTTCACGTTCTATGTACCTGCAGATCTTATGAATGCTGGCTTTCCGGTTTTCTTTTCTTATCAGTGTCGTGTTGCATCCAAATATCTTATAAAACCGTTCCAATTCATCTGCTTTTAAGTTGTATCCTGAGTCCTGCGCTTCCTGCAATAGTCTCAGCTCATCTATATCTCCATCCAGCTTCTGTAATATTCTGGTATTTTCTTTTGTGAGCCCTAAGATTTCAAATATCGTCTTTCCTTTTTGGTAAATTCCTCTGGTTCTATGGAAATCACGATTTACAAACGCATGACCATACATATCATTGATCAGATATAACGCCAGATTATATAGTCCCATTTTTATAAACCATTCAAGCTGTGGAAAATCTTTATATTTCTGAACAGCTTTCGGATAATAAATTTGTGTCGTCGGTTTGTTTTTTGACAGGATTTCCAGTGCCGAATATTTCATCGGTGTTTTCTTCCATGCTTCTGGAAGATTATCAGGATATAAGATACAATCCATATAATTTATAAATCCCTCATTCGGGCACCATCGTATATGTCCGCTCTGTTTATATTCACGCCATTCATAGCTATTAGTGCAGGGAGTTCCGTCTGGAGCAAACTTATAAAATGTTCTCACAATCTCATATAAATGATCTTGTACATCAGTCCCTTTATCTCCTATCCATCTTCTTATTCTGAAATATCTCCACAAAAAGCCATCTTCTCTTGGTTCAATGAAAGATACCGTTCTCTCGTCGCAAATTCTTGGCATTCTCCCTTTTGCCTTAATAGTGACCTGACTTCCACAAAGCGGGCAGGTTCCCTTTTCGTTATTTCTAAGGCGAATCTTGGTTCGATCTACTATCGTGGTACCTTTACAATGTGTACAATGCACTACTGCTGTCTTTTTAGAATTTGCTGAATAAACCAGATATCTACTAAATGACATTGCTTTTTCTGATGTCCATTTCTTGAAGCTTTCCGGCACTTCTTTAACTGTTTCCATTACTTTGTCGATAGGATTTGTCTCTTTAGCGTGTTTTTCATCCAACCGTTGTTGTTTGATCATTTCCTGAAAACGATTTACCGCAGTCCACTCCAATTCATCGTTCTCATAAGCCCACTCTTTAAAAAAATTTTTCTCTCTTTCAAGATCGCCATCAGTCCAGAAGAACATTTTAGGAATATATGTTCTTTTTTCCGTATCCCAATCGTAATGATATTCATAGAACTCGCCAATGCAGTCCATTCTGTCAAGTGCCGCAGTCAACCATTTCACTTTGCTCACAGACAGGTCTTGTGTTATATAGTCAGTCTTTGAAAAAAATGTTCGGATTCGTGCTCCACGTTTTCCTTTTTTCAGACCCTTAACCGGATAAAACATCAGCATCAGAAGATCTTTCTCAATTTCTGTGCATGTAACAATATGTGTACCTGTTGCTCTTTCAGCAAACTTGAGCATTTCATCAGAAGCCGTTTCCCGTGGTATTTTCGATAATTTCCTTTTATCCATTTCCGCGCCTCCTACAGAAGATCAAACAGGGACATCTGACCATCCATAGATGGTTTGTCTGGTTTCTTAGCTGCTTCTTTTTTCTTTGGCTTTTCTTTTTTCTCAGCCTTTTCAGTTTTCTGGTTGTTTTCAGGTGTACTCTGTGTGTTTTTCTTATCTTTTGAGCATTTTTCTTCTTTTTTAGCAACTTTCTTTGTTGATTTAGCCTTTTTCTCGGTTGTTTTTTTATCATTTTCTTTTTGGACAGATTCAGGTTTCTCCTCTTTGTGGTAATAGTCTTCGGCCCATTCATACACAACTCGGTCTTCAACTGCTGTACTTCTGCCATTCGACTGCTTCCTGGCCTGTTTGACAATATAGTTAAAGCACTTGTTCCAGGTCTTTCCCTCCTGCATCACATCTTCAGCAAGCCCCTGATCCTCTTCGCATCTTTTCAACAGATAAGCAATGATCGACTCAGCAAAATTCTTCTGGGTTGCTTTTTTCTTTTCAGCTTCCAGTTTTTCTTTAGCCTTCTGCTTTACCGGCTTTGCATTCTCAATTTCTGCAGCTCTAATTTCCTCTTCTGTTGGATCCGCCATTCCTGTAAGAATCTCAGCAAGTGAAGCTTTCCCCAAATACACAGTATCCTCTGCTTTCACTTCATTGCCGCTCTCGTCCTCTAATTTGCTCTCTGGCAGTTCTGTTTCGTCCTGCCCTATCGTTTTACTGTCCACGTCCGTTTCCGTCTCTAAACGGTCGATTTCAGCAGTGTCCACTTCCTGTTTTAACTGTTCTGACATTTGTATTCTCCTTTCTCGAAATCAAAATAAAAAGTAATCTTTCCAGGATTGTGTTCTCCAATCGGAATTATCCATGAACCGCGTATTTCTTTAAAGATCTGAATCTGCCGTCTATAGTTCCATTCTTCCCTGAAATAAAATGGTGTGTACCAGAATTCCTGTCCAGGTCTTTCGTCGGGCATCAGCGGATCTCCACATACCGGATTGGATATTGTATTCGCAACAGCCACCCAGCCGGGGCATCCAAGAAGCGAAAGCTGTATGTAACACATCTGGGCAACAACCCGGTCTACGTCATTAGCCGTGAATAAGACCTGTGTCTGGTAATTTATCTTTTTTCTGCGGAATATGTTTGCCGCTGCTATAAGTGTTGCTCCTGCTCCGCATGCCGGATCATTGACAGATATCCATTCCTGCTTTTCCAACGTCTGCATATTGTCATTAATTGTTATGCCGGCCATACATTCGCAGACATTGTATGGTGTAAAGAACTGCCCCTTCCAGTGATTCCCCAGCTCAAGACTCATGTACAGTTTTCCAAGAAAGTCCTGATCCGGATTGCGTTCCAGTGCTTCAACTACAATCGCAAAGCACTTGGCCGGCTTCTCCACTCCTCCAAGGCGGTCAATACACTCTGCATATTCTTTTTCTCTCGCAGTATGCCGAGGTAATGTTTTGTCTACTGAATTCGCCAATGTGCAAGCCATTGCAGACATCAGATCGGCCCATACTTGCCATGAGCTCCTGCTGATACAAAGTTCTTTGAATGTATCCAGAAATTCTTTTTCGGTACCTACTACTTTTTCTTCTTTCATCTGTTCAACAACTGCCTTTCGTATTCTGCGAAATCATAGTCCCGCTGATGAAAATTATTAAAACGGTTTTGAGAAGCAGGCTTTGGCTCGTCCGGCACACGAGATGCTTTATCCTGATCTCTTGATATCCAACCTGTGATAAATCGTTTGATTCCCCTCGGGGTCTTTTTATTTTTCGGGTGTGAACCCAACCACCCACGCATACTGCGTAATGCCTGTTCTACATCAACTGCCGGATATAGTTCTTTAAGCTCTTTGACATATTCTTTTGTCACCAGGTAATCATCCCCATTGATCAACGGCAGTTTGATAAATACATCCGCCTGAGCCGGCTCTGTCTCTACCTTCAACTCAGCCTTTGAACAGGATGGCTCTATCTCCACCTTCGTCCTGCTCTCCGCAACTGGCTCTATCTCCACCTTCGGTTGCGGCTGTCCGGAGTTCACCTCCGGGCAAATGTATTTATTCTCTATCTCTTTATCTTTCTCTATCTCTTTCTCTACGTCACTGAGGTGTAACTGTTGCGTCACACCAATGTCACATTGTGACGTTTTTTTATCTCTAAGACGTCTCATTCTTTCAGCACTTGCGCTTTCAGATCCCACCATTCTGGAACACTCTGTAAGCTCATATTCGCTTTCGTCTATCAGTTGCAGGAGTCCCTGAGCCATAAGAAACTGGACTGTGACTTTTACGTTTTCCTCTTCTTCATCAAGTTCAAGTGCAATCTCTTCTGTAAAATTCTCTTCTACTCCATCGAAGAAGAGTTTTCCCTCGTTTTTCAGAGATACCAGCAACATCTTGAGATAGATAATTGTGTATGTATCGCCTCCGGCAATTCTGCGGAGTTTTTTGATCGGCTTCTGCCGGAAGAAATCATCCGGCAGCTTAAGCCAATAGTATCTTTTTCCCATAGACGCCTCCTTAGTAAATGACCTTAGAGCCGTCTTCTGTTTTAATTACGGTTACAGACTGATTGAATCGAGCTTTCATAGCATCATCATGGGTTATTGCCATAATTTTCACATCTGGATACCTCTGTCTGATTGTTTCCAGAGCATCTACATAGGCCTGAGTTCCATCATCGTCGAGAAATGGAGGTTCGTCTATAAACAGCATTCCGAGCTGGATACCTGCGGACGTTGCTTTAATCTCAGACAATGCAAGGATAATAGCAAGTGAAGCCTTTACCTTTTCCCCTCCGGATTTCGAAGCATATGGGAGAGTTGTCTTTCCGTACTCATTGATCAGTACGTCCAGGGTAGCTCTGTCACCGTCTTTACCTTTGACGGTACGTTCCATCACAAATTCCACTCCCATAGTTCCGCCTGTCATAGATCCAAGGATATTGTTTGCAGTATCAGTAATGTGAGGAATAATATTTCGGATGATCTGATGCGGAACGCCATCCTGTGAAAATGCCTGTTTCAAAGCCTCGTAGCAATCAGCTTTCTCAGCTGCAACAGCAATACCTTTATTCAAAAGAGCTATTTCAGAACGCATCGCCTCAACATCTTCAACTCTCTGTGTCAGTACGCCTTTTTGAATCTGCGCTTTTTCCAGAGTTTCTTTTGCAGATTTTAATCTTCTCTCAACTTCTTCAAGAGCTTCACTGCCTTCAATATCTTTTCTTAATTCTTCCAGTTTTATTTCCGCTTCACGAAGATTGTTATATAAAACAAGTTCGTTGGCATCTTCCTTGCTCCGCTCCTGATATAATTCAGTAAGTCTCTTATCAATATGCTGCTTTCTCTCTTCATACACCGGAAGTTCCTTTTCCTGGTCTGCAAAATGTGCCACCGAATTTCTTTTACATACAGCATTATCGTACTTAATAACGGAATCAGATAACATATCAACAATATCAGTTGCTTTCTGGGCCTTTATATTGAGCTCTAAGAGGATTTCTTCATACTGCCCTATCGTTTTACTGTTGGTGTTCTTTTCTGTCTCTAAACGGGCGATTTCAAGTTTCTTTTTCTCGGCATCCTTTTTCAAGTTTTCATATTTCACAAGCGCACTTGCTTTTGTTGTCAAAAGATCTAATCTTTCAGCATCATATCCGATAACACAAATTTCATCCTGTTTTTTGGATATTTCTTCGTCTCGTTTGATCCTCAATGCTGCTATTTCTTCCTCACATTTTTCCAGATGGTCTGCTTCTTCTGGTAAACTCTTTACATCATCGATTGCTTTTGCGAGAAACCTGCAGCTTGCTCCATCTATATCAGGGCAACCGGAATTCTTCATAAATTCCTCCTGCTGTCTTATCTCGGAAATTCTGTCCAAACGATATTTCCGCCTGTTCTCTGCTTCTGATATACGCTGAGAATACGTTGCTCTTATCTGTTGCAGTTCCTGCTCCGCAACAGAAGCCAGATATCTTTTTTCCTGTAATTCCTCGCATTGTGTCCTCACCTGAGCCAGCTCCGTCAGTTTTTCTTCCAAATTATCCGGAAGTTCTGCTTTAAGCTGTTCAATAAGATTTGCAATGTCGTTATTTCGACGCTTTGCATCGTTTATGATATTCTGGCAATTCTGGATGTCAGCATTATACCCGGCAAGATTTCTTTTTGCGTTGTCATGATTAAGAACGTCTTTCTCCAGCTCTATAATCTGTTCGGACAACTGTTTATATTCGGCGGCTTTTTTTCTGACCTCATTCGCTGATTCCAATGTGACATTACAGTTTTCTAAAATCTGCGTCTTACTTGAGATTTCATCTGAAATGGAGCTGCGTCTCTTATGACAATCATCCAATTCTTCCGAAGCTTTGCGGCACTCCTGCTCTGCTTTTGCAATCTGAGCATGTTTATTCAGTAACTGTCCTTGAGTATCGCTTAAATCCTCAATCTCTTTATTAAACTGATGAATATCTTCCTCTGCTTTCTGCAATTCAGATTCCGGATCTCCTTTGGATTTGATAAAATCCGTTTTGATTCGGACAGCTTCTTTTTTCGAAGCCAATTCTTTTCTCTGTTCGGAGAGTTTCTTTTTTGAATCCAGTTCCATAACTCCATAGATTCCAAGACCAAGCAGTTTCGCAAGTATTGCCATACGTTCGTCCTTTTTAGCCTGCAAGAATAATCCGTACTGGTCCTGCATGATTAAAGCGCAACTTCGGAATGTCATGCTGTCCATACCGAGAAGCTTCTCTATCTCTGCCTGAGTATCAGCAATTCGCTCCTTTGAGATGTTTCGCCATTCATTTTCTTCATACTGAGATAGGTTCAACGTCGGTTTTCCTGACTTAGTTCTGGTACGTACGACCCTGAATCTCTTATCTCCAATGTCAAATACAAATTCTATAGAACCGCTTCTTGCATCTTCTGTACCGCGGATCCACGCCTTGTTGTCTCCCTCTCGAGTTTCTTCAAACAGGCAGTCAACAATCGCATCCATGAATAAGCTGCTCTTTCCTGCTCCATTTACACCGTTAATCGTACAGAAAGATATATCAGCAAAATCAAATCTTTCTTCTTTATAATTTCTGTAATTACGGACAGCTATTGAAATCGGTCGGAATACTCCGTGTATCTCTGCAGTTGTACTCTGTTTCATCGCTTCCGCAATAATCGGTTCTGCCAGTTCTACGATCTTATCCGGATTCTTGAAGCATTTTTCTTCCAGATACTTCTTGAGATTTAAAGTCGGGTCGCTTTCCTCTGAGAGTAATCCTCTGTTCGTAACATTAATAGCATTTTCTGCCTCAATATCAGCTACATAAAACGCTCCCAGTTCATACAGGTCTTTCTGCAGTGCAGGAATATTTAACTGTTTCTTCTGTTCGGATGTACAGGAATACCGCACTCGAACAATCTTATCTGTCACATCTTCCGGAAATCCCAATCTATGAAGATACATCACTCCCTCTCGGATATAAGCTTCCACTTCTTCTGTATCCCATGTGATCGTATAGAACCGTCTGTATGGTGTGATGCAATTATGTCCTTTTGTCAGCTTTCCTGTATCACTGAACTCGTGAATCCAGAAACCTCTCTCCTGTCCTTCATCATTGAAATTCATAGCATTAATAGCCCCGGAGTAAAATACATTATGCAGACCATTAAGTATCTGCGGGCGGTGAATGTGTCCCAGGAGCACTGCTTCATACCCAGCAGCTTCCAATGCTTCTCTCGGAATAACCGGTTCAAAATTTGTAAAGAATGAAGTCTGGCCGGATTCCATGTTGCAACCAGGTACGGTATAATGTGCCATCAGTATAGGTGTATTATGGCATTCAGCTCGAAGTCCCATTACCATACTGGATATATAGCTTGTCCATGCTTCGTTTTCTTCATCTGCAGACAGACCAGGGAATCTTGATCTGAACTCCTGCTTATCAAATCCCGGAATGCAGGCTATATCAGCATATGGCGTACGGAGTATAGTTGGCGATGTTACTATATGTACATTTCCAGTATTTGCAAACATCTTGCTCAAAACTCTGAATTGTCCACCTCCATCATGATTCGGCGTTCCTCTCATTACGATTACTGCTTTCGCAACACCTGCCAATTTTGTGATCGTGTCTGTTGCAACAATCATTTCGTCCGAATATCTTACCGGACCTATCTGCTCCTGATGGAAAACATCACCAGAAACGCAAACAATGTCTGGTTTCTCTTCTTCTGCAACCTTAATCATATAATTAAGACAATTTACTGTATCCTGTGAACGGAGATTTACCCCGTCCACTACAGGACCTTTGAACTGGCCAATATGCCAGTCAGCTGTATGTAAAATCTTCATTCTTTTACCTCCGTCACTTTTATTACAGGAAACATATTTACGAGCCCCTTTTTCAAACGATCGAAGTTCTCTTCACTAATCCCACAGAAATCAATGCCACTATTCCCCATCTTTTCTCCGATAAACAGGATGTTTCCAAGAATAGGGCATCCATGCTTGTCATATTCGTAAAGATAGCTTCCAATCAGGTTTGCTCTATTCGGCTTCAGCCTTCCCTCTTCGTCGATCAACATGCTTACACATTCACCAGGCGTCCTTGTTGGTGTAGGCGACATTTTTAACATTGTATAAAGTCTCTTCGGCATTACATGTTCAACAATATCGCATCCATTACCAATCAGTTCGTAGAGAGCTTTGCTTTGTTCTCTCATGGTTCCTTCCGGAAAATCGTGTATTGTCATTTCAAGTTCTGTGGAAATTTTAATAATTTTCATCTGCGTCCGCCTCCTCTCTGGCATTTGATACACAATGGTTCACCAAATTTATTGATTGAATACTCATAAACCTTTTCATTTATGATCGTACCGCATCTGGAGCACTGAAAATCTGCAGTTCTGTCTTCCTCTGGTTGCGGATCCGGTTCATTCGGCTCTTCCTGTTCGGGCTGGGCAAATGCTTCCTGTTGAATTTCGCCCATATCTTCATCCGGAAGTTCCGAAGTAAACGCCGGATTGTCCAAGTCACCTTCATCGATAATATTGCTATCTGTGGCAAAATCTACATTCTTAACCTCAATCTGAGGCATTCCGAACATATTGTTTACAGAATTCATACCCTGCATCAGCATTGCCTGCCGAACCTGTGGATCTGAATAATCCGGAGAGAATATTACTGTTGGAATCGCGAAATTCTTTTTTAATTCATCCTTTGTGTAAGAGCCTTTTGTCCCAAGCAATGCTCTGATGACTCTAAGTTTTGCTCCTGTCATTGCTTTTTCGGCCCATGTCTTCTTTAATAAAGCCATATTTACTTTTACCGAACGTTCAACATATCGTTCTCTATCTGCTTCGTCGATAACATAAGCTTTAACTTTCTTTCCCCATTTATCTTTCGTATCAACCCAGTTTCCTTTAAATATTTCTGCCGCTGCATTTGCCGCTTTCTTGTCTGTAATCCCCTTAACCGCCTTATCAGAAAATTCTGTACGATACTTATCTTCTTCATCCTCAAGACAGATTTCTTTCTGGTCGACTTCCGATCTGTAAGTCCCATCCGCCTTTCTCATTGCTCCCTGTGCTTGAGCTCGATATGTGATACTATCAATTCGTCTACCGTATGTCTGATGTGGATTAAACTGAATGCCAGCTGCCATAGCCAATTTGTTAAGAAGCGGTTTGGATAATGAATATGTATCCTGCCAGATATCATTTCCTTTGCTATCTGTTTTTCCAGTTTTAACAGAACCAACTTTAAAAATGTCGCCACTATTTTCGCTCAGATCAACGGCAACTTCCTCTACATGATATTTATAGAAAGGATTCAGTTGCACATCTGTTGCCGCAGGGACAAGCAAATTATGATCACTGTATGCTCTTATAACCTCTGATAAGCTTCCTGAAATTTCCTGCATGTACTTGATTACCTCCTAAATTTGTGATAAAATGACGGTGTTCTTTAAAAACAAGGGCTCCAAAACCAAAGTTTTAAAGTTCTGACTTAAGCCTCCGATGCGGATTTATGAGTGCCGTCTACACTTCATATCTCCTTTAAGCGTCTGGGGCTTTTAATATGCATCTCCTACAGCGAATCTGGTCAATGCGTATATCCACACCCACATGAGCGGGATTGCTATCCATTCGGATCCGAGTTCTGTGCTTCCCCTTATTGCGCAAAGCATATCGCTCAGATATCCGAAGAAGATAAGGCTGACTGCTGTAGGAACGATGTAAACCATCGACCTTTTCAAGAAGCGAATTCTCTTTTTTATTTTCGCTCTTTTCTTTTTTTTGGAATATTCCTCATACTCCTTCTCATTAAATTCTCGCACCACGGACAGATATATCCGTGTTTTGGAATCTTCTGTAATGTACTGATGTTCCACATTCTTTCGCACATCTTGCACTTTGCGTACATCCATTATCTTGCCTCCTTATCAATTAAGATCAATTCTTTGGCGATAACGCTCTGTAATGCGCATCTGTCCATTTCATGCCAGCTGATCGGTACCGGGCTGTTATCCAGCGCATTTAAAATTCTCTCAGCTGTTGTATGATATTTCTTCATATCTTCTGTTGTAAGCAATTTCGCACCTCCTTCATCTATGCTGTCTTCTCTGTATTAATCTGGGTTACAAAAATTCCAAGATCAACACTTTCCATATTGTTCAGTTCCTCCAGAAGCTCTGCGTCTGATGTAATTCCATAGTTCTTTTTTAATATTTCTTTTAATTTTTCTTTAAGGTCCATCAAAACACTTCCTTTTAATTATCTGAATCCGAAATATTAAGATAATCGCTGATTCTTCTTCTGATTTCTATGCTGGTATTCTTTCCATTTAAAGTTGACGAAAGATAGCATCTGGAACAGCCAAGTTCTTCGGCCAGATCATTAACAGAGATATCATTCTGAATCATTGCTATCTTGGCTTTCTTGCACCAGGGAGATAATTTCTTCTGCATTAAACCTCCTCCCCTCATTTCAAAGATTTTTCAATCCAGTTTTTCAAATTTTGAGTTACCTCATTAACCTCATTCAAGGTGTTTATGATTTTCTCTAAATCTGGCTTTTCATCCTCTGTAATAACTCCATCTGCCGTAATATCCAGCAGGAGTTCTTTGGCTTCGTTGATCTTCCGGAATGAGCACAACGCCCTGAGTGCAATCCTATCAATATCCTGATTCTCGATCTTTGGCATTCCTTTTCCCAGAGGGCACATTTCCCGGCAATAATTACCTTTTAATTCAGGAGCTCTATAGATATCCGCCATCAGAAGCACTTCCTCTGGATAAGGGGTAACACTGCCAAGTTCTATTCGTGCAAGCCTTGTCCGGTCAACACCAAGTTCCTCAGCAGCTCCTTCGCGGCTACTTAACCGTTCGTTGAACTTTGCCGCTTCGTATCGTGCCTGACAAAACATATTACCAGCAGCTTTTGTAGCATATTTTGACATTTTTGTTTCCTCCAAATAGTTGTAAACTACTTATATAAAATATTTCTTATGACTATCGCTACACGAAACGTGTTGCTATTTGGCAAAAAAAATACTTATATCCGATTCTGGAAACGCATTTTTAAATTTAACAATAAAATTATAACTGGGCTTTCTTTGACCATACTCTATTTTTTCATAGAAAGAGGTTGATACCCCAATTATTTTAGCTATATCCATTGTTGAAAGTTCTTTTTCGGCACGGAATTTTGCTAAATTACTGTTTCTCATTTTGCTCTCCTTTCTACACGCTTTGTGTGATTTCATGTTTAAATATTACTACACATTTTGTGTAGTGTCAATGCTTTTCTACACATTTTGTGTTTTTTGTTTTTACCACACAAAATGTGTGGTAAAATGGATAGCATGGAGGTTCTTATGAAAGATATTGGAAAAAGTATCAAGTATTACCGTGGTCAATGTCACATGACCCAGAAAGAATTGGCAGAGAAATTGCGATTATCTCCAAGCACAGTCGGTATGTATGAACAAAATAGAAGGATGCCCGATGTTAACATATTAAGGGAATTAGCACGTATTTTTAATATTTCTATAAGTGACATATTAGGTACTCCAGACAATACTAATCTTATGTATTGTAGCGAAATTACTAACCGTATTTTAAACCTTGATAAAAACTCTTCTAAAAACATAGAAGAATTAAAGCCTTTATTACAAACAGAAATATTGTATGGATATTGTACTAACTTAGATCTTTTCTTGTCTGATATCTATACTGTTTCAGATTTTTATGGTGTTTCAGACGAATATATCATGGGCGGTTCAGAAATTGATAAGAAAACTTATAATGATTCTCTTGATGAAATCGCTCAAAAATTTTTAGATGTATTTCTCGAATTAAATGAGGATAATCGAGACATTATCATCGGCGATATGAAAAAGTTATTAAAAGAGCAGAGGCGCGAAGAAGCTCTTCCTACTAAAATGGTTCATAGACAAGCAAAATAATAAGCTTCGAGTGGTACCGAAGCAGGAAAGGAAAATAAACTATGAAAAAGAAAAGTATTATTATATTTCTGTCTTGCTGTTCCTTATTGTTTGCAAATAATAGTTCTTCCATATATATATTTGCCAAAGACGAATCTTCTTCTGCGTCAGAAGATAGCTCCGTCATAAATATAACTGAAGACAATTTAACTCCTGACATATATGACGGCAAAGACTATTCTGCCAAAATACAACGTACCTTTTACGAAAACGGTTATTACAACATAGAAATAATGATTGATAATAAATCTTCAGATTCTATAATATTCACCTTGGATAATTCTGATGTGGATGGTTTTCAAATTTCTATGGGGATGTCTTGCAATACGATAAATTCTGGTAAAAAGGGAGTTGTTAAATTTGGCTTTCAAGAACAAGAATTTACAGATTACGGAATTGAGGATTTTGATTATTTAAATACTGTTTTTGGCGTATTTGCATCTGAAAATGCACCTGTATATCCTTTATGTATAAAAAAAGAGGTATTTATGAAAGATTCTAATGGAAATTCAGTTTCCGTTTCATCCTCTAAATTGCAGCAAAAAATTGATGAGTTAAACAAAAAAATTGAAAGTCTTGAAACCGAAAATCAAGAATTAAAAGAACAATTATCAGAATATAAAAATGTTACACCAGAAAATCAAACATCTACCGAAATATCAGAAACGGTTCCTGCAACTTCTGATAATGAAAATGATCAACGATTGATGAATGCTGTCGTAATGACTGCCGATGTATATAATGGTTCTAATACGCAAATAATTGGTCAACGCGCATTCATTACCATTCCAAAGGAGGTATTGAAACAAATTTCGGAAAAAGGCTATGTCAATTTTCTTAATGCCAAAGTAAAGGATAGCGGTTACAATTGGTTTTCTATCATCTGTGATGATGGTACGGGGATTTGTTTCGCCGGTTCTTTTACTGGACTAGGAACATACGGAAAAATTAATAATGAAGGAAGTGTTACTGAAACTATTGGTAACATTTCAGTAACTGAAAATGGATATGAATATGAATCAATCAACTAATTGAAGGTTTTATATGAATATACAAAAACGAATCAAATCTCTCCGCACTGAATCAGGTCTACACCAGTCTGAGTTGGGAAAAGCTGTAGGAGTTTCTGCCCAGGTAATCTCGAATATTGAGAGAGGCTACACCAAGCCATCCACCGAACTGGTTAATCGGTGCGCAAAATATTTCGGCGTGCCGGCAGATTATCTTCTTGGCCGGACCACTGAAAAATATTCTACAACAGAGCAAAAAGAAGCTCCTGCTCTTTCTGCAAAAATAAAAGACCGGATGGATCAGTTGCAGCTGAACCCGTCCGATCTGATCACTAAATCAGAAATTTCCGAAGATTCCTTTGAGGATATCATGGCAGGAACAGTTATCCCAGGGATAGATGTTGCTGGCAGGCTCTCTAAAGCCCTTGATACTTCCATAGATTATTTAGTAGGGAATTCTGAATACAGCTGTGCCATTGCTTCAGAAGACGAACAGGATATCATCCTGCGGTACCGTCAGTTATCCAAGAAGGGAAAACGTATCTTTTTGGGAATGATGGAGAAGATGGAAGAAGAAAAAACAGAATAGTATATTTAACTGGGGAACCGTTGGGGTGTTATGTCAGCCGCCGGACACTTATGTGAAAGGAGGCTGGTGCTGATGGTTACATATGGAGATCTTTTTACCTTTGTAATTATGCTTTGTGCAGTTGTAACTCTTGTTATCAATTTAATGCATAAAAAATAGCGCCCCTGCTCTGGTAAAGTAAGGCGCTATTTTTTAGTTACTACTCTATCCGGCGGTCAGGTGTGCACTGACCAACGGTTCTCTTGTTAAGTACATTATATCTATTCATATACTTTTTGTCAAACAGATATTACATATATTCCAACAAAGGAGCATCCATATGGCACGAAAGAGAACTAATCTAATCGGCAACACGCCGTCTGTACGCGAAACAAAAGTCGCTATATATATTCGAGTTTCTACCATTCATCAGGTAGACAAAGACTCTATCCCCATGCAGAAAAAGGATTTAATTGCATACTGCCAACTCATCCTCGGAACCGATAATTATGAAATTTTTGAAGATGCAGGGTATTCTGGAAAAAATACAGACAGACCAGCATTTCAGAATATGATGGTGAGAATCCGAAAGGGCGAATTCACTCATGTTCTGGTTTGGAAAATAGACAGGGTATCCAGAAATCTATTGGACTTTGCGGAAATGTATGAGGAGCTGCGTTCGCTACGTGTAACCTTTGTAAGTAAGAACGAACAATTTGATACCTCAACTGCAATCGGAGAAGCCATGTTGAAAATCATATTGGTTTTTGCCGAGCTGGAAAGAAACATGACATCTGAGCGAGTAACAGCAACTATGATATCAAGAGCTAACAGTGGCCAATGGAACGGTGGACGCATTCCTTTTGGATATAGTTATGATCCTAAAGAAAAAGTCTTTTCCATACGTGAAGACGAAGCCTCCATTTGCCGTGAATTAAAAGATCTTTATCTGCTTAATCGGTCACTTGCTTATGTCAGCAGAGCTTTAAACGAAAAAGGATATAAAACACGAGCTGGGGTAAGCTGGTCCCCTCATTCAGTATGGATCATCGCCTCAAGCCCTTTTTATGCAGGAATCTACCGATATAATCGATATAAGGGAGTAGAAAGCAGAACAATCAACCCGGAAGAAGAATGGGTTATGATTCAAAATCACCATCCGGCAATATTTACACTGGAAGAGCATCAAACAATGAGAAGTATTATGAAATCTAACCAACGAAATATGGACAATCTTCCAGGAAGGGTTCATCTTTCTACAAAAACACATATCTTCCAAGGAATTATGTATTGTGATAAATGCGGCAGTAAGATGGTGTCTACTCCTGGCAGACTTCATGTTGATGGATATCGCACTTCAAACTACGGTTGTCCTTTAAGACGCAACACTAAAAAATGTAATAATCCTACTGTAAATGATATCGTCATAGGTGAATTCGTTATCAATTACATTCTGAATATGCTCAACGCCAAGAAAACATTTTCTACAATAAATACGCCAGATGAATTGAACGCTGCTCTTTTATCCGGATCTGTTTTCTCCGAAGTATCTTCTGTTGAAGAAAATGGGCTTAATAGCTTTTTTAATCTCCTGTCAAGATATGGTTCTGACAGATCTTATATTTTTTCAGTCAAGAGCCCACGAAAGAAAAAGGCAGCTGTTGATCCGGAACTTTCAAAACTCAGAAAAGAAAAAGAAAAGCAGGAGCGAGCACTCCAGCGTTTACAGGACCTTTATTTATATTCTGAGACTTCCATGTCGGAAAAAGATTTTATCATTCGGAAAAGTGAAATCTCATCTCATTTAGATAATATCAACAGGCAATTGGGGCTTATGACGCAAGATCAAGCCTCCTTCCTTTCAGATGAGGAATTTATTAAACAAGCCAGTCATTTACTGATTCAAAAAGAATTAAAAAATAAAAAATATATCTATTTCAAAAAACTGGTCAGCACTGTGGATCCAGATATTTTAAAAGCATATATGGAAACTATTCTCGACTCCATCTACACAGCCGACGGAAAGATTACTGCTATTACATTCAAAAATGGGCTAACTCATAGATTCATATACAAAGACAAGTAATTGGTTCTAAATGCCAAAAGCCGGGAAATCGCTCCCGGCTTTCTATGTTTTATGGTATCTAACAAATGTTAGAAAACGGTGTTATATCAGAATCATAGCATCTCCAAAAGAGAAAAATCTATATCTTTCCTGTACTGCCGTCTCATAGGCACGCATGATATTCTCCTTGCCTGCCAGTGCAGATACCAGCATCAGAAGTGTGGACTCCGGCAGATGGAAATTTGTAATCAGTCCATCAATCATCTTGAATTTATATCCCGGATAAATGAAAATCTCTGTCCAGCCGCTTCCTGATCTCAGGATTCCATCTTCTCCTGTTGCGGATTCCAGAGTTCTGCAGCTCGTGGTTCCTACGGAAATAACACGTTTTCCTGCTTTCTTTGTATCGTTGATCAGCTTCGCCTGATCTTCTTCTACAATATAGAATTCAGAATGCATATGGTGGCTTTCCACATCATCAACCTTTACAGGGCGGAAAGTTCCAAGGCCTACATGGAGAGTCACATGGGCGATATTCACGCCTTTTTCTTTCACCTTTTCCAGCAATTCCTTTGTAAAATGCAATCCTGCGGTCGGTGCTGCTGCGGATCCTTCATTCTTTGCGTAAACAGTCTGATAACGGTTCTTGTCTTTCAGTTTATGAGTAATATATGGTGGCAGAGGCATTTCTCCAAGCTGATCCAGAATCTCCTCAAAGATTCCTTCATAATGGAACTGAATCAGGCGGTTTCCCTCTTCCACAACATCAATGATCTCACCCTTTAAAATTCCATTTCCAAATGTGATCTTCGCTCCCGGACGTGCTTTCTTTCCAGGTTTTACCAGACATTCCCAGATATCGTTTTCTTTTCTCTTCAGAAGCAGGATCTCAATCAGTGCTCCTGTCTCTTCTTTATGTCCGTATAAACGGGCAGGGATTACCTTTGTATCATTGATAACCAGGCAGTCGCCCTCTTCCAGATAATCCAATACATCTGTAAAATGACGGTGTTCAATGCTTCCATCCTGTAAAGACAGATGCATCAGTCTGGATGAACTTCTGTCCTCCAGAGGATCCTGAGCAATCAGTTCCTGAGGAAGATCATAATAAAAATCTGCTGTTTTCATTTTGTCTGCTCCTCTTCTTCCTTCCACTGTTTCCTTAACTGGCGCACATAATTCCATTCTTTATTGGTCAGATCCGCCTTCTTTAAAAGATCCGGGCGTCTCTTTGCCGTACGGTAAACAGACTGCTCCCTGCGCCATTTCTCTATATTTGCATGATGACCGGACATCAGAACCTCCGGCACCTTTTTCCCATGCCATTCTTCCGGGCGGCTGTACTGCGGATATTCCAGAAGATTTCCCGCAAAAGATTCTGTCTCACCGGATTCCTGATTATTCAGCACTCCCGGAACCATTCTGGAAATAGAATCCATCATGACCATAGCCGGAAGTTCCCCGCCTGTAAGCACATAATCTCCGATAGATACATAATCTGTCACGATTTCCTCCAGAACACGTTCGTCGATTCCTTCATAGTGTCCACAGAGGAATACCAGATCTTCCTCCTGCGCCATCTCGCGTGCCATTGCCTGATTAAATACCTGTCCCTGAGGAGTCAGATATACAACCCTCGGCCGCTTTGCTGTGCGTTTGGCAATCGCCTCATATGCGAGATAAACCGGTTCTGCCTGCATCAGCATCCCGGCGCCGCCGCCATAAGTATAGTCATCCACTTTCTGATGTTTATTAAACGCATAATCGCGGATATTCACTGCTTCCAGTGTCAGGAGACCTTTTGTAATGGCACGTCCGGTAATACTCGTGTTCATACCATTTTCAATCATCTCCGGAAACAGGGTCAAAACATGAAAATTCATTTATATTAATCCTTTCATCAGATGAATGGTCATTACATTCTTCTCCACATCCACATCAAGAATACACTCCTTGATCGCTGGAAGAAGAACCTCCGCACCTTTCGTGTCCTCTACTACATAGACATCATTGGCACCAGTCTCCATTACATCTTTCAAAGTTCCGAATTTGCTTCCATCTTCGAGAACAACATCCATTCCGATCAGGTCTGCAATATAATACTCATCATCTTCCAGCTCCTGTGCTTCTTCTCTCGGAACCCAGAGTTCTCTTTTCTTATACATCTCTATATCATTAATATTGTCAATTCCCTTGAATTTCAGAATTACAAGGTTCTTGAAATACTTAACATTCTCAATTTCAAGCTTTCTTTTCTCTCTGCCAGTGTCAAGCAGAACATATTCCAGATCCAGAAATCTGTCTGCATCTGTGGTTGGATATACCTTTACTTCTCCGCGTACTCCGTGTGTCGTAGTGATCACACCAACTTTTAATAAATCTTCCATCTGCTCTCCCATTTTTTCATAATAAACCCAAATCAGGAGCCATGGGATGTTCCACAGCTCCTGACCCTATTTTCATTGCAGAATATCTACAATCACTTTTTTGCTGCTTTTTGAAGAAGCCGCTTTGACTACAGTGCGGATTGCTTTCGCAATTCTTCCCTGACGTCCGATAACCTTACCCATATCAGCAGGTCCGACCTTCAGCTCAACGATAATTGCGTCTTCCTTTTCTGTCTCAGTAACAACCACTTCATCCGGATTTTCAACAAGAGATTTTGCAATTACTTCCACTAATTCTTTCATTACATACCTCCCTGACCCGTCCCCTACGGACGCTGCAGAAATACCT
>SKEL01000139.1_pt1 | contig 79148 bp, 67 predicted proteins | sample 4826741 | NCBI WGS metagenome assembly SKEL01 (sample SAMN11008810, study PRJNA524170) | human gut metagenome | biome: Human fecal sample; material: Feces; isolation source: fecal sample from pouch patient p33 | host: Homo sapiens | place: Israel: Tel-Aviv | collected 2016-03-22
CCGGTTGCTCCTGTTGGTCCGGTTGCTCCGGTTGGTCCTGTTGGTCCGGTTGCTCCCGTTGGTCCTGTTGGGCCGGTTGCTCCTCTTCGTCCTCTTGGTCCTCTTGGCCCCTGTGGACATACTATATGTTCACAACATTTCCGCTCACAACAATTTCTACGTGATCTACAAGGATCATCACAATTTCTACGTGATCTACAAGGATCATCGCATTCATAATCTGATGAATATGAATCACAATGATCGCTTGTATTTGATATATATATACTGCGATAAGGATCATAATTATCCTTAGACATGAAATTCACCTCGGTAGTTTCAGTTATTTTAATTGTGTTAAATCACCTTGATTAGAAATACGAATTTTCCTATTAATACTTCTAATACTATGATATTTAATGAAGTGGATTTATTCACTTCTTAATATATTATGAAAGTTCTCCCTAAATGGAAGTGTTAAATTACTCAATTTGAATGTTAAAACTTCATTCCTTATTTCCTCAACAAAACAACCAACCTTTATTATCAAGCATCATTCCTTAAATTGATTAAATGTTACTAATTACAAATCAATCGAAAATTTTATCAAATATCCTATTACATAAAAGGAGACATAATATCATATTGCGAATCTAATACTCCTTAAATTATTTCATAGAATATGGTTAGGAAATCATCCAACGCTAAAAAAACATACCTATTACGGAGAGATATGAATCAAATATCATCTAGCCTGAAGAATGATTTTATAACTCCTGAATTATATAATTAAGTCAGACAACTGGTAAACGTATTTAATGGTAATAAAAAAGACATAGATGGTACACTTAATTCATCGCCAAACAAATTAAGGAGTTTTCATCTATGTCTTATCATCATATTAACATAAATCAGCTGACAAATATAGAGTCAAATTATTATTTAGGAGTTAACGCTCGTGAATGTGCACGACGTATGAAGATTGGAAAGGATAAAGTTTATACCTATTATCGCTTATTGAAAAAGGGATTCAGTGTTGAAGAAATCTACTTTAATTATAAGCAAAATAAAAAGCGTTGTGGAAGAAAAGAAATCACTTTATCTCAGCAGAAAGTACAAGAGATTCATGAGTTATTAGGTCAAGGATGGTCATTAGATGCTATTGCGGGGCGTGATAAGCTGATGGGTCATTCAGAAAGAGTTTCAACTAAAACATTGTATAAGCTTGTGAAAAATGGAAGCATTGATGCCAAAAAGCTCCGTCGAAAAGGAAAGAATAATCCTAAAAACCACAAAGAAACACGTGGAAGAATCAATGATTGTAAAACCATTCATGAGCGAGATAAGCAGTATCTTAAAGCTTCGATGAATCAAGAATACGGGCACTTTGAAGGGGATACCATTGTTGGTAAGAATCGTCAATCAGCCATTGTCACTTTAGTTGAAAAGAAAAGTAAATATATCGTACTATTAAAAGCAAGTCGTAAGAGTCAAGATGTCAAAGATGCGACATTAAATTGGCTAAATGAACAAGTTGAAATCGGCATCAAAACAATCACCTTTGATCGAGGAAAAGAGTTTTCTAGATGGAAAGAAATTGAACAAGAAAGCAAGATACCTCTTGAGATTTACTTTAGTGATCCAGGAGCACCAGGACAACGAGGATTGAATGAGAATTCAAATAGTATCGTTAGACAAGACCTACCGAAATCCACGGATTTATCCGTCCATTCACAAAAGAAATTAAATGAAATTGCGATGAAATATAATCGTGTACCCCGAAGATCTTTAAACTATTACACACCAGAAGAAATCATGAAAAAAGCAACTGGATTAGATTCACTCCTTCCAATTGCTTAGTTTGTGATAAATAATGGTCTGATTTAAATTGACAACTCAGGACTCAAAAAAACAAAATTTATATAATCAAGTCAATCTAATACCTGTTAAAGTAGATATCTCGCGGTATGTAGTTCTTTACTGGTGTAATGATATATATAGATACCGATTTTTAATGTTGGCTCTATTAGGCGAAAGTATTGTTTTTCATTATTTAACTACTTGAAAAGGATGAAATTTTTAACAATGAGATTTAACAACCATTGATACTAAGTGATTCACTATCAACAAGGTTGTCTAACACAGCTTTTATATTTAGCTATTACTCGATGATGTAACAGAATTTGCCGATAGTGAGGATAATTACTATATTTCAATTGGAATTATGCGATATACTTCTGGGAATCGATTTTTTAAAACAATTATTAATCAACCTTCAAAATCAATTGAAGACTATCAGTTAGTAAGTCGTTTTTGCCTTAAATAACTTAAATTTCCTAACCAAATCGTTCCGTCATAGCGCCAATAATAAATGATTTTAGTTGTAACAACCAAGTTATCTCTAAATATTTTTGATCGTTTATATCAGTTGTTCTGATTGCTACTCTAAACGATGACAAACTAAGTGATGTTGTTCAGCTAATTCGTCTGTTGAGAGTTTCTTTTCAATTCACGAGTAAGCGTAAAATAATGATGATTGAATTATTGAACAGTTTGTCTCGTAGAATAGACCATTTTTGAAAGAACTTCTATACGTATGTGTTAAGATGGTGGTAACTGATAAATAGCATTGCTTGTTAAGGATTAAGTGTGATAACTTCATTCTATAACAAAGCTCCTATTTATGAGCTTTTTATGTGTCGCACTTAATATTACAATCTGTCACATAAAAAAACTTGATTATAATAACCAGGAGCTTCCATTTTTAGTGAACCCTTTTGTAAAATAGCTAAATCCACCTTTACTTGACGAGATGAAAACTTATTTTTTAAAATAGGAGCAACTAACTCTTGTCCGTTACTAATTTCAAGAATACAATCTCCCTCTTGAAACTCAAGAAGTTCTATATAATCTAAAATTAATTGAAGTTGATCACTCATAACATCCTCTATTTCTACCTTCAAATCTGAATTAAAATAAATTTATTTAGTATATCATATGCAATGACCCATAAAATTGTTCTAAAAAAGTCAAACATTGAAATGTTTGACTTTTTATGCAATCGTCGCTTCTAATTCTTTTTCATCTTCGTCGATAAAATGATGATTGAGCCATTTATCGCCACGTAAACGAATCACATAAAGGATGCCTCGAACGGCCCAATCAACGAACATCGCAATAAAAATTCCTGCGACTCCCCAACCTAGTACCACTCCAAATAAGTAACCCAATCCTACTCGAAACACCCACATTCCAATGATGGCCGTCATCATCGTATACTTTCCATCGCCTGCTCCTTTTAAGCCACCAGGTAAAACAAAAGAAAAAGCCCAGATTGGTGTAGCTAGTGCGTTAAGTTGAATCAAGCGAGTGGCATAACTTAACACCTCTGGATTATCCGTATAAAGCGCAACAAAATACCAGGCAGTCGGAATAGAAAAAGCGCCCAAAATAACTAAATAAACAACCGCTAAGCGGGTAATAAAACGAAGAGTATGTCTTGCTAAAGCCGTTTCTTTACGACCAATTTCTTGCCCTACAATTGTGGTTGCCACAGTCGTTAATGAATTTCCTGGAATGTTAATCAAATTAATAATAGAATTAGCGATTGAGTTCGAAGACATGGCAATCGCCCCCATCCCCCCAATAAACACTTGTGTCAGTAATTTACCTAAGTGAAAAATAACGGATTCAATTCCTGCAGGTACCCCTACATAAAAGATCTGACGTAAATAATTAAATTGTGGACGATACAGTTGGATTTTTCCAAACTGAATCGCCTTCTTCCCCTTTATTAAAATCCACATCACATAAAGGGTTCCAATCACACGAGCTAAAGAAATTCCTAAGGCTGCACCGACAATCTCCCATTTAAACACATATAAGAAAAGATAAGTTAAAAGAATATTAAAAATATTAGCGACGACATTACTAATCGCTGCTATCTTTGTATCCCCAGCACCTCTTAAAATTCCATTAGCCATTAAAGTTAAGGCCATAAATGGAAAGCTAAATAATACAATACTAAAATAAGTAATTCCATACTCCATCACTTGAGGTTCTACTCCGTGATAGACAAGTTGAATTAAGGGTCGATTAAATACGAGTAACAATATCATAATAAAAATGGAAATAAAGGCTGTTGATATAATGCCTTGCATCGTAGCCTCATTTGCTTTTGCGTAGTCGTTACGCCCAACATATTGTGCGACCACAACCGTTCCCCCCATAGCAAATGCTGTAAATACTGAAATAAATAAATAGCTAAAGGAATCAATCATAGAGATAGCAGAAACAACATGAATCCCAACATCTCCTTCCAAATTAGAAGATAGCATGGTGTTCATCATTCCCATCGTTGTTGTAAGGATCTGCTCTATTAAAATAGGAATTCCAAGCACCATAATTTCTTTCTTCAACCGTTTCAATTCTTTCAATTTTTCCCACCCCTCATTTAGACCTTTTCAACACCTATTATAGGTTGATTCACATCAAAACGATATGAGCTTATGCCACATTAAAAATTAATTAAATGACAGTTTACCATGTTTCTTCGATACAAAAAAAGAGCACCATGAGTTGATGCTCTTTTTGGTTTTACTGTTACTTATCGTGCTAACCAACCACCATCGACAGCTATTGTATATCCATTGACATAATCACTTGCTGAGCTTGCTAAAAAGACAACAGGTCCTTTTAAATCTTCTGGTGTCCCCCAACGATCAGCTGGAATACGTCCTAAAATTTCTGAACTACGTTGTTCGTCAGCACGAAGTTGTGCTGTATTAGCGGTTGCCATATATCCTGGAGCAATCGCATTAATATTAATCCCATGTTTTGCCCATTCATTGGCCATTAACATCGTAATCCCTTTTACCCCTGACTTACTCGCTGTATAAGATGGCACACGAATTCCACCTTGAAATGATAACATTGATGCAATATTAATAATTTTTCCACCTGTTCCTTGTTTCATAAATTGATTGGCTGCTGCTTGACAGAAGAAGAAAACAGATTTTAAGTTTAAATTAATAACGTCATCCCAATCTTTTTCTGAAAACTTAACTGAATCCTCACGACGAATAATTCCTGCATTATTGACTAAAATGTCGATATGTCCAAACTCAGCAATAGCTTGATCAATAATCGATTGAATTGGATCTGTTGACATTAAATTTGCTTCAATCGTTAAACAACGGCGTCCAACTGCTTCAACGGCTGCCTTAACTTCATCCATTGAACTAATTCCTACAGCGACAATATCAGCACCTGCTTCAGCTAATCCGACTGCCATTCCTTGTCCTAGTCCAACAGCTGCTCCTGTAACGATTGCTACTTTTCCATCTAACTTAAATTGTTCTAAAATCATACTATTCCCCTTTTCTTTTTTATCGTTTCATTCCAACTGAACCCGTTTGGCTCATTAAGTCTTTGACTTCTTGATCGTGAGTTAATAAAACATCTCCATTCATCGTATGTTTTAGAACCCCACATGCTAATCCGTAATTTAATGCTTCCTGATATGTTTGACGGTTTAAATCTAATTCATTTAACACGCCTGCCACAAATGCATCTCCCGCTCCGACACGGTCAATAATTTCAAATTGGTACGTTTGATTTGTGGTATACACATCACCCGTTTTGGTATAACAGTACGCACTTAAACAATTTTGATGAGTGGATTGTTGTTCACGAACCGTTCCAAAAACTGCTTGACAGTGACTGTTAGCCATGAAGTAATGAAATACAGCTTTACGCTTAGCATCTACTGATTCAAAGGCTTGCTCTAAGCGGTATCCACCAATGGTTTCAATATCATATAAGCTTCCAAAAACAATATGAACATATGGTAAGATTTCACGAATCACCGTAGACGCTTCTTCAACAGTCCATAATTTTGCACGATAATTAAAATCAAAACTAATCGTTAATCCACGTTCAAACGCCACTTTAACTAACTCAAGTGTAAATTCTCTAATCTCTTTTCCTAAAGCTAGGGTAATTCCACTGACATGCAAATGAGTACGATCCGATAAAACTTCGTCTATATCAAGCGTATTTGCCTCCATCTGGGCAATGGCTGAATATTTTCGGTTATAAATAACATTCGAAGCGCGTAACGAATAACCTACCTCAACGTAATAGCTTCCTAATATGTCACCTTTAAGTTTAGTTGGTGTTAAATCGATTCCATATTGTCTGAGTGATCGATAAGCAGCAATTCCTAATGGATTATCAGGTAATACTGTCGCAAATCTAACATCATGGCCAAAATTCGCTAAAGCAATCGCGATATTTGCTTCGCTCCCCCCATACGTGACAGTTAAACTTCGGCATTGTTCTAATTTATCATGAGCCGGTGGAGTTAGACGTTGCATAACCTCCCCCAAGGTTACAAACTTCTTCATTTTCATCACCTAGTTCTTTCTAGCATTTGCTACTTTTTCAACAAATTGTCTAGCTAATTCTGTTACAGCTGCATAGTCACCGGATTTAGCTGGAGCTGTTAAATCTCCACCTACACCGACGGCCACACATCCATTTTTAATCCATTGATCGACATTCTCTAAGCTAACGCCACCTGTTGGCATAATATTCGCTTGTGGAAGAGGTCCTTTCACTGCTTTAACGAAGCTTGGTCCAAATGCACTTCCAGGGAATAATTTAACAATATCTACTCCTGCTTCCATCGCTGTGATGACTTCTGTAATCGTCATACATCCTGCCATGTAAGGAACTTGATATCGATTACATAATTTAGCTGTTTCTAAATCAAATCCTGGAGAGACGATATATTTAGCACCTGCTAAAATCGCAATACGAGCTGTTTCACTATCTAATACGGTTCCAGCACCAATTAACATGCTTGATCCAAACTCTTTGACTAATGATTTAATCACTTCATCAGCAAAAGGTACGGTGAAAGTTAACTCAATCGCTTTAATTCCACCTGCTAAACAGGCTTTTGAGATTTCAATTCCTTGCTCTTCGTTTTCAGCACGAACAACAGCTACGACACCTGTTTCACAAATTTCCTTAATGACTTCATATTTTTTCATAAGACACCTCTTCTACTTTTTTACCTAGTGTATTTTTATTTTAAATCTTTCATAGCGACATGATCCATGTCATCAAATGTAATATTTTCTCCACACATTCCCCATATAAATGTATAACGACTTGTTCCAACCCCTGAATGAATCGACCAACTTGGAGAAATAACCGCTTGTTCATTACGAACGACTAAATGACGAGTCTCTTGTGGTTGCCCCATAAAGTGAAAAACGTTGCTAGTTTCATCTAAATCAAAATAGAAATAAACTTCCATTCGACGTTCATGTGTATGACATGGCATCGTATTCCACATATTATTTGGTGCTAAAATCGTCATTCCCATCACTAATTGACATGACTTGCATACCGCGGGGTGAACGTATTGATTAATCGTACGCTTATTTGATTCCGCATCCGATCCTAAGTGAACTTTATTTGCTTTTTCAAGTGTAATCAAAGTATGTGGATAAGACTGATGAGCTGGCGCACTATTGAAATAAAATTTAGCAGGCTGATTTGCATCTACTGATTTAAAAGTGATTTCTTTAACGCCCATTCCAATATAGAGTCCATCTTGATAATCAAGTTCATACGCTTCACCATCTAGTGTAATGATTCCTTTTCCACCGATATTAATAATCCCACCTTCACGGCGTTCAAAGAATGTTTCAACTCCCATTTCTTTTCCGGCTTCCAGTGTTAAAATCTCCTGGACGGGTTGAATCCCCCCAGCAATAATACGATCATTATGTGAATATGTTAAGTTTGCTTCATCTTTTACGAAGACGTCTTCAATTAAGAAATGCTCACGAAGCTCCTCAGTTGTATAATGTTTCACATCATTTGGATGATTTGAATAACGTGTATTTAATTTCATTTTTATGATTCCCCTCTCACTTGTTTATTCTCGATATCCTAATAACCTCGAAATTTCTTTTGCCGCTTCAACCACTTTTTTAATATCCTCTTCGGCTTGATATTCCTCTTTATATAGATTAACCACACCAATGGCTGATGAAACAACACCATGATAATCAAAGATCGGGGCAGCAATGGCGTAGGTGTATTCTTCATTTTCACGATTTGCAATCGCATAACCACGTTCTTTGATTATCAATAATTCTTGAGTTAACGTATTTTTTGATGTAATCGTCCGTTTCGTCATCGGATATAAATCCAATTTATCAATTAACTCCAATTGATGTTTAGAAAAAGCTAAGATCGCCTTTCCGATACTGGTCGAATGTAAATAAGCAACCTCTCCCACTTCTGGTGTTGCAATAATCTTTTTCGCAGGCTCATGTTTTAACGTATAAAGTAAACTTCCATTATTCTCTTTTGCTAGCAAAGTGGTGGTTCCAATTTCTTGAGATAGCCGCTTCATGATTGGACCTGCACTATTAAGCAATAATGAGGTCTTGGAGTACATATTTCCAATGGCATACGCTTTCACACCAATCGCATACGTTTTCAAGCGTTGTTCCTTAATATACAGCATATTTAACTGCACGAGCGTTTCTAAAATATCAAATGCACTCGTTTTAGGCATATTCAATTCTTTTGCGATCTCATTCAGAGTTAGCCCATCTTGACTAGAGGCAATTAAATTTAAGATTTCAATCGTTCGTTGTGTCGTTCGATTAATTTTCATATTGACTTCATTCCTTCATGACTAGTTGTCATCTCTTAGTTAAATGTTTTTAAGAACGCCGCACTCTTAACGATGTCGTCTCCAACCACTCCCTCAAATATCATGATAGGTTCCGTTGGTAACTCTTTAAGTCTTTCTAATAGGTAAGCATAATCAAGTAATCCTTGACCAGGAGCGACCTGCTTTAACTCACCATTTTCGATAATAAAGTCTTTAGTATGAATGATTCGAATATCTTGTCGGAAGAGTTCAATCATTTCATCAATAATGGCCCGTTGATTCTTGTAATTGTGAATAGAAAGTAAGTTAAATAAGTCAAAGGTGACACGAATATGATCATGAGCCAACTCATCCATTAATCGTCTCAAGCGTTTAGGTGATGAAATGACGTGATGATAAGCTGGTTCAATGGCGACATAAACACCTTCTGTTTGAGCGACTTCTAGTAACTGTGAGAAAATGCGTTTCACTTCTAAAAATGCCTCTTCACTACTATTTTGTTCGTGAAAGGTCCATTGATCATCGTTATAAGATCCAGTCTCAGTCCCCACTAAAGTCGTGTTAAATTGTTTCGCTACTTTTAAATGTTTTTTAAAATATTCAACCGACTGCGCTACCTTATCCTTATTACTATGAATGGGGTTAAAGTAAGCACCTAACATTACCACCTCAATTTGATTCATTTGTAACTGTTGACTCAACTCATTGATGAAACCTTCATCATCAATCAATAACTGAGGTTGATCCGCTTCAATAGCTTTGGCCAACACTAATTGAATAAAAGAAAAGTGATGATCTTTTAATGATTGAATGAGTTGTTGTGTTGGTGATCGTCCTAAATCATGAGCACGAATTCCTAATTTCATATAAAAGATAACCTCCTAATTATATCAAACTCATTTGTATCAACTGTGAAAAATATATAAAAATTCAGTTTATAACGTCACACCTGATTTCCAAATATCAATTTCACGATGGCCATTTCGTTCGTTATTTGTCCATTTCCCACTACAAACATCACAAACATAATTAATAAAATCTTCGACCACTTCTTCTGTTGTTGAAGCTGTTAATAGAGTACTCGCATCATAATCAATCCAATGTTTCTTTTTAATCGCTAATTCATGATTAGTTGCTACCTTAATCGTTGGAACAAATCCTCCAAACGGCGTTCCTCGTCCCGTTGTAAATAAGACTAGATGGCATCCCGCGCTTCCTAAAGCAGTGACTGCCACTAAATCATTTCCTGGGCCTTGTAATAAATTTAATCCACGTTGTGCCACACGGTCCGTATAGCTTAACACATCGACCACATTCGAGGTTCCGGCTTTTTGTGTACATCCTAATGATTTATCTTCAAGGGTTGTAATTCCCCCAGCCTTATTTCCTGGGCTTGGATTTTCATAACACACTTGATGATTGCGTTCATAGTAGCCTTTAAAGTCATTAATTAAATGAACAATTTTATTAAATGTCTCTTCATCTTTTGCACGATTCATTAAGATTGTTTCTGCTCCAAACATTTCTGGAACTTCTGTTAAAACGGTCGTTCCCCCACTTCTAACGATATAATCTGATAAATAGCCAAGTAGCGGGTTAGCTGTAATTCCTGAGAATCCATCACTTCCTCCACATTTTAACCCAATCTTCAGATTACGAAGTAACGCTGTTGCCCGATAATCTTGTTTCATTAGATCATACAACTCTTTTAGAATCGTCACACCTGCTTCAACTTCATCCTCAACCTCTTGTGATACTAAAAAGCGAACGCGTTCCTCATCATAATCACCAAGCGTTTCTTTAAAGACCTCCACTTGATTATTTTCACAGCCGAGACCTAAAACTAAAACGCCTCCCGCATTTGGATGCTTTACGATATTTTGTAAAATAGCACGTGTTGTTTCGTGATCATCCCCCATTTGTGAACACCCAAATGGATGAGAAAATGCAAACACCCCATCAATAGCTAAGTTTTCAGTCTGAGCTAAAAACTCATTTTTAATGATTTCGGCCGTTTTATTGACACATCCAACGGTTGGGATAATCCAAAGTTCATTTCGAATTCCAATCTCCCAATTTTTTCGATAATAAGCACGAATCTCTCGATCCATCAGCGGTTTAATGTCTGGCTTTAAGTTGGGTTGATATTCATACGACAAACAATCATTTAAATTTGTTTTAATATTATGAGTATGAACATGTGTTCCAGGTTCAATCTCTTTTAGCGCATGACCAATCGGATATCCATATTTAATAATAAAATCATTGTTTGAAATTTTAGAGATCGCTATCTTATGTCCTTGTTTGATGTTTTCTTTAACGATTAATGGTTCTCCATTAATCGTTAAAGTACTACCACTTTCTAAGTCAGTTAAAGCAACGATAACGTTATCATCTTCATGTAACTTGATATAGTGTCTCATGCTCCCACCACCATATCTGTTAAAGCCTCTTTCACCCCATGGCTTAAAATACTAGAGGTCATACTAACTATTTCTTTTGTTAATTGTGGGATTGCATTTAAATCAAGCCCCCAATGATTTTTCATACCTAAAAAGGCTGAAACGATTTCCTCTAAACTCATCTCATTTGATTCGTATTTAGACCATAATTCATGATAGTAATTCAATAATTCAGGCTCATCTTGAAGTGCAATCGGATCATTTCCACGAATACCACGATAAAAAACAAAAGCACTTGCTAATGAGAACGCCATATTTTTCGGGAATTGACCAAATCTCTCCACATAATCTAAGGCTGTTGGCAACAAACGACTTTTAAATTTAGCACTAGAATTTAAAGCGATTGACATTAATTCATGTCTTACACGTGGATTATTAAAACGATCATAGACTTCTTTCGCAAATTGATGTAACTCCTCACTAGTTAAGTACTTTTCAGTGGCTGGAACCATTTCATGTTCCACTGTTTGATGAAGGTATTTCAATAATGTTTTATCCGCCATTGTTTCTCCGACAGTATCAATTCCACTTAAGTAAGCCACTGGCACCATTAATGTATGAAGTCCATTTAAAATACGCACTTTTCGAATTTTATAAGGTTTAATATCTTTAACGAATAAAATATTTAATCCCGCTTCTGCTCCATTTAACACCTCAGAGATGCCATTACGATCCTCAATAACCCATAAATGGAATACTTCACCGAGTACTAAATTATGATCAATATATCCTAGTTGGTCGGTCAACTCTTCAATTCGAGTCGCTGGATAACCTGGAACAATACGATCTACTAATGTATTGGTAAAGGTATTTGCTTCCTCTAACCATGTCATGAAATCTTCGCTTAATCCATGAATTTTAGCTAAAGCTTTCACACAGCGGTATAGTTCATCCCCATTATTATCAATTAACTCGCATGGAACAATATATAATCCTTTTGATGGATCTCCATTGAAAATTTGATAACGATGATATAGAAAAGCTAACACTTTACCAGGAAATGTTTTAGGAGGTGTAGCATCAATTGAATCATTTTCATCTAAAACAATTCCTGATTCGGTTGTATTTGAAATTAATAACTCTAATGTATCAATCTCAGCTAGTTTTAAGTAATCTTCGTATGACTCATAAGGATTCACAAACATTTTTAAACTATCAATAATTTGTGATTTTGAGATAAACTCATTATTTTGAACTCCTTCTTGAATCAACGTGTATAATCCATCTTGTTTTTCCAATTCTTTAACACGTCCAAATTCTAACGGTTGAACAACAGCAATATCACCGTTAAACAGACCTGCATTATTTAATTCTTGTAACATCCAATCAACAAAAGCTCGTAAGAAATTTCCTTCTCCAAATTGAACTACTTTGATCGGACGATTTGGTCGTTGAATCATTGACTCATTTAAAATATTCATAAAGCCCCCCACTGTTCTAATTAATCTATTAAATTAAAGAATTGTTTTGAGTTGTAATAACAAATATCTTGAACAATTTGTCCTAAAAGGTCCATATCGGCTGGATATTCCCCTAATTCAACATACTCTCCAAGTAACTGACATAATAACCGTCTAAAGTACTCATGACGTGGGAACGATAAGAAACTTCTTGAGTCTGTTAACATCCCAACAAATTTTGATAACACTCCATTAGCTGCTAATGCACGCATTTGATCATTCATCCCATCTTTATGATCATTGAACCACCAAGCTGAACCAAATTGAATTTTACCTGGTGTCATTCCATCTTGGAAACATTGCATTAACGTCACAATTTTGTGATTATCACTTGGATTTAAATCGTAAATGATCGTTTTTGGTAAGTTTCCATTTACATTTAAGGCATTTAAGAATTTCGATAATTTTTGTGTATCTAATGAATTATTAATTGAGTCATATCCCGTATCTGGTCCTAATTTTTCAAGCATGGTCGTATTATTGTTACGCATCGCTCCGATATGAAATTGCATCACCCACCCACGTTTGTGATATTGTTCTCCAAGGAATAGATACATTTGAGTTTTATATTTCTCAACTTCTTCTTTAGTTAATGGCTCATGAGCGAGGGCTTTTTTCAAAATAACATCGGCTTCCTCTTTAGTTGACTCAGTAAAGGCTAAAACATCGACCCCATTATCAGATGCTTTACATCCGCAGCTGATAAAGAAATCCATACGTGCTTCTAATGCATTAAACAAATCGTCTAAATTCTCAATGTTATAACCAACGACAGTTCCTAACTGTGAAACCCAGTCATTAAACCAACTTAATTCAATATTTGCTGCTTTATCCGGTCTAAATGTTGGTAAGATCTTCGTTTTAAAAGTTCCTTCTTTGCGTATTAATTGATGATATTTTAAATCATCACAAGGATCATCTGTTGTACAAATGACATCCACGTTCATTTGATCAATCAAGCCACGTACACGATACTCTGGTGTCGCTAATAATCGATTGCACTCTTCATAAATGTCTTTTGCTGTTTTAGCACTTAATGAGGTTTTAATATTGAAGTAGCGTTGAAGTTCTAAATGCGTCCAGTGATATAATGGATTTCCAATTAAATAGGGCATAGATTTTGCCCATTCATTAAATTTTTCTTCGCTATCAACGGTCCCTGTAATAGCATCTTCTGAGACACCTAACGTACGCATCGCACGCCATTTATAGTGATCGCCCCCAAGCCAAACTTCGGTAATATTATTAAACTGTTTATTTTCATAAATCTCCTTTGCACTTAAATGACTATGAAAATCAATAATTAGCATTTGTTTGGCATAGTTGTGATATAACGTTTGAGCTGTTTCGTTATATAGCAGAAAATCTTCATTCAAAAACTCTCTCATTTCAATTCCTCTCTATCCTCGTTTTAATTTTAACTTCACTTCTGAATTGGTCACAATTTCATGCAATCCTTTTTTTCCAAATAAAACAGGTAAACAAACTAAATAGCATGAAAAGACTTTAGAAACATATTCGCGTGTCATCATTGCAAAATAAGTTAATTCAGTTTCATCCATTGTTTCAACGGTACAAAACACCATCGTTTTTCCAATCGTAGTATGATCGAGCCAAAATAATGATTGGAGCATAATGGGGATGAGTGCAATCAGACAGACTTCACTTATTGTCAGCAAAAAGAAAGGTTCCTCAAACATTCCATTTAGTTGCCCGGCTAGAAAAATTCCAATAGCACTTCCCCCAACTAAGACGGCAATATCAATTAATTCAGCAATCAATCTTCTTAATAACATCCTCTGTCACCACCTTTTTAATCTGTTTGAGCACGAGCTCCTCTCCTTTAATCCCTTCAAATGTCAGATGTTTTAACTCTACTTCGTTTACATTGGTCATTATTAACCCTTCTTTACAATACATTCGAATATCATCCATCATGGCAGGGTAGCTTGGCAAGGCCTCTTTATTAAAGGAAAAATGACAATCTGTCAGTTTAATTTTTTCAATGGGTTGTTCGGGTAATCCGTAGAAATAACCAGCAACCGCTTCACAATCCATGCAATAAAGTTTTTCGAAATCACAATCTCGAATCAATGGCGTTCGGTCATCAACGACTAAAGTTTCTTTTGTTTTAACATAGTCACTATGTCCATCTGGATCACAGAAATAGAAACTATTAATAACTAATGGCGAAATCACTTTCGTCATTTTAATTTTGCTAAACTTAATTTTTTCAATAACTGCATCACGCCCACGCCCACGTCGTGTTTTAATTCGTAATCCACGATCGGTTTCATTAAATAAACAACGTTCAACTAAAATATTATTGACTCCGCCTGCCATCTCACTTCCAATCACGACAGCTCCATGGCCAAAATTCATGCTACAATTTCGAATACAAATATTTTTTGATGCTCGTTTTAACCGGCGTCCTAAATAAATCTTTCCAGATTTAATCGCAATACAATCATCTCCCACTGAAAAATACACACCTACAATTAAGACGTTTTCACACGATTCAGGATCTAATCCATCAGTATTAGGAGAATCTTTAGGATTGATAATCTTTAAGTCAGCAAATATTAAATCTTTTGACCAGAGTGGATGAATGGTCCAAGATGGTGAGTTGGTAAATGTCATTCCCTGAACGGATATCTGTTCACAATTTATTAGTTGAAATAATCGTGGACGCCATGCACCTCGTTTGTTTTTTGGATATTTCCACCAATCGCTATTAGCGTTCCCATCTAAAATACCTTCTCCAATAATCTTGACATTTGAAACATTGATCCCTTGAATTAAAGCAGTAAAAGTATCTAACGGATTCCCTTCCCAAGAACCTAAGTAATACTCGTCATGATTTTGAGTCGTGAGATAGCCTGGTAAAATCGCACCACTTTCTGGTGTGACATCATAAAGAAGTCTAGCTCCTTTTTCAAATTCAAGCGTTAAATTAGATTTCAAGAAAATGGTTTTAACTCGATATGTTCCTTTCGGAATCAAAACCCGTCCATTAACTGGACACGACATAATCGCTGTTTGAATCGCTAAGGTATCATCGGCTATTCCATCACCTTTGGCATTAAATCGTGTAACATTTAAACAGACATACTCTTCATTTGTTGTAAAGTTTAATTGAGTCGATTGATTTGAAGATTCTTCAATTAAAGTTAATTGATACGTCGTATTAGGTGTTAAATCATAGATGCTAAATACATTATCGTGACCATGTTTTTTATAAATCTTATCATTAATAAGGATAGTATACGGTGTGAGGGTTTGAACAATCTCATCATTTTCAAGTTCAAATAAGGCACTCGTTGAAGAAGTAAACAGTAAATTAATTTTCATGAGAATAACCACCCATTAAATATTCAGCGTATGCCATCATCAGTGGGCCAATTCCTTTCGCTTCATCTGGAACAACTTTTTCTGAAATATAATAATCAAAACTTCCATCACGCACCACTCCATTAAAGCTTCCTAGCCCAGCAACTTCACAAATTCCTCCAATGTGATAACCTGTGGAATCTTCATAACCATAAATATCAAGAATCCCTTGTAATCCTTTTAACGCTTTTTTGGCATAACTTTTATCTAAAATATCTAAACGGATTCCTTTGAGAATCGAGTAAATCACCATCGCACTACCTGAGACTTCTAGATAATTCCCTTCACGATCGATTTGATCAATCACTTGATACCATAATCCACTCTGTTGATCTTGAAATGGGAGGATGGCATCAATACTCTCAATAAACATATCAATTAGACCTTTATAATACTCAAAGATGGTTTCACTCATTTGATCAATCGAGTCAATTAGGGCCATTAGTAGCCATCCCTCAGCACGCAACCAATAATTTGGTGATAACCCCGTTTCTTTATCACACCAAAATAGACTTTTTGATTCATCAAATGCGTGATAGTATAAACCATTATCAGAGTTGCGGTGTGTTTGATAAACCTCCATAAATTGATGATAGATATCCTCATAGTTTTGAAGTCCATTAAAGACCGTTTCATATTGAGTATAAAAAGGTAACGCCATATAAAGCCCATCTAACCATACTTGATATGGATATCGATTCTTATGCCAAAAGTTCCCTGATTTTGTTCGTGGATGTGTTCGTAACTGATCCATCTGATGTTCAATCGCGACTCTGTAACGCTCATCTTTCGTTTTTTGATAAGCATCAAATAAAACTTTTCCTGCATTGACATGATCAATATTATATTCTGAGGCTTTGTAACCTTTTAATGTCCCCTTTGCGTCAACAAACTCATTTAAATACCTCTCGACAAAACTCCAATACTCGTCGTCGTTTGTTGCACGGTATAAATCGACGGCTCCTTTTAAGATAACACCATCCTCATAGCACCAAAATCCTTTATAAGGTTTGAACTGCTTTAAGTATGTTTTAAAATATGGTTCTAACTGCTGCACCTTCTACCAACCCTCCACCTCGTGATTTTCATATATAGTTAAATAACTAATGGCTAAAGCCATTAGTTATTTCATCTGGATTCTATTCTTTTGATCCTGTTGTTGCAATTCCATCAATGAAGTAACTTTGTGCACAATAGAATAAAAGAATACATGGGATAATCGACATTAATGACATGGCAAAAATATTACGATATTGAACTGAAGAATCTGTATTATCCATTGCTAAACGCATCGCAATCGATAATGGATATTTTTCAATAGTTGAGATATAAATTAATGGTCCTTGGAAATCATTCATTCCCCACATAAACGTTAACAATGCCACAGTAATAATTGATGGTTTCATAACTGGAATTAAGATATGAACCAAAGTTTGGAATGAGTTACATCCATCCATTTTAGCTGCTTCATCTAACTCTTTCGGAATCGTTCGCATAAACTGAATGAGCATAAAGACAAAGAATGAATTGGTTGCAAATGCACTATCTAACCAGAGTGGGATATGTGTATCTAATAAACTTAAGTCACGCCAGAATAAGTATAATGGAATACGGAAGACAACATCTGGCATTAATAGTGTCCCAATAACAAGCGCAAACACAATCTTTTTAAATTTAAATGAACGTCTTGTTAAGACATAAGCAGTTAAAATACTTGAAATAACTGTAAAGATCGTTCTTGGAATTAAGAAATATAATGAATTTAAAAAATAATGGCCTAATGAGAACGGGGTATTCGTTTTCCATCCATTCATAAAAGATTCCAATCCATTGACTGGATTTTTCGGCCAAAAGGCCGCTGATGTAAAAATTTCTGAATTTTCTTTGAAACAAGCGCCAACAAGCCATAGAAGCGGGTACATCATAAATAATCCAACGACTGCAAGGATTGTATAGCGCGTATAAACATTAACTTTTCGTTTTAAACTACTTGTCATGATGACTCAACCTCCTTAATCGTTATAATGTACCCAATAATTTGAACTTCTAAATACAACTGCTGTTAATGCCATGATAATAATAAACATAATCCATGAAGCTGCAGAGGCATATCCCATTTTGAAACTACTAAACGCATTTTTGTAGATGAAAAGGTTTAATAAATAAGTTGAATTTAATGGGCCTCCATCTGAGATTAAGTAAGCTGAGTTAAATTCTTGGAATGATTTAACAAGCAATTGGACGGCATTGAATAAGATAACTGGTGTAATCATAGGCACCGTAATCGTGAAAAATGAACGCCATTTTCCTGCCCCATCAATTGATGCTGCTTCATAAAGCGATTGTGGGACATTTTGTAAAGCCGATAAGAAGATTACCATGACTGATCCAAACTGCCAAGCTTTCAGTAAGCTTAATACAATCAGTGCGTATCTTGTATCTGTTAACCACATTACTGGTTCAAGTCCCACCATTTCTAACATGGCATTAATGACTCCATCATTTCCAAAAATAAATTTCCAAACGATCGAAACGGCAACACTTCCTCCTAAAATTGAAGGAATATAATACGCGGTACGGAAGAAGTTAACCCCCTTAATTTTGAAGTTTAAGATATATGCAATAAATAATGCAAAGACAAGTACTAATGGTACGGTTAAAAATACATACTTAAACGTTACGATTAACGATGTTTTAAATAATTCATCTTCAAATAATAATTGTTGATAATTTTGTAATTTTACCCATTTCGGTTCACGAATCAAGTTATTTTGTTGAAAACTTAAAAGTAATGCATTAAAAAATGGATTGAGTTTAAACACTAAAAATCCGATGAACCACGGTAAAATATACAAATATGCACTATTAAATTTAAACTTTTTTTTGACTTTCTCTTGTTTCCCAATAATATTTGTAGACTTCTTTACATTTTCCACTTTCTATCGCCCCATTGCTTCATCCATAATTCTTGGCATCTCTTTGATCACTTTTTGTGCCGCTTCCTCTGGAGTCATTGTACCAAAGACAACGGCTTCTCCAGCCCCCTCATATAAATCTTTTACTGTTGTATACTCATAAAATGGATGCATAATTGTTGCTTCCACATTTGCATGTAAGTTATACGCTTCAACTGCTGCACCAGTTAATAACCCTTTTTCAACTAGAAGATCATAAGCTGCTTGGTTGGCAGGAATCCCACGTTGTGTTCCCATAATTTCAACGGCTTCTGGATCCGTTAACATAAACTCTAAGAATTTAGCGACTTCTTCAGGATTTTTTGCATTTTTACTAATTGCAAATCCCATCGCAGGTTTTTGAATGTTACCTGTTAACTTCGCTCCATCCATTGTAAATTGTTCAAATGGAGCTACTTCTTGTCCATCTTCTAAGGTATCGATATATTTTGTAACACTCGAATCCCATTCGTTAATTCCACCGTATTCCCCTGTGATCCATTTCGGATTTTTCTCATCTAAATCATTTGAATCAACACTTCCGGCTGGCATCACGTGATTTTCAACCATATCTGCTAGTAATTGATATCCTTTAGCTAACTCTTCAACTGAATAGTTGATGTTTCCCTCTGCATCAAAGAATGTTTGACCGGTTTCTTGCTCTAAGTAACTAAATACAAGATACATCATTCCAGCTTTTCCTAATTTACTTAAGGCATAGTAGTTATCACCAAGTTGTTCCTGAATGGTATTTCCTGCTGCCATTAAGTCATTCCATGTTGAGGGTACTTCAATTCCTGCTGATTCATACAACGTTGTATTAATAAATGGAACACGTGCTGTAATACTTGTTGGTAAAGCTAAAAGATTTCCTTCAATACTCATTGCATCTAATAACGAAGTACTATAGTTACTTAAGTCAATCGTGTCTGATAATTCATTTAAGTCATAGTAACCTTCTCCATCTGGTGAATAGATCCATAACCAGTTATAATTCACTTGCATTAAATCAGCATTCATTCCCCCTGAATATTCTGCAGTGTATTTATCCTGATATCCCGACCATGCATAATACTCAGGGACGATCGTGACATGAGGATTTTTCTCCATGTATAAATTAATTACCTCAAGTGTTGCTTCATGACGTGAGTCACCTCCCCACCATGAAAAACGAAATGATACGGGATCTTGTGTTCCAGAATTATTGTTATCTTCTGTTGATTCAGATAATGTTACTGATTTGTCACTATTTGAACCTTCATTTCCTGAACAAGCAACTAATGATGTTGCACAAGCAATAACTGTTGCTAATGATAAAACTTTTTTCACTAAAAACCCTCCCTAAAAATTAAAAATTTAATCATTACTTCCTTTTTAGTGATTCCATACTTGACGATACCCCCGATTATCGTTCGTATATACGAATACCATTCGTATGGAAACGCTTAAGTATAAAATATCACAAACTATAAGCGGTTACAATATAGGGTGTAGGGCTTTCATATGTACTTTTTTGACATCTTTATTCGCTTGTTACTGAAGTTTCATACAAATACAATAATAAAAACAAAAAACGACGTAAACTTTTATCAAGCTTACGTCGTGTTTAAATTAATCTTTTCTTATTTAATCTTACAGTGCATATAGTCATCCACTTCATCCCAAGGAACGATAAATCCACTTCCTTTGGCACAAAAAACCGATCCCGAAGGGTTTAAGCGATCAGCAGCTTTATCATAAGCGATTTCTGAAATAACCTCTTCTGGATTATGACAAATATCATATCCTGCAACATTTAATGAGATTCTTCCGGCTCCTTTTGTATAGGATAAAAATTCACTCGGATAATCCATAAAAGTCGCTACTGGAACCGTTCCAGTAATCAAACATTTATTTTCTTGAATGATTGGGTTGTCAAATTTTCCAGACATCTTTTTTAAATCGGTTAAGATTCGTCCCATTAAATCCATCTCTACTTCGAATTTAACGGTATAATATGGTTCCAACAAGAGATTCTTAGCTTGTTCTAATCCTTGACGAATGGCACGATACGTCGCCTCTCTAAAATCTCCACCTGACGTATGTTTCTGATGGGCACGCCCTGTGATGAGTTTAATATGAACATCAGTTAAAGATGATCCTGTTAAAATCCCAAGATGTGTTTTCTCAAAGATATGTGTTTCGATTAATTTTTGATGGCTTAATTCTAATTCTTCTGTTGAACACACGGATTCAAAGGTCACCCCACTTCCTCTTTGACCAGGCTCTAATTGTAGGTGAACTTCCGCATAATGCTTCAATGGCTCATAATGCCCGCTTCCAATGACTTGATTTGTAATAGTTTCTTGATAAATAACTTTTCGCGGACTAAATTCAATTGAAAGATCAAATCGTTCTTGGACGATTTCTTTTAAGACTTCTAGCTGAATACTTCCCATCACGGAAACATCAATAGACTGTGTGACTTCATTCCATAAAACCAACAGCATCGGATCTTCATCTTCTAATTTTTTAAAAATAGCTAATACATCTTTGGCATTTAATGATTGAGGATAGAGTACAGACACACGCATGACAGGTTGTAATAATCCCTCTTCCCTCTTAATTTCATGACCAATTATTTGACCTGCCATAGTATGTGTTAATCCGATTACCCCAATCAGTTCACCTGCCTGTGCAATCGGTGTCGTTTCAAATTTCTTTCCTTGATAATAACGTATTTGATTTACTTTCTCTCCTTCTTCAGTCGCGGATGTTTTAATTGAATCTTTTACGGCTAAATTCCCACTCAACACTTTTAGATAAGTAATTCGATCCCCTTTTTCATCATAGCGAATTTTATAAACGCTTCCTTTAAAAGGAGCTGTACGATCATATGTCGTTTCTGTTAACTCATCAAACTGTTTTAAAAAAGAGGTAATTCCGATATTTTTTAAGGCTGATCCGCTAAAAACTGGACAAACATTTTGCATTCGAAGTTGCTGTTTAAAAGTTGTTAACCAAAATTGTGAATCCCGTTTATTTTCTAAGAAGTAATCGAGTAAGTCTTCATTTAACTCTGCTAATGGCTCGATAATTTCAATTGGTAACTCACTTAAGTCTAATTCATTTGGAAGATAAATAGGATTAACCCCTAAATTCAATCGTAACTGTGTCAAAACACGTTCAATATCAACTCCTTCACGATCCACTTTATTAATAAAGAAAACCATTGGGATATGATACTGTTTTAAGCAGTCAACAATCGTCTCGGTATGACTTTGAACGCCTTCAAATCCATTAATGATAACAATTGCATAATCTAAAACTTTAATTGCACGTTCCATCTCACTGGAAAAATCAATATGTCCAGGGGTATCGAGTAAATAATAGATGGATCCATTATACTTAAAACTCGCTTGTTCAGTAAAAACAGTGATCCCTCTTTGTTTTTCAATTGAATGATGATCCAAAAATGTATTTTGATGATCGACTCTTCCTTTTGTGCGAATTGCATTCGTTTCATATAAAATTTGTTCAGCCAGTGACGTCTTCCCAGAATCAACATGAGCAAATAATCCGATTGTTTTAAACACTCTAACACCTCAAAACTTTATTTTCGTCTCTTTTATTATAACAAACATCTATTAAAAATCATAAATAATTAGTCCCACCAAACAAACCGAACAAAAGTTTGTTTTTTGACAAGAAACTATTGAAAAAAGTTACTTTTTTTGTCATAATATAAGAGTCAGCAAGACACAAACCACCCTAACTCGTGAAGTTACCCCCTAATTAACTTCACACATTCCGAAATTCCAAACAATTTTTCAAAACGAGATCATCTTTCCAGGTCTCTTCTTCGAAAAAAGCTCACCATACTGTGAGCTTTTTTTTATTTAAATGAACTTAACAATTTCCTCAATAATCAAATCAACATTTGTAACCGTCACTGACTTTTTCTTAGCCTTGGGACAATGCTTATCCAATTTTTTAGTCATACTATGATTTAAAATATTAGTTAGCAAAATGGCGAATTTAACGCCTTGAAAATATTGATCATTATATTTTTTATCTACCTCAAAATACTTACAATTCGGTAGAATTCGCTTTAATTTTTGAATCGTAGGTGTTGCCCCTCCGACAATCATAATTTCTGCCTTATTAATTTCACTCACATCCACGGATTGTTCCAAAGTCATTTCGTACACTTGTTCCTCTGCTTCTGATGGCTCTTTTATTATTGACTCTAATTGGGCACATCTTTCTTTTAGATTCTCCAACTCTTTTTCTAACCGTTCCTTTTCATGCATTGTTGTCATTAAGTTAGACCGTAACTGTTTTAATTGAAGTTTATACATTTTCTCTTGATTCAACTTTTCCTCACTCAGGGAGAGTTTTAACAACTTATTCGTTTCTTTTACTGATTTTAAATCGCGTTTAAGTAACTCGACTTCTTTTTCCAACTGCTTCGAAATCATTTGATCCTTTAACGTATAAGAGCGGAAAAAGAACTCTCGATTTTCTTTCATCACTTGACTCATTACAAAATACGGTAATAATTCATTTAACAACTCCTCAAATGCTTCAAGTTCTGAAATAGGTAAAACTAAATCTCCGATTTCAATACTAGCTCCCTCTTCTTCAATTAGATTGTCTCCATCGGTACATAATAAAAGAGTCATTAACTGGTAGACATCTGTTATGGTTAACCGATAGACCGTGTGTTGATCAATTAATCCTAAATCTCTCATCCACTGGATGTGAGAACTTAATTTTTCTTCCTGATAACACCTCTCTAGCTTATCATTTAAAACATCGACTACATTTTGTCCTAAATAGTCAGAATAACTCCGGTAAAAGTGCTTAACTCTCTTAAACGTTATTGAATTAGGTTTCGTTAATTGATACTTGAAATATTGATAATTCAGCTCATCGGTGTCGAGTTCAAAGTCTAAAATTTTTCGTTGAATTCCGTCATAAGTGACTTTTAATTGGTTAAAAAATGTTGTCTCATCGTACTGAACCTCTAATTTTTCTAGAAAAAAATCAAAAATAGATACATCCATTAAATCACTTTGATTGATCAATTCTTCATCCTTCATTAATACCTCTAGCCCAGTATCCGAAATTAATTTACTACGACCATAATATTTTTTTAATTGTTTGTAAAGAGCCCCATACTGCTTATAGAGTTCTTCAAATAAAACATTAAAAATAATTGAATCTTCTTTAGAGGCTTCAAACAAACAATAAGCACATTTTAGTTTATATTCTTCTTTTAAACTGGGCCTCTCCAAACACACATGCTTATAATATTTATACTGATCCCGTTGTTTCCAAACGAGTGGAAATCGACGATGTAACCCTTCAATGGTTGAGAATTTACAATTTGCTAACACATATGCTAAAAAGACCTCTCGATTTTCAATCAATCGAGTTCGTCTCATATTTCAACCCCTCCTCATCCTTTTTTACATTATATGCAAACAAACCTTACAATTATGAGTGAAATCGTCAATAATCTCTACTTATCGATACATGATTAGAACAGCATCAATGGATTAATTAATGACTACAAAAGAAACTGATCGTTACACAGATACAGTCAAATTTCTTAATTTAAAACGATTAATTTCTTTAACTTAGTTTTCGCAATAAACTCTAGCGAAATTTTCAACATCCTATTCAAAAATAAAACGGCATGGCTCTTTAATAGATACCATACCGTTTAACATGCTTCTACTTCCTTAACAGTAGATGATTATTTTTTCAATTTAGGGAATCCAATAATAATTGCAAGGATTCCGAATATCCCCATTAACATCGGATAATGAACAAATTTAACAATTTCCATTGGAGAAATAGCGGCTAACCCTGCAGCTCCTAATACTTGGGCTCCATATGGAATTAGGCCTTGCCAACATGAAGAGAAAATATCTAGTAAACTAGCTGAACGACGAGGATCAATATCAAATTCATCGGCGATTTCTTTAGCTAATGGACCTGCCATTACAATTGCAATGGTATTATTAGCTGTACATAAATCAATGACACTAACTAAAGTCGCAATTCCAAACTCTGCTCCTTTTTTTGATTTAATACGAGATTTAATTAAATATAATAAATAATCAATTCCACCATTATGTTTAATTAACTCTAATACCCCACCGACTACAATACAAATCATTGCTAATTCTTGCATACCAGCCATTCCATCTGAAGTGGCAGTAATTAAATTTAATAAACTAAATGAGTGAGTCGCTAATCCGATGATCCCAGCTAATACGATCCCGCCTCCAAGTAAAACAAAAACATTTATTCCTAGTAAGGCTCCAACTAAAATTGCAACATATGGAATAACCTTAATCCACTCTACTTGATAAACCGCAGTTAAATCAACTTGATATTGTGAGGTCATAACAAATAAAATAATTAATGCCAGGATGGCAGCGGGTAAAACAATTAAAAAATTCACTTTGAATTTATCTTTCAGTTCACACCCTTGCGTACGCACAGCAGCAATCGTTGTGTCAGAAATGATTGATAAGTTATCACCAAACATTCCTCCACCAACAATCGCTCCAACAACTAATGCGACAGGAATTCCAGTTGCTTCTGCAACTCCAAGACCAACTGGGGTTAATGCGGTGATTGTTCCAACTGATGTTCCCATTGAAACTGAAATAAATCCCGCAATGATAAATAATCCAACGACTACTAAATTAGGTGGTAAAATCGATAAACTTAAATTTACTGTTGCATCAACACCACCCATTGCTTTTGCTACACCAGAAAAAGCCCCTGCTAATAAAAAAATCATGACCATCATGATAATATTTTCGTTTCCTGCTCCCTTACAGAAAATAGCTACTTTATCATTAAAACGTTCTTTTCGATTAAACATAAACGCTGCAACTGATGCTAACAAAAAGGCAACTAATACAGGCATCGCATAAAAATCACCTGTCATTATTCCACTTCCAACGAATAAAATTAAAAAGATCCCTAATGGCAATAATGCCCACGGATTTCCCTTACTCTTTTTTGGGTTCATTTTTCTCCTCCTTCTAGGTCCATCATAATAGACCATACCTACAAATCTACTGTATTCAGTTTACTCGCTCTGTCGAGCTTTGTCAACAATTGTGATGATGGTTTTTTCATATCATTTTCATCTTTTAAACATAATTTTAACAAAAACATAAATTTATTCGACAAAATATACTAGAAAAAAGAGACAGAATTAAGCTATATTATAGAAAAGCAGTATAAAAGGGGTTACATGAAAATGAGTATAAAACAAACGATATTAAGTCGCCTTCATCGAATCGAGCGCGAAGGCATGAGTGATTTAATTTATTTCTTAACATCAGAAAGTGATTATTTCACGGCACCTGCTAGTGTTAAAGGTCATTGTAACTATCCATATGGCTTAGCTATCCATAGCCATAATGTCGTAGAATTATTAATTGAAAAAAACGAAAAATTTCATTTGGGGCTATCAATCGAAAGTATTTATCTTGCTGGATATCTCCATGACTTATGCAAAACAAATATTTTTCAACCCGTGCTTAAACTTCGATATAATCAGAAAAACGAAAAAGAATGCTACTTTACGTATGACTGTATGGATGAAATTCCACTTGGACATGGGGAAAAAAGTGTCATTCTTGCTCAGCAGTATATTAAACTCACACTAGAGGAGATTATGCTCATTCGTTGGCATACAGGTCCACATACTCCGTGTGAAAATATTTATCGCTACGATCAGGCTCTTGCAGTTTGTCCAGCTATTAAAGCCATCTTCACTGCTGATGAAGAAGCTGCAACTTTTCTAGAAAAAACAAAAGAAACACCTATTTTTCAACCAAGTGTATTTTATACCTGGAAAAAAACCGGTGTTTTACCCAAAATTTCATCATATTAAAAAGCTGTATCATGATTGATACAGCTTTTTATTTAAATAAATGGATTATAAAAGCGTGATCCATTATTAAACGTCATCCATAAAAAGATAATCATACAAACAGTCACACTAACAATGGCAATCCAATCACGAACCACAAATGGACGCTCACTATAGAATGTTCGTTTTTTATTTTTTCCAAATGCACGTAATTCCATCGCATAACTTATCGTTTCGATACGTTCTAGACTAGTAAAGATAAGTGGCAGTAAAATAGCTCCCATATTTTTAAGTCGTTTGGTTAACTTTTCTTTATGAGATAAATCAATTCCACGCGCTTGCTGAGCCTGTGAAATCTCAATAAAATCACGTTGAATATCAGGAATATAACGCATCGCAATTGAAACTGAATAGGCAATTCGATAACTAATACCTAGCTTATTTAAAGAGGCCGCAAATTCACTCGGATTTGTTGTCGCTAAGAAAATTAATCCAATCGGAATAATCGTTAAATATTTAATCGTCATATTAAACTGATAAAATAATTGCTCTTTTGTTAAAATATAAGGTCCAAATAGCTTGACTAAGTTGTGCTGTGTCCCATAAATGGAAACACCTTCTAGCGGCGCGAATAAAAAGACAGCTAAATTATTAATTAATAAAAAGACTAAAATGAAATAAAACACAAAAGCAATATCTTTAAAGTCTAGTTTTGAAATTTTAAAAATGACAAAACTCAAGATTAACATGATCACCAAAACACGGGTATCATAACTTAACATTGCCGTAATCGACCATAGTAAAAAACAAATCAATTTCGTACTTCCTGTTAAACGATGAATCGGCGAATCGATATCAATATAAGCTAATAACTTCGTACTCACTAAGTTCTCACCACCTTATCACTTGCAATAAATTTACAAACAAAGTCAACTGGAGATAAATCTCCAATTTTATTAGCTAAATCATATAATGAAGTTTTCTTCAAATGAGCTTTTTCAATTAACTCATGATTTGTTAAAACATTCCACGTCGAGTCATCGCCAATAACCTCACCATTTGTAATCACTAATGCACGTGTTGTATACTCAAGCATTAAATGCATATCATGTGTGATCATCAAAATGGTAATTCCACGCTCATTTAATGACTTTAAAAACTCCATAATTTCTGTATAATGCTTTAAATCTTGTCCCGCTGTCGGCTCATCCAAAATTAGAATTTCAGGATTTAAAACTAAAATAGAAGCAATCGTCACTCGTTTTTTCTGTCCAAAACTTAAAGCAGAAATAGGCCAATTACGGAAAGGATAAAGTCCACAAATGGTTAGAGTCTCATGAACACGACGTTTCACTTCCTCTTCCTCAATTCCACGAACTCGCAGGCCAAATGCGACTTCATCAAAGATCATTGTTTTTGAAATCATCTGGTTTGGATTTTGCATGACTAATCCAATTTTTTCAGCACGTTCTTTGATCGTATGTGATGATAAATCAACACCTTTAAATTCAATCGTCCCTGATGTCGGTTTATAAAAGCCGCTAATAAGTTTTGAAATGGTTGATTTACCAGCACCGTTTTTACCAACAATGCTTACCATTTCACCTTGATGAATTTTAAATGACATATTTTTAAGAATTGGCAGATTTACCTGATAGCCAAATGTGACATCTTTAAATTCCAAGGCTACCTCTTGATTCTCATATGGCGTTAATCCTTGAGATTCATTAAACCACGTCATGACAGGTTCGATACAAGAAGTAAGATTCATCTCTTCTAACGATTGTGGATTCATGTCTTCAGTAATTTGACAACCTGCATACTTTAAGGCTGTCACATAAAGAGGCTCACGAATGCCGACCTCTTCAAGTAATGTTGAAGCTAATAGTTGATTTGGTGTCATATCAGCAATAATTTCACCTTGATTAACGACAACAATTCGATCAACTTTTTTATATAAAACATCCTCTAAACGATGTTCAATGATAACGATTGTTTTTCCAGTCTTTTGATGAATGTCATCAATTAATGTCATCGTATGCAACCCAGCAGCTGGATCTAAACTGGCCAATGGTTCATCAAACAATAAAATATCAATCTCATCAACCATTACACCCGCAAGTGTTACACGTTGCTTTTGTCCACCTGAAAGTTCATGTGGTGAATGAGTTAAATGAGAATTAATATCCACTAAATGTGCGACTTGATTAACAGTTGTCAACATCTCCTGTTGAGGCACCACTAAATTTTCTAATTTAAAAGCAATATCTTCACCAACCGTTAATCCAATAAACTGATCATCAGGATTTTGCAAAACAGTTCCAACATGAGCTGAACGTTCAAAAATGTTATGTTTTAAAGCATTTTGACCTTTAATTTTAAATGTCCCACTTGTAGTCCCTTTATAAATATTCGGAATTAAACCATTAATACAGTGTGCAATGGTACTTTTTCCTGATCCAGAAGGACCGACAATGACAACCTTCTCGCCCTCATAAATCGTTAAATTAATATTTTTAAGAGTTGGGCTTGACTGAACTCGATATTGAAAGCTAAAATTTTCGAATTCAATAACTGGCTTTCGCATGCGCTTCATCCTTTCTCTCTCTCTTTAATCATGAGATGAACTAAAATCAACTTTATCTCTTTTATAAAACTCATTTTAACTCATCTCAAAAATGGCCAACTTTTATATTATAACATATTTTTTGTCGAATAATGTTTGAAAAATCTTACAACTGTTTCAAAAAAATTGAGGGAAACATCCCTCAATTTTAGTCTTCCATTGTTAAACTTCCTTTTTCTGTACGTGTCTTTGCATAAGTTGTCACTAATAAAGAGCCTAATATCCCAATTGTCACCATATTGACACATCCAGCAACAATTCCTTGTGAATAAACTTTATCTACAGGTTCTGCATAAATAAAAACATCTAGTGTAGGAGCGATGATAAACCATCCAATAATGTTAGCAACAATTTGTGCAACATTAAATTTAATTAACTCCTTAACCCCAAATACTCCATCTTCAATGTTAATACTTTTAGAAATAAGTCCAATGACAAGTCCAATCATAGCTGATGCAATGATCCAACTCATCCAAGGAGAACCAAAAATTAAAACATCTTTTAAGAAATGCCCGATTAATCCAGTTGCAAATCCCGCTAAAGGACCATATAACAGTGCAATTAAAGCTAATACAGCATAAGAAGTTTCTAGACTTGTATTTGGAATTCCTGTTGGAATAGAAGCAAATCGTGATAAAACAACAAAAATGGCTGCTCCAATACCAATCGCTACAATGGTTTGAATTGATCGATTTTTATTCATTTAACTATCTCCTTAATTGTTATTTGTTCATACTGTTATCTAGTTTATACCTTCGAAATTTTTGTCAAACTTTGTCCATTATTTAGTATATAAGGAGAGCTGTTCAGTGTCAATAAACAAACTTATAAATTGATTGATAGTAAAACGAAATTTACTATCAGATGAATATCATTTAGTGCTAAAGAAAAAAGACACTGTTTAATACAGTGTCTAATGGTTATTTATTGATAGCTTGTGAGGCAATATAGGCCGTTGACATAGCTGCTTGTATATTATATCCACCTGTGTCTCCATCTATATCTAAAACTTCTCCAATGAAATAAAGGTTGCTTACTTTTTTTGATTCCATCGTCTTAGGAGAAATCTCTTTTATTGAAACTCCTCCAGTCGTTACCATCGCGACATGATAACCTCCCAGTTCTTTCACTTCCATCTCATATTCAGTTAAAGTGGTTAATAACTTTTGTCGAGTCGCTTTATTAAGTTCGGCACACTTTAAGCTTTCATCAATTCCACATAATTCTAATAGCTTATCTGCAAATCGTTTCGTTAAATTCAACTCTCGAATCACTGATTTTACCAAGGTCTTTCCACCACTATTTAATTTTTTCGTTAATTGGCTTCTAAACTCATCAATCGATTCAGCAGCTACGAAATTACATTTGATGACATCACCTGATTGCATATAACGTGAGTTATTTATAATCCCAGGTCCTGATACACCAGTATGTGTTAATAAGAAATCACCTTGATAAGCTCCAATTTTTTTCCCTCCACGCCATAACGTATAAGGTAGCTCCTCAAATGATGTTCCTGACATATCAGATAGTTCATAATTCTTAATTTTTAATGGGGTTAACGCTGGCTTTGTTGGAACAATTTTATGCCCAAACGTTTTCGCCCACACGAATCCATCACCCGTTGATCCAGTATGCGGGTAGCTTAAACCACCGGTTGCAACAACAACAACCGGGCTTTCAAAACTCCCTTTTACTGTCTCTAAATGGAATAGTTCCTCTTCTTTTACTAATGATTCAACCGCTGATTCATAATGAATCTCAATCGAACGTCGTCGACATTCCTCAAGTAAAACATTTAATACATCTTGAGATTTTAACGACTTTGGGAAAATTTTCCCCTTCTCAGTTGTCATAAACTCTAATCCACGTTTTTTAAAGAAGTTTAATAAGTCTTCATTTTGAAAAGACAATAGAGCATGTTTTAAAAATTTGGCATTTGCTCCATAGCACGTTAAAAAATGATGAATATCACCTGCCTGTGTAATATTACATTTTCCTGCACCCGCCATTAATAACTTACGACCACACGATTTATTTTTTTCTAAAATAGCAATGCGCTGTTTTTTATTTGCACACATGATAGCAGCAAATAACCCAGCTGGTCCACCACCAATAATAATCACATCATATTTTTTCAAATGTCAATCCTCCGACTTTTATGACCTCATCTAATTAGACAGTCATATCCTCTTGCTGTCTTTTGCCTTTTTAGTTTATCACTCTTCCCTCGTGTCTGCAAGAACAACTCATCGAAAAAAACCTAGTGATGAGCACTAGGTTTAAAAGAAAATCCTTTTAAGTTCTTGGCAAGCTCGATTCATAAATTCTTTAATCTCGAGTTCAGATAGGACCTGTAATGGTTGGACGCCTTTTTCTTCCGTTCCCTTGATTAAATCAGCGCACAACACTTTTTCTTTCCACGCTGTAATTTCATGTTCAGTTAACAAGGGATGAGCAGCTATAGCCATCGGATCACTTAGTAAATCCCTAATTTCGTGAATCCAAGTTGCCCTAAGAAGAACCTGCTCATCTATTATCCCCATATCGCTATAATAAAGTGAATATAGTTGTGTCCGAGGTATTCGTTCTTTTTCTCGATGAAAATATGGAGCATAAATTTGGTCTCGCCATAAATAATCCGTATAGATATGAATGAGATATCCTAATAAAAAACATTGAGAGTGAGTTGAAATGACCTGACGTGCCGTTAAAATGGCTTCCTCATAGCTTCGATCGGCTTCATGATAAAAGTGGGTAGTCGCTTTATCTTCCCATGTTTGTCCTGCTCTCATGTGAATGGCATCCGGACTAATCACACCTAAAACAAGTTCCGAATTTAATGGTTGCTGTAACTCCTCGTATAATCGATATAAAATTTCTAAGTGCACAATCGGTGATGGCATTGTTCAAACACCTTCTTATCCTTGTTGTTTTAAAATAGCGATTGAACGCTGCTCAAATGAGTCTAATTCAACGGCTTGAACAACATTTAATAAATAATCCTCAATCTGTTGTCCTTGAGGTTTTGGGAAACTGTTCATGTAATCATAAAATAAGACAGCTGGTTTACACGTCTCAAACTCATAACGCCCCAAATACTCATAGGGTTGTGACAACACCTTTAAATGAGAACAAATTGAAGTGATAAATGCTAATTTAACATTAAAATCAATATATGCAAGTAATGACTTATACGTTGATTTCACCTCTTTATACGTCATCATAAGCTCTTTATTTTTCTTTAATGAACGATATAATGGTTTTAATGCCTGTTCAATTGAAAGTGTCTTGAATAATTGCTCAACTAATGAATGAATAAACATTTTTGAATCTAACTGAAGTGAACCAATCAGATGCTCATTGACACGTGAAACTGAATGATTGAGATTAAAGCTTAATAAATAAACCTTTTGATCAGTTAAATATGTTTCAGTTAGCCGTTCATTAATCATTTCAATTAATACATTCGTCCCTATTTCTTTTTCATATTGCTTAATTCTTTGCTTAATTCGTGGTAAACGTTCTTCTATCCAGAACACTTTAAACTTTACTTTTTCTAATTCTGCTACAATTTTAACTAAGGAACTTAGCAATAACTGTGCATCACGCTTGACAAATTTTTTGTATCCTTTAGTTGCTGTTTGATAATCATCTGACTTTTTATACATAGAAATTAAAAACTTTGGACTGCCTAGTAGTTCTGCTACTTGAAGGTTTTCAAAATCTTGATCAGCTAAAACTAATGGAAAAACAAGTGAAGTTAGGGTCTCTTCCTTAGGAATTAACTTCTGAATGCGTTTAATCTCATTCCTAGCGTCTTGTGTCAAACATTCCTCAAAATAATAAATGATTCGCTCATCATCACTTGTCGTTTGAATAGGTGCATCAGAGCATAAAAGCTCTAAAAAGCAGAGTATATCTAATAAATACGATGGTAGAAATTCTAATGTCTTTTTCTGTTCATTCATGAAGCAATCCCCCTGAAACCAATATCATTTTAATCCTATTGTATCATAGGAAATAATAAGAGGATATTCCTTTTTTTATTTATGTCTCGATAGAACATAAATAACAGAACCAAGCCTTAACAAGGCTTGGTTAGACAAAGCAACTAATTGATATTGTCCTTGCAAATATACAGTTACGCCAACTAATCCACCAAGTATTTTAATGGCTAGGATCTTAAGTGCTAACTGACTGTATTGGAGTAAATTGTTATCTGTTTTATTAGTTTATTGGTGCCACTTGAGATTCCAACATTTTCACTCACTGATACCGTTCCCTAGTAGACACTGTTTATGTCCCACTTATTTCAACTGATGCAGCACTGTAATTACTCATAAATCGCACCACCATAGTAAAAGCCTTTATGTTTTTAAACAAATCATGATTTAAATTAATCATACAACTTTCAGCCTTATTCGCTCCACAGAAAAATCATGTACCTGGCAATGTATCGGGGATTTTAACCGTTTTCTGGTCTGATCCTATAGCGACAATATTAACGATACGATTTAGACTATGGGCAAGACAGGCTCCTCATTTTTATAGCTATACAGGAACTTAATATTTTTCTAAATTCTATATCGTTCCCATTCCCTACTTCAGTCGAATGGATACTTCTCTGCTCATCCTATGAATTCCTAAAAAAGATGACACCTATTTATAGGTTGAAAAGTGCACCACTATATTTTTTCAACTCTTCTCTACAGGCATAATGAATGATTTACCTACTCAAACAAAATTGTACCTTTTTTAATATATTGCATATATTATACTAAAAATAAGAGAATATTTAACTCTATATACTAGCATACATTAACACAAGTTTTACACTCATCCTATCTTAAAATAGATTAACACTACTATCATTCAACTAAATGCATGATTTTTTTCAGGTTATCGTAGACGTTAAATCATCTTTTATTTTATTCAGTCATAATTTTTCTTTTTAATTCCATCATATGCCTATTTTTAATTTCTAAATTAAGGGTATTACTAACTATTCATATAAAGGAGTTAATTAAATGAATAAATATAAAGTATGTGTCTATGCAATAGCTAAAAATGAAGAACAATTTGTAGATCGTTGGATGGATCATGTAAGTGAAGCTGATTTAGTTGTTGTGCTTGATACGGGGTCAACGGACCATACAATAGAAAAGCTTAAATCTAGGGGTGCTCTTGTCTATCAATCGAAAGCAGATAAATTTAGATTCGATTCTGCACGAAATGAGTGTCTCGAATATATTCCTACAGATGTTGATATTTGTGTTTCGGCAGATGTTGATGATGTCATTGAATATGGTTGGAGAAAAAACTTAGAGAAGGCGTGGAAAAAGGATACGACTAGAGGCTTTTATCTATATAATTGGTCGTTCAATGAAGAGGGACAACCACTTGTTCAATACACACATAATAGAATACATGCGAGACACGGTTATCATTGGATTTATCCAACACATGAAATTGTAGAATATATTGGAGAAGGAGAAGAAAAACCAGTATTCCTTACAGGTGTAGTTTATAATCATTATCCTGATGGAGCAAAAGATCGCAGTTTAAATTTACCATTATTAGAGCTTGCTGTAGAAGAAAATCCAAATAGTAATCGAAATCTACATTATCTAGGTCGAGAATATCTATTTTACCAAGAATGGGATAAAGCAATTGATATGTTAAAGCGATATTTAGACGATCCAAACTCTACTTGGGATGAAGAACGATCAGCTTCTATGAGATTTATTGCTCGGGCATACAGAGAAAAAAAGGATTATTCTAAATCAAAAAAATGGCTTTATTTGGCGATGGCTGAAACGCCAAATGCGAGAGAACCTTATGTTGAAAGAGCACAGTTATCTTATTTAGAACAAGATTGGCCTGCTGTTTATTACTTTATCCATGAAGCATTAAAAATTAAAGAAAAAAGTTATGGTTATGTTAATGAAGGATTTGCTTGGGACGCAACGCCTTATGATTTAGGTGCACTCGCTTGCTATTACCTGGGCCTCTATCAGCAAGCAATTAATTATTCAAATGAAGCACTAATACTTTCACCACATGATCCAAGACTTTTATCTAATCATCAATATTACTTGGAGCATCAAGAAAAATATCTAAAAAACTCTCTCTGATGCTGACATAAAAAGTCAAAATAATAAGCTAATAAATGCAGCGTTTATAATCCCTAAAAGAGGTAACTCTAATTAATTTGTTTCAGAAATCAGCTTCTATTCCCAATAGGGCTTATTCCTTTTAATTTCAGATTCTATAATATTGGGTGTTGCTGAATAAGCAATGCCTTTTTTCATGACGTAAAAAGAGAGAGCAAATTACAATGTTAACGATGAAGAAAACAATGGAAAGGATAAAATGCGATGTCTCCTCCACCGGTAAGAATGAAACTTATGTCTTTTATGTTTTGTGATGCTGACATAAAATAGATTATTAACATCATAGAAGATTGTCGTTTAAGTTCACTCAACTAAAAAGAAAAATCCTAATAGCATAGCTACTAAGATTTCACCTTAGTCATTCATAGTAATAGGTCACTATTTAATCAGCAACACTATTTGATAAAGTTCCAAAAAAATCCCTAAAACAGATTGTTTTAGGGATTTTAAATTTATCGTTTAGAGGCAGCCAATACTTGTGTCCAAATATCGTCATACTCTTTAATGAATTCTCCCGGATCGCGGAAGGTCTCCATTGGTAAAGAATCTAATAATTCTTGTGATGGGCTATATGCTTCATTTTGTGTCCATTCATCTTCAGATACATTTGCTAATACTTCTGTATTTGGTGTTGAATACATGACATATTCTGTATTCATTTGAGCAATATCAGGACGTTGCATGAAGTTAATAAATTCATGAGCTAGATCAACATTTTGAGCGGTTGATGGAATAACCATTGCATCAACCCACATGTTAGATCCTTCTTTAGGAATCACATACTCCATATCTTCATTCTCATCCATGATATAGGTTGCGTCTCCTGAATAAACAACAGCTAATGCTGCATTTCCTGCAATCATATTATCAATGACTTGGTCGGTTACATAAGCATATACTAATGGACGTTGCTCAATTAAAAGTTGTTTCGCTTCTTCTAATTCCTCAACATTTTGCGTATTCATCGAGTACCCTAATAACTTTAATGCCACCATTAATGAATCACGTTGGCTATCATACATAAAGATATTACCTTTATATTTTTCATCCCATAAGATCGACCAAGAATCCACTGGTTCATCTACTACCGTTGTATCATATAAAATCCCAACAGTTCCCCAGAAATATGGAACTGTGTATAGATTTTCAGGATCATATGGAAGGTTTTTATATTCATCACTAATATATTTAAAGTTAGGAATCTTACTATAATCTAAAGGAAGTACTAACCCTTCTTTAATCATTTTTTCAACCATGTAATCAGAAGGGAAGGCTACATCGTAGTTTGTTCCTCCTGCTTTAATTTTTTGATACATCGTTTCGTTTGAATCGTATAATTCATAGACCACTTTACAATTAAACTCTTCTTCAAACATCTTTAATACTTCACGATCAATATACTCACCAACATTATAAACATAAAGCTTTTCTTGAGCATCACCTGAACATGCTGTTAAAAGTAAAACAACTGAGGCTACAAACATCATCATTATTCTTTTCATGAGATGACTATACCTCCTTTTTCTTTCTAATTGCTAAATTATTTGAAATTAAAACGGAAACTAGGATTAAGCTAACCATAATCGTTGCTAACGCATTAACCGTTGGGCGAATCCCACGTTTAGCCATTGAATAAACCTCAATAGATAAGTTTGTTACTCCATTTCCGGCAGTAAAATAACTGATAACGAAATCATCAATAGACATCGTAAAGGCCATTAAGGCCCCTGCCATAATACCAGGCATAATTTCAGGAATCACAACCTTACGGATCGCTTGCATTGGGGTTGCTCCTAAGTCCATCGCTGCTTCTGCCATATTTGGATTCATCGCATATAAACGTGGTAAAACTGATAAAACAACGTAAGGAATACAGAACATAATATGAGCTAATAACATCGTTGTAAATCCAAAGTTCATTTTAAATGTCTTAAATAACATCATTAATGCTACCGCTAAAACAATATCCGGACTAATAACCGGTAGATAGTTAATATTTAAAACAAATGCTTTTGTTTTTTTTGTTAACTTATAAATACCAATTGAAGTGAATGTTCCAACAACCGTTGAAATAGCAGTTGCTAAAACAGCAACGATTACTGTATAAAAGACAGCCGTTTGCATTTGACTATCTTGGAATAACTCTTCATACCATTGTAAAGAGAATCCTGTCCATTTCCCACTTGATTTCGATTCATTGAACGAGAAAACAATTAATACAGCAATCGGTGCATATAAGAATAAGAACATGATTGCTAAATAAAATCTAGATAACCATTTATTTACCAAGGTAGTGCACCTCCTGCTTGTCCATCTGAATCAAATCGTTTCATTAACCAGATAGAAAGTAAGATAAAGATCATTAAAATCATTGATAACGCAGATCCAAAATACCAATTCCCTGTTAATAAGAATTGTTTTTCAATCAAGTTACCAATCATCATGTACTGTCCTCCCCCTAATAATTGTGGGATGACGAATGTACTTACCGCAGGTAAAAATACCATTATTACTCCTGTAATAATACCTGGTAACGTTAATGGGAAAACAACACGCGTAAATACTTGTCGATTATTCGCTCCTAAATCACGAGCAGCATAGATTAAATTTTTATCCACTTTTGTTAGTGCTGTATGAATTGGTAACACCATGAATGGTAAGAAATTGTAAACCATCCCTAACACAATGGCAAAATCCGTGTACATAATATCAATTGGAGCAATATTAAAGAACTCTAAAATATTATTTAAAATTCCATTTTTCCCTAAAATTGAAATCCATGCATATGTACGAAGTAACATATTAATCCACATAGGCATAATGAATAATAAAAGCAATGAAGATTGACGTTTAAGTGAGCATTGCGAAATCACCCATGCTAACGGATATCCAAAAAGTAAACAAAAAATAGTTGAGATTAACGCAATCCATAATGAACGTGCTAATGTCGCCATATAAATTGGGTTAAAAAATTTAATATAATTATCTAATGTAAAACGAAAAGCCAGCGGATTTCCATCACTTGGATCAATGATACTATATAAGAAAATCAGTAACATTGGAACAATGATCATAATAGAAATCCAGATGATATATGGATAACTTAAACGCTTTGTTGATTCATGCATAACTAAACACCAACTTCCATAACATGAATATCTGCCGGTGCAACTGTCATCCCTACTTCTACTCCGACTTCAGTACTTTGTGTACTGTGAACAATATATTCGCGGCCTTCTACCATCACAATAATTTCATAGTGAACGCCTTTAAAAATAACACTATCGACGATTCCAGTAAAGGCTCCATTTTCTTTCGAAACAATTTGTAAATCTTCTGGACGAATGACCACTTCAACCGTCTCATTTGGGTTATACCCACGATCGACACACTCAAAGATATGTCCTTCAAACTCAACTTTATAATCTTCAATCATCGTTGCATTGACAATGTTACTTTCACCAATAAAGTTAGCAACAAATCGGTTACGTGGTTCGTTGTAAATATCGACTGGTGTTCCAATTTGTTGAATTAATCCATCATTTAAAACAACAATCGTATCTGACATCGTTAAAGCTTCTTCTTGATCATGAGTTACGAAAATGAATGTAATTCCCATTTCACGTTGAATCTCTTTTAATTCATATTGCATATCTTGACGTAATTTTAAATCTAATGCACCTAGAGGTTCATCTAATAATAAAACTTTAGGGCGATTAACTAATGCACGAGCAATGGCAATACGTTGTTGTTGTCCACCTGATAATGAATCAATACTTCGTTTGGCATAATCAGTAAGTTTAATCATTTTTAACATGCGGTTTACACGTTCTGTCACCTCTGCTTCAGGGACGTTTTTCATACGTAAACCAAACGCGATATTATCAAACACATTTAAATGCGGAAAAAGGGCATATTTTTGGAAGACCGTATTAATCTCGCGCTTATACGATGGGATTTGAATTAAATCTTTTCCGTTGAATTCAACTTCACCCGATGTTGGTGTATCGAATCCACCAATAATACGTAATAATGTTGTTTTCCCACACCCAGATGGCCCAAGTAATGTCACAAACTCATTCTCATGAATGGTTAAGTCAATCCCTTTTAAAACGATATCCCCATCGTATTCTTTAGTTAAGTTTTTGATTTCAATTAATGGTACTTTAGTCATACTTGACCCTCCTTAAATAATGCTAGAATGTTGGGGGTGTTGCAACCCAAAGAACAGATGCGGGCACTTTTGAATTGTTTTTTAATTTATGATCCACATCCGCTTTATAATAAAAGCTCTCACCTTTTTTAACTTTATATCTTTTGGCACCTAAAACAAGTTCTACCTCACCTTTTAAAACATAACCGAACTCTTCTCCGTGATGTGGCTCATCATCGTAAGACATCCCTCCAGGTTCGAGATCAATAATGATAGGCTCCATTTCATTTTTTTGGGCATTAGGAATAATCCAACGAATGGTCATATTATAATCTGGTTCTTCTTTTATAAAAACATCGTCCTGTTTAAAAACAATCTTTTCATCTGATTTTTCATCTGAGAAAAATTCACCCAATGTTGTTCCTAAAGCTTCTAAAATGTCAACAAGTGTTGCAATGGATGGAGAAGCTAAATCACGTTCTACTTGAGAAATATATCCTTTAGTTAATTCAGTACGATCAGCTAACTCTTCTTGAGTTAATTGAAGTTCCATTCTTAGGCGCCTTATTTTTTCTCCTATAATCATAATCACACCTCAAATTTCTATTAAATAAATAAACAATTTGTTTACTTATAATAAACCTCTTCTATTATAATATGATTCGTGATTTTGTCAATATTATATCAGTCAAAAATATACCTTTTTTTAATCAATTTTTACATTTTTTAAGGTGAGCTTCATTCCTTATTGTTTGAGATGCTCGACAATTTATACAAATCCTCACTTAAAATGAAAAATCATTTTTAGTGACTCCTCTTTTCCTCTTCTATAAAGCTATGTGCCTTTCTAATTTAATTCTTCGTCACATTCAAAACCTATTTCTAACTTAAGTTAAAAATAAAAAAACCCAATCAATGAAGAAGGATTTTCTTCATCGATTGAGTTAAAAAATAATTATTGATCAGCGTATTTTTTACGTTTATCGAATTTTTTACGCTCATTTGTATCTAAAATTTTCTTACGTAAGCGAACTGATGTAGGAGTAATTTCTACTAATTCGTCTTCATTAATATATTCTAAGGCATACTCTAATGTGATTTGACGTGGTTTCTTTAATACAACTGTATTATCTTTACCCGCTGAACGGCAGTTTGTTAATTGTTTTGCACGTGTAACATTGACTGCTAAGTCTAAATCTTTGTTGTTTTCACCAACGATCATTCCTTCGTAAACAGGAGCTCCTGGTTCAATGAACATGATTCCGCGATCTTCTAATCCCATTAAACCGTAGTTTGTTGCTTTTCCATTTTCCATAGAAACTAAAGCACCATTTTTACGTTCTCCAACTGATCCTTTTTCCATTGGGCGGTATTCAGAGAATGTATGGTTGATGATTCCGTAACCTTTTGTTAATGTTAAGAATTCTGTCATGAATCCGATTAAAGCACGAGATGGTACATCATAAATTAAACGAACTTGTCCATTTTCGTTATGAATCATATTTTGTAATTGACCTTTACGGTATCCCATCGCTTCAATGACACTTCCAACATGTTCTTCAGGTGCTTCGATTTGAACATACTCATATGGTTCACATAATACACCATCGATTTCACGAATGATAACTTCTGGTTTAGAAACTTCTAATTCGAATCCTTCACGGCGCATGTTTTCAAGTAAGATTGATAAGTGAAGTTCTCCACGTCCTGAAACAACCCACTCTTCTTTTGTTCCAACACGTTCAACTAATAATGAAACGTCACGTTGAATTTCTTTGTATAAACGTTCATCAATTTTAGATGCTGTCACGTGTTTTCCTTCTTGTCCTGAGAATGGAGAAGAGTTTGTTGAGAATGTCATTTTTAATGTTGGTTCATCAATGTGTAAGATTGGTAACGCTTCTTCTTTACCGATTTCACAAACCGTTTCCCCAACGTTGATATCTGGTAAACCAGCGATTGCAACGATATCTCCAGCTTGTGCTGATTCAATTTCAACACGCTTTAATCCTAAGAATCCAAATAATTTTGTGATACGGAATTGTTGCGTTGATCCATCTAAACGACAGATTGAAACCATTTGGTTAACATTGATTGTTCCTCGAACGATACGTCCAATCCCAATACGTCCAACATAATCATTATAGTCTAATAAAGCTGGTTGGAATTGTAATGTTCCATTCGGATCCATTCCTGGATCTGGAATATTTTCTAAAATTGATTCAAAGATTGCTTCCATGTTTTCTTCTTGATCAGCTGGATCAGAGCTTAAGCTTGCTGTTCCGTTTAATGCTGAACAATAAACAACAGGGAATTCTAATTGATCGTCGTCAGCTCCTAATTCGATGAATAATTCTAATACTTCATCAACAACTTCTTCAGGTCTTGCAGCCGGACGGTCAATTTTATTAACCACCACGATTGGTGTTAATTTTTGCTCTAATGCTTTCTTTAATACGAAACGAGTCTGAGGCATTGTTCCTTCGTAAGCATCAACAACTAATAAAACACCATCTACCATGTTCATAATACGTTCAACTTCTCCCGCGAAGTCAGCATGTCCTGGTGTATCTAAAATGTTAATACGATAATCTTTATAATCAATCGCAGTATTTTTCGCTAAAATCGTAATTCCACGCTCACGCTCTAAATCGTTAGAGTCCATGACACGGTCAGCTACTGCTTCATTTTCACGGAATGTTCCCGCTTGACGTAATAACTGATCGACTAACGTCGTTTTACCGTGATCGACGTGGGCAATAATGGCAATATTTTTAATATTCATATAGGCACCTCTGTCTGGTAAATTTAAAATTTCATACTGAAATATTATACAACAAAATAAGAGTTCCTGTATCGAAATTTGACTTAAAATTATGAAAAATTTTCAAAAGCCTTTTCAAATCGATGTCACCTCTACATGATCAACGCCTTTATTATCATGACGCTTGTCACTTATAATATCCATAAACTTTACTTCCAACTCTAGACAACCAAAAAAGATGAGCTAATACGCTCATCTTATAAATTTAGGATAAACATCTCTAGTGCTAACTCTTTTTGTAGTACACCAGATTTAATCTTATAATCAATGTTCGCTAATTGATATAAATACTTTGCAATCGTCTCTTGCTCAAAGCGGTGGGATTGTCCATGAATTAACTTCACACGATACGGATGCACATTAAGTGTTTTTGCAATATCAGCCTCACGATAGCCTTGTTTACTTAGCCCAATCACTTGAGACATTAATCGGAATTGATTCGCAATTAAAATGAGTAACTTAAAGGGCTCTTCATTTTGTGTCATTAAATCTTCATAGATTAGGTAAGCCTCTTTAATCTTACGTTGAACCAGTGCATCTGTTAGTAAAAAGACGTTATCTTCTAATTGACGGGCCACTAACAACTCAACGACTTCTACTGATAAAATTTTTGATGGTTGATTCATGAAATAGAGATAAATCTTCTCAATTTCATGGTACAACACATCAATTTTAGCATGCGTCAATTTAATCAATAATTCAATGGCTTTTGGATGACATTCAATTCCTTCAGCTTTTAACTTCTTCTCTGCCCACTGTTTGAGTGATTGCTCTGAATAAGTTTCAAATGTAAACACTTCTGATTGCTTCTTTAAAATCTTCACCACTTTTTTACGCTCATCGAGTTTTTCATAAGGAGCATAAACAATGAGGATATTTTCTGTCACGGGATGTTCTAAAAAATTTATAAAAGCATTTAAATCATGTGCGGGATCACCCTTCCCCTCCTTACCAGTTAAAAAGGATGGGTTACGAACGATCACCGCTTTTTTATTACTTAAGAAGGCGACTGTTTGCAAATCAAAAAGTGCTTCTTGAATGGTCGCTTCTTTCATGTCATAGGACACCACATCGAATGACTCAATTTGATGTTTCGTTAATAAATCACTAATTTTTTTCTCGCACAAAACCGTTTGTTCGCCGAGGATTGTATAAATCGCCATGGCTTCACCTCACTCTTATTTTAACATAAAACAAATTCTTCAAACAAGATGACCGTAAGTTCTTTTCAATCATGACGAGAATGGTTGCTTTTTTATGGATTCATTGAGCTACCATTTTTATAAAACGAGATATTTAGAGTATTATCTAATTTTTTAATTTTTAAATAAAATAATCAATGAAATCGATGAACTAAAGTTTTACCTCTCTTCATTTCAAATTGAATCGTTCCATCAACCTGCGTATTAAGGAGTGGAATGTTTAATGTTGATAAGGTCGATAAAAATTCCTGGCTAGGATGGCCATAGCGATTATTTTTTCCACTGGAAACGACACTAATAGATGGCGCGAGTTGTTCTAGAAAGAATAATGAATTTGAGGTGTTTGAACCATGATGTGCCGCTTTATAAACATCTAGTTTTAATCCTGGATACTGTGAAAGAATATCTGCCTCCACTTCTGTACTTATATCTCCTGTTAATAAAACAGTTAAATCAGAAATTTCAACTGTCAATACGAGTGATTGATCGTTTTCATTAGCTTGCTTCTCATCAGGTTGTAAAAAGGTTAATGTTTGATTTCCACAAGTTAATGTATCATTCGTTTTAGGTGTTAAAACATTCACATTTAATTGTTTAGCTAATTTAATGACGTCCTTTAACTGTTCACTCTCTGAATGCTTAGGGACAACTAAATGTTTAACATTGAACGTTTCCATTAATGGAATGGCTTCCCCAATGTGATCAAAATCACCATGAGATAAGATTAAATAGTCAATGGTTCTAATCCCTTCCCCTAACAAATAAGGCTCTAATGTCTGATTAAAAATGGAAGTCTTCTCACCTATGAACGAAACTTTTCCTCCTGTGTCAACAACAATCGTACAACGTTGATAGGGAGACTGAATAATCGTACTGTCGCCTTGTCCAACATCTAAAAAGGTAACTTTACTTGTCGGTTTGGCACCTCTGACTATCTCTAAAAGAACAAAGGTTGACACCAAAACAATCATCCATTTTTTAGAGTGACTATTTTTTTCAACTAACCAACCTGCTAAAAAGAGCAATAAAATAATTAAAATGACCATTGATAAATTAAGACTCCCAATGACCCAACGAAGATCCAAGTACTTTCCCGCTACAAGGATGACCTGTTCAAAGACACTTAGGATTTTTTCTGTAATTAAAGCAAATGGTGGAATCACTAGCGTTATCAATAGGCAAGGAATCAAAAGAGTCGTGACAACTGGAATTAAAACTAAATTAGACACGTAACTTAACAGATTAATAGAATAATCTTGCGAAATTTGAATTGGTAAGATCGCAAGTTGAGCTAAAAAGGGGATGATAAAAAAAGTGACCTTGGGTGAAAGGGGCTTAATAACTGACTGGCATATAATTAAACAAAACGTTAACCAGTAAGAATAAATAAAACCGATTTGATACACTTGTAGTGGAAAAGCAACGAAATTGATTAAAAAGACGATAGAGAAAATATCGAGTGAAGAAAGATTCCATTTAAATCTTGAATTAATCTTTGCTAGAATTGCCATACTGGCTGCTCTGACAATCGATGGACTTGCTCCACTAATCATCATGAAACAAAAAAGTAACGTCACTACCATTAAATCGGCTAATTCTTGTATCACTCCCAAACGCTTGAGCAGATAACTGACAATCCCTGCTAATAACCCAACATGTAATCCACTGACCGCAAACAAATGAATAATACCAAGGGTCGCATAACTGTCACTGATGTCTTCAGATAAGTCATTTCGGACTCCTAAAAACCAGGATTGAAGATAAGTTGCTGTTAAAGGGGGATACTGTTCTTTAATCCAATTCGCTAATTGAAATTGATAGGCTCTAATCGACCATTCTTGATCAATCACTCGCGTTGAAGTCAGATAGATGGTTCCTCTCATTCCATTAGCTTGTAAATATTGTTTAAAGTTAAAGGCATGAGGCACGGTAGGATCAGTGATTTCTGCAATTTCCGTATTGACTTCCATCCAATCACCTGGCATTAATCTTGGCGTTGAGTTGGCAAGTGTTAAATAATAAAGACCCGCTTCTGTTTGTACTTTGGCTGTTTGCTTCTCTTCAGTTTGCTTTTTAACTTCAATTACTTTTGCTTTATCTATATAGACCGAATCATCACTTTTGACCAGGAGGGATGTTAACGCAACATCAATGTAAATCACAGATATGAGACTTATGAGGAAATAAATCCAGTATGTCTTAGGAAATCGTTTAAAATAGACAAAACCAACTAAAAGAAGAACAAAAACGCCCTCCTTTATGAGTAATCCGACAATGACACTTAAAACAATATAAATCACATGTTGCCGAAATTTAAAGTTCAAGAGAATCACGCAACTTTTCTAGTGTCTTTTCTCCAATCCCACTCACATTCGTTAACTCGTCAATTGACTTAAACTTTCCAAACTCCTCCCGATAATTAATAATAGCTGCCGCTTTAGAGGGACCAATCCCGGGTAACGTTTCAAGTTCTCCTACAGTTGCTTGATTAAGAGAGACCTTTTTCTCATCTTGCGAAGGGCTCCATGCTGTAGCAGTTGAAGCGTTGTTTATTTCCTCATCTAAATGCGGAACATAGATGACCATTTCATCACTAATTTTTTGTGCTAAATTAATGGCTGTTTCATTAGCCATCTCTAAAAAGCCTCCAGCTAATTGAATCACATCATGAACTCTTAAATGCTCTTCAACCTCATACACACCTGGAAAATTAACTTGGCCCTTAACATCCACAATATAATGGTTGACTTCTTCTTCAGCGCTTTCTATCTCTTCTATTTCAGTGACTTCGCATTCATTTTCTACATAACTGTCTAATGAAACCGAATCAATAGAAGAAGTAGATTGATTTAAATAAAAAATTGTTATCATGATTAACGAAGCTAATCCAATAATGATTATTTGCTTTTTCATGAGTATCACCTCATTTTAACTTACGTTAATCACCGTTCAATTCCTTTTTATTTGACAGATTGTAATATTAAGTGCGACACATAAAAAATCCTAGATTCTATTCTAGGATTTCATCCCAATCATAATTTTTTTCTTCAAGATGTGTTTTCAATTGCTCCAACTGGTCGTGATCAAATGTTTTTGTATCAGACGTATAGAATAAACAAACTAAAGTTAAACCTAACAATAACAAAGCGGAAAGACCACACATAAATTTATCAAAGCTTGACATTTTCACGTCAACCACTTCTTTCGTAAAAGATATGATATTGTATGTTAATTGCCTAGATTGTGTGAATATATACTTAACCTAAAAAAGAGCCTTATGGCTCTTATACTAAACTAATAAACATACAACAGTTAAAATGACAACAACTAATCCAAAAAAAGCGCATAAAAACTTTTAACTTTTTTACATATTTATCATTCTCTTTATATTATAAAGACTCTGCAATTTTATCATATGCATTATAAATTAATACGTCATTATAATATGAAACCCAATAACAGTCACCAGAAGCATCGCCGTAATTATAAGCAACAGACCAGGAATTTAATCCCAAATCATCTAATGTTTGTTTAGCAATTGTTGGTACTTCACCCATTCCAACAACTACTTCGTTCCATTGTTCTGCATATAGAGATGGATACATAGCTAATGCTTCAACTACACTTCTCATTTCTGGTACATCAACATTAATATAAATAATTTTTGACTCTTCATCAACTGTGTAAAATGATTTATCACTTTCGTAACTTTCATTTACAATATCAACCCATTTTTGTGCTAAAAAATTAATATTTTCTAATTCTTTTTGTTTTGCCTCTTCCTCAGCTTTTGCTTTTTCTTCTGCTTCTTTGCGTTCTTGCTCTTCTTTGGCTTTACGTTCATCTTCTTCTTTTTGAGCTTTAGCTTCTTCTTCCTCTTTGGCTTTTTGCTCTGCTTCCGCTTTCTCTTTGACTTCCTGTTCTTCTTTTTCTTTAATTTCTTGTTCTTTTTCTTCATCAATTTTTTCTGATTTTGTATTATCAACTGTCTCTTGTTCTTCTTGAACTATTTCTGTTTCGCCATTATATCCATCCTTAAAACCTTCTTTAAATGATGGTGTTATTGCACATGAAACAAATACAATACAAGTTCCTAAAACTAACACCCAACGATTTCCTTTTTTCCAGAAGTCTATCTTTCTCACAAATTATCACTCTTCTTCCACAAAAGATATGATATTGTATGTTAATTGCCGAAATTTTGTGAAAATGTTATTTTTTTAACTAATTTAATAGGTGGTAGTGTTTTGACATATAGTTCTCTCCACTCATTATAATTAACTACCAAACACTAAGCATTTGTATCATAAGAAACTACAATTGGTTGTATTTGTAATAGATAATAAGATAACTCTTTTTCCTATGTATAAATCTCGATTGTTTTTCTCATGAACTGTATATATAGACTGGATAATTCACTGCTCATTTCATACATCACCCCACCATTTAGGTAATCATAGTATATATTGTCTTTCATTAGATTGAATTGGTCTACTTTTGTACCAGTTTCAACTGATTTATTTATATTAATTGGTTTATTTTTAATGTTAATGTGTGATTGTCGATAATCATGTTAAATTCTTCTTAGCGTGTCATTTATCATCATCCGCTCAATTTGATACAATTCTTTTGATATTGAGCTAGTATATCTAATTAATCTGTTGCTTTTTGCACCTCTTCACTAAACCACTTGATGTATCGTTGAGTAACTTCTAGTGATTGATGATCCAGCAACTCCTTGATAATGACAGGATTTACGTCTGCTTTAACTAAATCTCTAGCATAAGTATATCTAAGAATATGTAATGAGGTCTTTATGGCTTGCTTTTTAGCATAATCAGTAAAGACTCTTTTTAACACATGTAATGTTAATTCCTTACTGTACACGGTTAAGAACAATGGCACTTCTCCTTTAAATCTTGTTAGTTTTAATCAACCAACGAGAATATTAGTTATTCTTTTTGATCAATAAATTGTTTATGGTTTGTGAGCTTTTGTATCCCTCAAATAGAGTGTACGATTGCTTATATCTAAAAATTATGGACCTTAACCTCCCTAACATCTCTAGAACGGATTCCAGTTGCTAAGACAAGATTAGGAATCATCCACATTCTCATTGGCTTAGTAATTAGATTTTGAACATCCTATCTTTTATGATTGGTTTTCATAACAAAAAAAGCACCTCATATCCCTTAATTTTTTATTACAAGGATATAAGATGCTTTTTTATTATTGTTTAAATCTAATACTTATTAACAGCATACTTTAGTATAATTGATATTACTATCTATTTTTGAGCCACGAAGACGATGCGTTCTGATTCTTCTGTTGGGGCTTCATCTAAGAAATCAGCTGAGATTTCTAAGATTTTGAATCCGATATCTTCGAGCCATTGTTTGTACTCTTCAATCGCAAAGGTACGTTGATAGTGTGTTTCTTCGAAACGCTCATAACGTTCTCCTTCACGTTTAAAGAATGTTAATTCGTGTTCAATGCTGTATGGATATTTTCCTTCACAAACATGCCAGATATACGTTAAATCTGGATTCGTATCAGCATATAAGTAATCTTGGAAGATTTCAGTCACTTTAAATAATGAATGAACATCAAAGATTAAAATGCCACCTTCTTTTAAACTTTCATAAAGATGTCTAAATGTTTGAAAGACTTCTGTATCTTTTTTTAAGTAATTTAATGAATCAACGTAAATAACAGCTCCATCAAATCCACTAAATCCTTCCAAACGACACATGTCTTGTTGAACATAATGAATGCCTAAGCCTTCTGATAATGTTTTTTCATAAGCAAGTGATAACATATCTTCTGATAGGTCGATTCCAGTGACGTTATATCCTTCTTTTGCTAAAAGGATAGAAATTGTTCCTGTTCCACATCCCACATCTAAGATAGAGCTTCCAATCGGTAAGTATTGCTTTGTTTTCGCAATCCATTTATGATAAGGAACATCTTGCATTAAAATATCATAATAATATGAAAATGCTTCGTATGCCATTAGACTAACATCCCTTCGATATTCACACGAGGAACGTCAGCCCATAATTTTTCTAAGTTATACTCTAAGCGAGTTTCTGGTGTAAAGACATGAACAACGATTGTCCCAAAGTCAGCTAAGACCCACTCAGCATGGTGTGCCCCTTCAATATGTTTTAATGTTAAATCTGTTGTTCCTTCTAAGTCTTTTAATTCACGAATGATCCCTTGAGCTAAACGGTCATTTTTAGCTGTTGTGATAATCATGTAATCATAGATTGGTGAATGATTTTGCATATCTAAAACAACGATATCTTCTGCGTGTTTTTCATCTAAAGATTTTACGAATTTTGCTAAGTTTTCCAAATAAATCAACTCCATTATAAATATTGACGGTAGTATTCATACGCGGCTAACGTGTCCGGATGAATGTCACCCTTCCCTTTGCTACTTAAATAAGCAACAGTATCAGCAAGTGTTTGTGCAACAGCAACGTCTAAATCTTTCGTTGCTAGCTTACGAATCTCTTCAACTCCAGGTTGCGTCCGATTCGGTTCAATATAATCGGCTAAAAACACAATTTTTTCAAGAGTCGTCATAGCTGCTTTACCGGTTGTATGATATTTAATTGCATTTAAAATATCCGAATCTTTAATTTGATACGTTTCTTTTGCGACAATCGCACCCACTGGTGCATGCCACACTAATGGGCTATAGTTGAGATAATCGGTCTCCTTCGCAGACTCTAATTTTTCTTTTAAAAGATCATTAGGTAAATACTTTGCAATATCATGTAATAAAGCGGCGATTTGTGCCGATTCAACTGAGGCATTATAACGCTTCGCTAGTTGCTCACTCGTAGCGACAACACCTAACGTATGATTATAACGCTTGCTCGGCAACTGTTGTTTAACTTGTGATTTTAACGTTTCTAAATTCATTATGACTATTTCGGTAAGATGATTTGTTTCTTCTTACTTGACTCTTTGTAGAAAACAATTGTTTTCCCAATCACTTGAATTACCTCAGCATTAATCACTTCAGCAATTTCAGCTGCAATCGCTTTCGGTTCTTCAAAGCAGTTTTGTAAAATTGAAACTTTAACTAATTCGCGCGCTTCTAATGCATCATAAACAGTTTTGATTAATGCATCATTAACCCCATTTTTTCCAACTTGAATAATAGGTTGCATCGTATGTGCTAATCCTTTTAAATAACTTTTTTGTTTACCTGTTAACATAATTGTTCCACCTCTAACTGGTTTTCATATTTAAGCTCTTTTTTAAAGAGCAGTTGTTGATCGTTTCTTTAGTTGACCAGTTGATCTCCATCGATTGATTAAGTCTAAGACATTAAGATGTCATCAAACCTGAATTGTGTCATATTTAATAACTTTTGTCAAGTTTACCACAAAGGGCATCACTTAAATCAATGATGGACGAACTAAAACACCCACACCTTTTGGTGCATGAATCGTAATTTCTTGTCCTGTTCCGACTAAGGTAATCCAACCTAATCCTGAAATCACAACATCTGTTTTTTCTTTTCCAATACGGTACACATGTTTTTCCATAGCCATCGGTTGACCATTTTCTTCAACGATTGGCTTTAACACTTGACCGGCTTGTGTTTTCCATAATTGATCGGCCTTTTCTAACTTCGTACGGTGAATATGTAAAGCATTAGAGAAATGCGTAATAAATGATGTACGTTCTCCCTTGACAAAGTCCATGCGAGCTAATCCACCGATATATAAGGTTTGCTCAGGATTTAATTGGTAAACCCCTGCTTTGATTTCTTTTTTCGGTGTAATTTCTTTTAATACTTTTGGTGTCACATAATGCGCTAACTGATGCTCATTAATAATTCCTGGTGTATCAATGATTGAGGTAAAATCATCTAATGGAATCTCAATAATATCTAACGTTGTTCCAGGGAAATGAGACGTTGTGATAATATCTTCACGCTCCTCCGTGAAACGTTTAATAATGCGGTTAACTAATGTCGATTTTCCAACATTCGTACATCCAACAATATAAACGTCACGACCCTTACGATATTTTTCAATCATTTCCATTAATTCATCGATTCCTAAACCTTTAGCTGCACTTACTAAAGCAACATCTAATGGTTTTAACCCCATTTCTTTTAATGAACGGCGCATCCAGTGATTTAATTTCGTTTTATTGACCGATTTCGGTAATAAATCAACCTTATTTCCAACTAATAAGATGTCATTTCCATTGATATGTCGTGAGATTCCAGCGACCATACTTCCTGAGAAATCAAAAATATCAACAATATTAATAACTAAAGCATCTGTTTCTCCGACACGTTGTAAAATTTTTAAGAAATCGTCACTTGTTAATGACACATCTTGTACTTCATTATAATGTTTTAATTTAAAGCAGCGTTGGCAATAAATAATTTGATTTTCCATTTTCTCAACGCTTGATTTTGGCGTATATCCAATTTCTTTTGGATTTTCTGTTTGAATGGTTGCTCCACAACCAATACATTTTAATTGTTCCATGAGGGCCTCCTCTATATTAATCTAAGTATGGTGGAGTCGGTAATTGACGTTTTTTTAATTGTTTCACGACAAAGCGCTCTAAACGACGATTAAATTTTGTTGAATTTTCATCTGAATGTAGATGAATTGGTTCCACTAAAATCGTATATAAGCCTAAACGTTTAGCGACTAACACATCCGTCATTAATTGATCGCCAATCATGATGACTTCAGAACGATGATACTGTTTTAAAATTTTACGTAATTTTAACTTCAATGGCTTTAATGCTTTATGATGAGCCGCTTTAATCGATAAATCTTTCGAAAAATAGGAGACACGCTCTTTATTATTATTTGAAACGATAATGACTTCAAATCCTAATTCTTTTGCGCGATTTAAAAATTCGATGACTTCTGGTGTAGGCGCCTTTACCGCTGCACCCACTAACGTATTGTCTAGATCAGTTAAAATCACACGTTTTCCGTTAGTTTTTAATTTTTCTAAATCAATTTGAAAAACATTTTTAACATATTCATCAGCTACGAAATGATGGATCAACACAATCTCCCCTTTCCAACTTTAAAGTGATGTTCATCAATGAACTTCATTTTTCTACGTATTCATTTCATTTTATCATAAATTCACTATAGTTTTAAGTCTATCGACACGAAGTTGCGCATATAATCTACTAAGTCGATTTATGAGGGAGGATTTTAACCTATGTTTTTATTTCAATTTATCGCCTCACTCTTCTCTAATCTGATTCCACTCGTTGGTGCCATTAATAATCAAGCCTTTCCAGATCCCCTAACTCCTGAAGAAGAAGAATATTACCTCAATCAAATGGCACAAGGAGATAAAGGAGCTCGTGAGAAGTTAATTGAACATAATTTACGACTCGTCGCACACATCGTCAAAAAATATCAAAATCAAAGCGATGATAAGGAAGATTTAATCTCAATCGGAACCATTGGACTGATTAAAGCGATTGATTCATTTTCTCCAGATAAAGGCACTAAATTAGCAACCTATGCCGCTCGATGCATCGATAATGAAATTTTGATGTTATTTCGCTCTACTAAAAAAATGAGAAATGATGTCTCTTTATATGATCCCATTGGATTTGATAAAGAGGGAAATGAGATTTGCCTTATTGATGTCGTGAAAGATGAAGAGAAAGATATAAATGATGTGATTATCCAACAACTTGCGATTGAAAAAATTGAAAAAAACCTTGATGCGCTTACTGAACGGGAACGTGATATTATTATTCGACGATTTGGACTTGGAAATCACGAAGAAGAAACACAACAAGAAATTGCAAAGTCATATAATATTTCTCGTAGTTATGTCTCTCGAATCGAAAAACGTGCTTTAATGAAACTATATCGAGAGTTTATTAAAAGCTAACAGACAAAAAGGGGACCTCTATCCCCTTTTTTACTTTACCTTATACGCGACGTCGATAATTCGCATCTGATGGCATACGCCAATCTGTACGTGGTGAAAGTGAAATGTCTAACACTTTTGGTCCATCTGGCATCGCTGAACGTTTAAATTGTTGTGAGTAGAAACGACGATAGAAAATTTGTAAATATTCTAATAATTTCTCTTCTTCGAACTCCCCTTTAAACGCCTCTTTCATTAAAGCATAAATACGATCTTCGGTATCCCCGTTGTTTAACATATGATATAAGATAAAATCATGAATTTCATATTTACCAATGATTTCTTCAGTATGTTGTTCCGTATTAATTAACTCTGGTGAAATTGGGGTATCTAAAACATCACCTAGCGTATACTGTAACAATTTTGCATCTTCATCATTTGCTGTTAAAGCTTGTGACTCACGTAACATAAATTGTTTGACCATAAACTTAACGAGTGTTTTTGGAATTCCCGCATTTATCGCATACATTGACATTTGATCGCCGTTGTACGTACACCATCCAAGCGCTAACTCAGACATATTTCCTGTTCCAAGAACAAGTCCATTCATTTTATTAGCTAAGTTCATTAAAATATTCGTACGTTCACGCGCTTGGGCATTTTCATAGGTCACATCGACTACATTTGGATCATGTCCAATGGTTTCAAAATGTGCTAAAACCGATTCACGCAAATCAATATCATGATGTGTCACACCTAAAGTTTTCATTAAGTTATTTGCATTAGTATTCGTACGATTAGATGTTCCAAATCCACGAATCGTATAAGCTATAATATTTTTGCGTGGCATATTGATTAAGTCGAATGTTTTAGCCGCTAATAATAACGCTAAAGTTGAATCTAATCCTCCTGACACCCCAATTAAAATCGTTTGTGCACCCGTGTGCTCAATACGTTTAGCTAATCCTGCCATTTGAATGTTCATCATTTCTTCAAACGCTTCTTTTTCCTCTGACTTTGGAACAAATGGCGTGGGATCAAGTGGCTGTTCAAACGTATAGTTTTGATTTTCTACTAAATCGAATGAAACATGTTGTAAAAAATCCATATTATCTTCTGCACTTTGTCTAAAAGCAGAAGAACGACGACGATCAAATTGAATTTTAGAAATATCTAAATCGGCAAACATGACATTCAATTCTTCACGAGAGAACATATCAGACTCCGCTAATAACGTCCCATTTTGTGAAATTAAGCTATGTCCACCAAATACGCCATCAGTCGTTGATTCATAAACACCTGATGAACAGTAAATATATCCCGCTACTAATTTTGAACTTTGAATGCGCACTAAATCACGACGCATACGGCTTTTTTGGTAAACTTCATTACTTGTTGATAAATTTAAAATAATATCTGCACCATTTAATGCTAAACGTTGACTTGGAGAAGAAGGGACCCATAAATCTTGGCAAATCTCAACTCCAAATGAAAGATCATACGTATAGTTATCGAAAATTAAATCTCCAAATGGAACTTTACGTCCTAAGAACTCAATCTCCTCATAATGCTTTACAATTTCATATCCGCGTGTAAACCAACGCTCTTCATAAAACTCCATATCATTTGGAAGATAATATTTTGGAATAATTCCTAAAATTTTATCTTTTTGAATCACGATTGCACAGTTATATAAATTACGATGAATCGCAATCGGTGCACCAACCGTAAAGACTCCATCAAATGGATTACGCTCTAATAAAATTTCAATGGCTTTTTTAACATCTTGTAATAAATACGTTTGGAATAATAAATCACCACACGTATAACCACAAATCGATAATTCAGGAAAAACAAGAACGCCTGCCTGATGATCTTGAGCCACTTTTAATGACTTTAACATCACTTCTACATTTGCAATCGGATCTCCGACTGAAACTTTTGGTGATGATGTCGCAACTTTTAAAAATCCATTATGAAACATGGATTATTCACCTCTTCCATATAATTGATGTTGTTGAACATATTGATCCACACAATTTAATACTAAATCAGAGCGATCAAGATTTTCTCGATACTCCGTTGATGAAACATTCATTTTCTCAAATGAATCTAAAAGAATAAATTGGTGCTCAAATGTTTTAAATTGTCGATGGATAATTTCATCAACGTCAATGTCATCACGTCGAAAGACAATTAATTTATAGTTTTGAATGAGTTGTTCATATTGAACCCAATTCGGTAAATCTTCTAAATTATCAGCTCCAATGACAAACGCAATCTCTTCATTAGGATATTGACTCTTCACAAGCGTTAACGTCTCAAAGGTCGTTAGAACTTTCTTTGCCTCAACTTCTATGGTTGAAACAAAGGTATTCGTTAAATGCTCACAAACTAATTTTAACATGGCTACACGATGAACTGAAGAAATTAATCCTTTTTTAGGATAGCGATCACCAACTGGTAAAAAATAAAACTTATCACAATCAATTTGTTTTAAAATATGGTTTGCGATTTGATAATGCGCAATCGTTGGAGGATTAAAGGAACCACCAAAGATAACAATCATGCCAAAATCACTCCATTTCCTTTTCATTTGTAGTATGAGCTATGAGTCTATCATTTAATCTAAAATAGATAAAAAGAAAACAATCGCAAATGATTTGCAATTGTTTATTTATGACCTTAAATCATAGACACTAATTCAGTGACCATTTCTGAAGATTCTTTTGCTGCAACCGCTAAAAATTCATTAAATGAAATATGTGATTCTTTTCCTGCAATGTCTGATAACGCACGTACAATAATAAATGGTTTCTCATAATGATGACATACTTGTGCTACTGCAGCTGCTTCCATTTCGATTGCAACAACCGAAGGACAGTTCTTTTTAATTAATTCCATTTGATCTGGTCGATTGATAAATGAGTCTCCCGTTCCAATTTGTCCTAACCAGTATGTTTTATTTGCTTTCGTTAACACTTCTTCTGTTTTTCTCATTAAATCAGCATTTGGTTCATAAATCGCAGGCATTCCTGGTACTTGCCCATAGGCATAATTAAATCCAGTCACATCAACATCATGATATAATGTTCCGTTCGATACGACCACATCTCCAATATTTGCTTCTGGGTGTAATCCACCGGCTGATCCTGTATTAATCACACAATCAATCGCATAGTGTTCAAATAATAATGTCGTTGCAATGGCAACATTTACTTTACCAATTCCACTTTTTAATAAAACGACATCTTTTCCATTTAACTTTCCTTTTGTAAATTCAACGTGAGCAATTGTTTTAACTTCTTCAACTTCCATTGCTTCACGTAATAATGTTACTTCTTCCTCCATTGCGCCAATAATTGCAACTGTCATGATTCAGACCACCTTTTTTAATTAATTAATTTGAAAAAAGAGCTGCTTGTGGGCAGCTCAAAATTATTGAACATTTACAATAGCAACTGTTACAACACCTTTTGGTGTAGAGACCATTGCAGTCTCACCCTGACGTTTCCCCATTAAAGCTTGAGCAATTGGAGATTCGTTTGAGATTTTTGAGTCAAATGGGTTTGCCTCTGCACTACCTACGATTTTATAAGTTAATTCTTCATTTGTTTCATCATCACGGTAAGTTACAGTTGAACCGATGGTAATAACGTCACTTCCTTCATCTGATTCAATAACAACAGCATTTTTTAAAATGTATTGTAATTCTTGAATGCGCTCATAAACCATTGCTTGTTCTTCACGTGCTGCATCATATTCAGCATTTTCAGAAAGGTCCCCTTGTGCGCGAGCTTCTTGTAACTTAACTTTAATTTCTTCCATACGCACTTGCGTTAAGTGATCTAATTCATCTTGAAACTTTTTAATCCCTTCTAGGGTTAAATGTTGTTGTTTTTCTTTCATTAAAAATTCCTCCGAATCAATTGAAACCAATAAGATTGATAATTTCAACTATATATTATACATGAACTTAATCGTTTAGTAAACATTATGCCATTAATCCACTAAAAGTGAATGGTTCCTAATTCAGTACATCTTCTTTTAGTATTCCATTTTTAGGATAACTTATTCTATTTTTTAAAAATTATCAAAATTAAAAACGCTAAAGAGATAAAAAGTAAGGCAGCAAGCCTTACTTCAAGTCCTATATTTAGATTGATTACGCGTTTAAAATACTATTAATTTTTGTAATTAATAAATCCAGAGCAACGGTATTTGTTTTTCCATCCGGAACAATGATATCTGCATATTTTTTCGTTGGTTCAACAAACTCCTCATGCATTGGCTTTACTGATTCAATATATTGAGAGATGACTGAATCAATCGTACGACCACGCTCTGTTGTATCGCGAAGTAAACGGCGAATGAAGCGAATATCATCATCACTTTCAACGAAAATTTTAATATCTAATAATTCACGGATTTTCACATCTTCTAAGACGAATAATCCTTCAACAATAATAATTTTAGTTGGTTCAATTTTTTCTGTTTCTTCACTTCTTGTATGTTGTGTGTAATCATAAACTGGCTTCTCAATTGAATAACCTAACATTAATTTCTTTAAGTGTTTCACTAATAATTCATTATCCATTGATAACGGATGATCATAGTTTGTTTTCACGCGTTCTTCCATAGTCATATGACTTTGATCGTTGTAATAATCATCTTGTCGTAATAACGTAATCGTGCGATCTGAGAATGCATCATATAAAATACGAGACACACTCGATTTTCCAGAGGCTGTTCCACCAGCAACACCGATAATTAATGGTTTGTTCATATTTCTCTACCTCATTTTTAGCAATATTTTCAAAAAGATGTCGGGATGATTCCATGATCAAAGCATGGGGATTCAAACTTCTTTATCGTCTTCCAGCCTAGCTGGTTCGATTTCCAAATACGTAGTATACACTATCTTTCTACAAAATTCAACAACATTTCAATAAGAAAAAAGCCTCTCTTTTATCATGCCACTTTCCTCAAACTTCATTAAAAAACCATAGCGAAATTTCGCTATGGTTTTTTACTATTTCACGTGCTTACGCATCATATCATTTGGATATAACTTAAATGGAACTTTGAACTTTAAAACCTGTTTCGGATGACGAGCGACTTCTAATTCTTGTCCACGCTCATCAAACAATTCATCAATCGTCATGATTTGAGTCTCAATTTTTGGTCCAAAGAATTCAACCACTTCACCTTTACGGAAATGGTTACGTTGCTGTAACGTCACTTCCTGTGTGTCCTCGTTATAATCTAAGACTAACCCAATAAATTCTTGAGTTGGATGCTCGTCACGATTATTAAACATTTGCTCCTCATGTGATGGAATTCCTTCAAAGAATGCTGGCGCTGTTTCACGGTTCGCACATTTTGATAATTCCACTAAAAGATTTTCATTGAAGACAAAGTTATCTGGATCTTCACAATATAAATCAATTAATTTACGATACGTGCTAACAACAGTTGCCACGTAATGAATCGATTTCATACGTCCCTCAACTTTTAAACTATCGATTCCTAACTCAATCATTTCAGGAACTGATTGTAATAAGTTTAAGTCTTTTGGACTCATCGCAAATTTAATATCATCTTCACCAAATAAAGCTTTTGTTTCATCTTGATCTTGTTTCACTAAATCATATTCCCAACGACACGATTGGCAGCATCCTCCACGATTTGAATCACGCGCCGTCATATGATTTGATAACGTACAACGTCCTGAGTAGGCAATACACATGGCACCATGAACAAACGCCTCAATCTCAACATCTGTTTTCTCCATGATTTCTTTAATTTCTTCTTTTGTTGTTTCACGAGCTAATACAACACGATGTAATCCTTGTTGTTCCCAAAACTTAACTGCCATATAGTTCATTGTCGATTGTTGTGTACTTAAATGCACCTCAACATTTGGGGCACAACGTTTACATGTTTCAATGATTAATGGGTCCGCTACAATAATCCCAGCGACTCCAATTTCACCTAAGGCTGTTAAGTATTCTTCAAGCCCTTCCATATTTTCATTATGGGCGATAATGTTTGTTGTAATATAAATTTTTGAACCATACTCTTTCGCAAACTCTACTCCTTCACGAATCTCGTCTAAAGAGAAGTTTTGTGCATTTGAGCGTAAACCAAACTCACGTCCACCGATAAAGACCGCATCGGCACCATACATAACCGCAATCTTTAATTTTTCAAGTGAACCTGCTGGGGCTAATAACTCTGGTTTTTTTACGATGATGCGTTTTCCATCAACGATTGCTGATACTGGTTTTCTTGCCATGACCCAGCACTCCTTCCTATCCTACTTATTTTTATAAATTGATGGTTTATAGAAGAATCCACGATCTAACAAACGGTGCTTCGGTTGAATTTCTTCCATTTTTTTATATAAGGCACGTCCAACTTGGTTATATTTTGCACGGTCCTCAATGCATAAATCAATCGCAAAACGATAAGCTTTCGTCGCATTGATTAAATAGTCGCTTGATTTTAAGATTCCATCAATACGAAGGCTATCCACGCCTGCATCAATGAAATCTGCCAAATCATCAATCATACACACATCACTTCCATTAAAGATATGTGTTCCTTGTTGGTCTTCAAAAACTGGGTAATATAATTGACGTTCAGAATCAAATAAGAGTAATCCTTCTTCACGAGATTGGATTTTTTCAACAACTTGTCCTTGGAATTTTAAATAGTTTCCTACTAAATTGCGACGTGATTGGAACATACAAATTGCACCATGGACTAAAATTTCCACTTCACCTTTCGCCTGTTCTTTTGTTTCAATCACAGGTTCTTTCATGATTTCTGGCGCTAATACCGTACGTAAAACACCACGATCATACCAGTAATTCACTGTGAAATAGTTCGTTCCAAGCGTCTCACTACTCCAATGTAAAGTCATGTCTGGTGCAACTTGTTTTGCGATCATGTAAGCTCCTGGATCAGAGAAACGAAGGGCATCAATCGGTAATGATTTAATTTCATCAATATATGTTTTTAAATCGTCTAGTAATCCATTAGGCATAATCGCATTAATGGCTACATATACTTTTTTATTATGTTTTTTAATTAACTCAACGGCTTGACGTAGTTCATCTCTGTTAAAATGACCAGCTAATCGTAAACCGAACTTTTCTTCACCGATAATAAAGGCATCGGCACCTGCTTCAATTAATGGTTCAATCTCATGTAAATCATGAGGAGTAACAACTAATTCGGGTTTTTTCATTTTATCAACTCACTTTATAATAATGACAATATAAAATTATAAACTACTTAAAAAATATTTGCACTTATTTTGACCTAAATTGTTAAAAATAATCGCTCGGTACTTCTCTCTTAGTTTATACAAAATTCAATTTTTTTATAAAATGGATCATTTTCAATCAAAAACCACCGCTAAAGTCTTAGCGATGGTGTCCTGTTTATTTAACTTTTTTCTTTAAACTAATCGCCACGCCATCTCCAATTGGAAGTAATAACGTGTCATAGTTTGGATGGTTAGCCAACCAATCATTATAACGATTAATTTTACGAACTAATTGTTTTAAGTTGCGGCTTTGTTTTTGATTATTATCAAAAATATGTCCATGGAAGATTAAGTTATCACTGATAATCATACCATCTTCTTTTAATAACGGCTCATATTTTTCAAAGAATTTTTGATATTGAGCTTTCGCTGCATCAATGAAAATGACATCATATTTTTGAATCGGTAACTCTTCATTGGCAATCTCAAGGGCATCGGCCTCAATTAACGTTACCTGCTCTTTAATGGTTGATCGTTCGTGATAAGCGATGGCTTCATTATAACGCTTTGGATCACGCTCGATACTCACGATGTGAGTATTTGGTAAATGTCTGGCCATCATTAAGGAAGAATACCCAATGGCTGTCCCAATTTCTAAAATGGATTGCGGTTGTTTAATGCGTAATAATTGAAGCATTAACTCAAGTCCTTGATCTTGAATAATAGGCACATCAAAGTCTTGTGCATATTGTTTCATTTCTAATGAGAGATCATCATGAATAATCGTTTTAAAACGACCCATTAACTCTAATAATTGTTCATTCATTTGTTTACCACCTTATTGTTACTTACAAACGCTCGCTCCTGCTTCATAAGATGGAAGCAAGTTCGCACGATAGAACGCCATATGTTCCTCATATGTTTCAAAGAAATGTGTTTTTCCATCGACACAGTTAAACATATCAGCAATAAAGTAAAGATATTTATGCTCTTCGGGCTGTAAAACTGCCTCAATGGCATCGAGTGTTGGACTACTTACAGGCCCAATTGGAATCCCTTGCGTCACGTAGGTATTATATGGAGAATCAACACGTGTCATTGCTTCTGTTACACGAACAGAATGATCACCTAATGCATATAACACGGTCATATCACTTTGTAAATACATGCCTGAATTGATACGATTAAAGAAAACCCCAGCGACAGTTGGCATTTCTTCTGTACGTTGAGTCTCTCCTTCCACAACAGACGCTAATGCCATGACTTGATGAATACTTAATGAACTTTTCTCAAATAAATCACGCAATGGATTTAACTTACGCTCAGTAAGATTTAATAACTCATGCGTTAATTCATCTACCGTATAAATATCATCAACAAAGGCATAGGTAATCGGGTAAATATACCCTTCTAGTGGATATTTAATGCCTTCCTGTAAAACATCCTCCGTTAAAAACCAATACTCATCAATTAAAGTTCTTACATAACTAGGATTTTTCCATTCCATTAATAAATCCTCAGCTGTCAATCCTACTAAGGGTGACATCACGGCTGCAATGTATTCTAAATCATAACCTTCTGGAATTGTCACTTTAACCATATCAGGTTCCATGACATCTCCCGTTTCAAACTTTTGATACATTTCTTCTAATGTTAACGATGGGGATAAGGCATATTCTCCGGCTTGAATATGAGACCAATCGTTTAGGCGGACAATTAAATCTGCCATTTTAGGATGTTTAATTAAACCAAGTTCAGCTAATTGTTGATTCACTCTCTTAGTCGTTGTTCCAGGTTCAATTTTATAATTCATTACCGTTTCATCCTGTGAATCAACGGGTTTTAAGGTTGAATCATATAAATAATATCCATACCCTCCTACTGCTATTACGATAAGTAGGATTAGTCCCATGATAAGACTTGCAATTTTCCTCATCTATCTTCACCTCTAAAATAAACAGTGCAAAAACGAACCCGTAGGTCCGCCCTTGCACTGTTGTTTATGAATTATTCTTCACCTTCAGCTTCTTCATCTGCTAAGAATGTATTGATCACTTCTTCGATCATATCCCACTCAGCATCTGTTTCAACTGGAAGTAATTCTCCACCTTCATTGTTATTGCTTGGAACGTAAGCAGAAACGTGTAAATCCACATTTCCATCTTCGTCTTCATGTTCAGCACCCGCTGGGTAATAAACAACATATGATTTATTATAATCATCTGAATCAAATGTGAATAAGATCTCACATAATAATTCATTTCCGTTTTCATCGATTACTGTTAATTGATTTTCATCTAACATAGTTAACACCTCTTACTGTAGTTTACACGAATGAACGTGCTTGGCTTGAATCTAAATAACTTTGCAAAATAATCGTTGCTGCCATTTTATCAACGACTTTTTTACGTTTATTACGGCTAACATCTGCTTGGATTAAAACGCGTTCCACTTGCATCGTGGTTAAACGTTCATCCCACAGAATGACCTTAACATTTGTCGCTTCTTCTAATTTCTTAGCGAAATCTTGCGTCACTTGACCGCGTTCTCCAATTGATCCATTCATGTTTTTTGGCAATCCTAAAACAATTTTTGAAACGTGCTGTGTTTTGACTAGTTGTTGAACGTGTTGAATTGCTTTTTTATAATGATTCTCTTCAAAACGGAACGTTTCGACTCCATGAGCCATCATTCCTAATGCATCACTGATTGCGATACCTAATGTACGTGTTCCTAAATCTAATCCGAGTGTTTTCATTTTTTCGACTCAATAAACTTTTCTAATAAAACTTCAATAATTTCATCACGTTCAATTTGTTGGATTTTATTGCGTGCCCCTTGATAGCTTGAAATATATGCTGGGTCTCCTGAAATCAAGTATCCAACGACTTGATTAATTGGGTTATATCCTTTTGTTTCTAATGCTTCGAAGACATCCGTTAAAATTAATTCAACTGTTTCATTTTGATTTAATTTATCTTGTAGGGCCTCGTCTAGCATCATAGTATGATTTGAGATCATGCAATTCACCACCCATAAATAGTCATTAACTTTATTTTACAATATTGTTAAAGGGATGAAAAGAATTATAAATTATTTTTTAACCATTCATCAACATTTTGAAGAGCTTCATTAATTTTGCTAGCGTCTTTTGCTCCGGCTTGGGCCATATCTGGACGTCCGCCTCCGCCTCCGCCACAAATACTTGCAACTTCTTTAACAATCTTACCAGCATGTACCCCTTGTTTCACGTAATCATTTGTTACACCACAAGAGATGGCTACTTTACCGTCTACTGCACTCGCTAAAACGATAACTGCTGACGTTAATTGTTGTTTGAATTCATCAATCATTTGACGTAAATGATTCATATCCACATCAACTAAGCTAGCTGTTAAGACAGTGAATCCATTCACTTCATGTGTATTATTGACAATTTCCTTCATTTTTAAATGCGATAATTTAGATTTTAATGATTCATTTTCGCGATGTGCTTCTTTTAATTCGTCTAACACACCCTCTACACGTTCTTCAAGTAAGGCTGGTTTTGTTTTTAATGTTTCAGCAACAGCTGCAAATCGGTTAATGAATGTATTCATATATTCAAAGGCTGCTTGACCTGTGACAGCTTCAATACGACGTGTTCCCGCTCCGATTCCTGATTCAGAAATAATTTTGAATAATCCGATTTCTGATGTGTTTGAAACATGGCATCCACCACATAACTCAATACTGTATTCTCCAGCTTTAACTACGCGGACTGTATCTCCGTATTTTTCACTGAATAATGCCATAGCTCCCATTGTTTTTGCTTCTTCGATTGATTTTTCGAACACTTCAACAGGAAGTGATGCCCAGATTTTTTCATTGACAATGGTTTCAATGCGTTGTAACTCTTCAGGCGTTAATCCTTGCATATTTGTAAAGTCAAAACGTAAACGCTCAGCTGATACTAATGATCCTGCTTGGTTCGCATGCTCTCCAATAACATCTTTTAATGCTTGATGTAAAAGGTGAGTCGCTGTATGGTTTTTCGTTAAAGCTAAACGTGCATTGACAGTCACTTGTGACGTTACTGCATCATTTAACGATAATGTTCCATTAACATTAACTGTATGTAAATGTTGACCATTAGGAGCTTTAATAACATCTAAAACTTCTACCGTTGCGTTTGTTGTTGTCATTAATCCTGTATCAGCCACTTGTCCTCCACTTTCAGCGTAGAATGGTGTGATATCTAAGATAACTTGTCCTTGACCCGTTAATGAATCAACCACTTCACCATCTTTTAATAATAAGATGACTTTTCCTGCTGTTGACAATTGCGTGTAACCAACAAATGTTGATTCTTCCTTGAAGTTCATTAATGCTTCATTTTGTGATTGCATACTTGCTACATCTTCACGAGCATTACGAGCACGTTCACGCTGAGCTTCCATTTCTGCATCAAATCCAGCTTTATCTACTGTAAATCCTGATTCTTCAGCATACTCTAATGTTAACTCATATGGGAATCCGTAAGTATCGTATAACATGAAAGCATCTTTACCGTTGATTGTTTTTGTTTCACTCTTAGCCATTAATTCAGTTAAGATTTTTTCACCATCAGCTAATGTTTGACGGAAACGATCTTCTTCTGACTTGATGACTTTTTGAACTAATTCAACTTTATCGCAAACGTATGGATAATAATCTTTCATGATGTCTGCTACAACCGGAACTAATTCATACATAAATGCACGGTCAATTCCTAAGTTTTTACCGTAACGAACGGCACGACGTAATAAACGACGTAAGACGTATCCACGACCTTCATTTGATAATAAAGCTCCATCTGCAACAGCAAATGTAACAGTACGTACGTGGTCAGCGATGACTTTGAAGGCAACTCCTGTTTCTTCTGTGTACTTCACTCCAGAAATTTCTTCAGTCTTTTTAATAATTGGCATGAATAAGTCTGTATCGAAGTTTGTTTCTACTCCTTGTAGCACACAAGCCATACGCTCTAGACCCATCCCAGTATCTATGTTTTGATTTGGAAGTAATGGATATTCACTACGTTCTAATCCTTCTTTAGAGTTAAATTGAGAGAAGACGATGTTCCAAATTTCGATATAACGATCATTTTCAATATCTTCTTCTAATAAACGAATTCCGATATTTTCTGGGTCGTATTTTGTTCCACGATCAAAGAAGATTTCCGTGTTTGGTCCACATGGTCCTTCTCCAATTTCCCAGAAGTTATATTCCAATTTAACAATGTGCTCAGGTTTAACCCCTAATTTAATCCATAAATCGTATGTTTCTTGGTCGTTTGGATAAATCGTTACGTATAATAAATCTTTATCGAATCCAAACCATTCTGGTGATGTTAATAATTCCCACCCCCAAGTAACAGCTTCTTCACGGAAGTAATCTCCGATTGAGAAGTTTCCTAACATTTCGAAGAACGTATGGTGACGAGCCGTCTTTCCTACATTTTCAATGTCATTCGTACGAATTGATTTTTGAGCATTTGTAATACGTGGATTGTTTGGAATTTCACGCCCATCAAAATATTTCTTTAAGGCAGCAACCCCACTGTTAATCCATAATAACGTTGGATCGTTTACTGGTACTAATGGTGCACCTGGTTCGATCATATGTCCTTTTGATTTAAAGAAATTTAAATACATTGATCGAATTTCTGAACCTGTCATGTATTTCATATTTTGTCACCTCTTTTGAAAAATGAGTATAAAAAAAGCCCTTACGAAATAAGGACGATTTGAACGCGGTACCACCTTAATTTTATTTTTTCGTTTGAAAAAATAACACTCGAAGGCAATAACGGCGCCAACCGATAGGTTTTACCTACACTCCAGAAGTAGCTTTCGAGTATTTTTCGTTAGGATTTATCTCAGCCTAGAAATCCCTCTCTGTGAAACTGCAAATCTCTACTTTCTTCTATCAACATTTTGTTATTCGACTCTATTTTATCGATTTTATCTCAGGGTTTCAAGCTTTTTTTTGGATTTCACCAAATAATTACGTGAAATCTGACTAAAATGAAGAAAAACTCTCCCACCAGGAGAGAGTTTTTTCTTAAAATGGCATCATATCATGAATACAATCTTGCCAACAATCCATTTGTCGGCGACATTTTCTCATTTGTCGCTGAAATTGTCTTCGATAATAGCGTGGATCATCATAATACATAAATGTTGCCACTAACGTAACAGCAAAGAATAAGAATAATACCATCTTCTTCATGTAGTTCACCTCACTTCAACATGATAGTCTTAGTTTGGGTGATTTCACTTTTTTTATGTCCGAATTCCGACAAAATTAGCAAATAACTATTCCTCCATAAAGTCGTATGGCGTTATCCCTTCCAATTGTTCTTCATCCAAATAATCAAATGGAATATGGTGCTCTTTAAAGTAATCAGCAAATGGATTTTCTTTTGGCACTTGTTCCTTCTGAAGATCAAAACGAAGTCTTAATGTCGTTTGACGTTCTTCGCCTTCATTTTTAACTCCTTTATCAAAGGCTAAATATTCACCAATGACAATCAATGATCTTTTAGCACGCGTAATTGCTGTATAAATGAGCTTTTTTTGAAGCATGACATGATAAGCATGCGTCATTGGTAAAATTACAATGGGATATTCTGATCCTTGTGATTTATGAACTGAGACACAGTAAGCGTGTGTTAAGTTTTGAAGATCACCTTTTTTATAGGTCACTTCTTTCGTATCAAAACAAGCAATCAGCTTTTCTTCTTTATCATCATTTTCATTTTTATAAGAAATCCCAATGACTTCTCCTACATCACCATTCATCACTCCCGTTTCTGGTTGATTGGCTAACTGTAAGACTTTATCACCAATTCGAAAAATACGTTGACCAAACGTCATTTCACGCTTATTTTGTTCATCAGGTGGATTGAAAATTTCTTGTAACATGACATTTAAACTATCAATCCCACAATCACCTCGATACATCGGAACTAGAACCTGAACCTCATTAGCCGTATACCCTTTGGAAATGGCATTTTCAACAATTTGCTTTAAATAAACAGGAATCTGTTGGTGTGTCGCTTCAACATATAAACGGTCAGGCTTTTTCACTCGTAAATCATCTGGAAGATGATTATTTTTCACCGCATGAGCTAAGGAAATAATGGATGAGTCTTGTGCCTGACGATGAACGGTTAATAATCTCGTTAGGGGAATAGCCCCACTTTCAATTAAATCTTTCAATACCTGTCCCGGCCCAACCGACGGTAACTGATTATCATCACCAACTAAAATAACTTGTGCGCCAGTTTTGATACTTTGAAAAAGCTGAAAAGCAAGTAGGGTATCAAGCATTGAACTTTCATCAATGATAATTAAGTCATAGTCAAGCTGAGAAAACTCATCATGCTGAAAAACACCATCTACGCCATAACCAAGTAAACGATGGATGGTTGAGGCCTTAAGTCCTGTCGTTTCTGTCATTCGTTTGGCAGCACGCCCAGTGGGGGCAGCTAAAGCAATTGGAAATGGCTTTTCAGAAGTAGCATATTTAGTGGGATCAAGTGAAAGGTGATGAAGTAAGCCGTAAGCTTTTAAAATCCCTTGAACAACGGTCGTTTTACCTGTTCCTGGTCCACCTGTAATGATACTAACTGGCTGTTTTAACGCCATTTTAATAGCCTCTTCTTGCTCAGGAGAATAAGTGATCGCCATTTCTTCCTTTAATTCGCTAATCGTATTTAAGACTTGCTCATCTTCTGCTTGAACTTCGGTTTGAAGCCTCATGATTGATTCAGCAATGCCCTTTTCACTATTCACAAGAAGCGGAATAAATAGAAAATCTCCTTCAATATAGATCTTTTTCTTTTGAATTAACGCTTGGATTTGACCTTCAATTTGAGCTAAGTCCAATAATTGATTCGACTTTTGATTTAAATATTGTAGAGCACTTTGAAGAAGCTGTTTATGATACACATACGTATGACCTTTTTGAATCGCAATTTGATCGATGACATAAAGTAAAGCTGCACGAATGCGTCTTGGGTCATCACTTGCAACCCCTAATCGTTTTGCCAGTTCATCAGCTTTAATAAAACCGATTCCCTCAATATCATCAATTAAACGATAAGGATTCTCTTGAATAATCTCAAGGGCCTGATACTGATATTTTTTAAAAATCTTCATGACTAATCGAGGGCTTAAATCGTAACCGTAAAGTGGTGCTAAAATTTGTTCCGTCCCTTGTTGATCAACTAACGTTGCATATAATTTATCGGCTAACTTCTTAGAAAGTTTCGGCACCTCATCTAACGCTTGACGATTTCTTAAAATGACATCAATCGCATTTTCTCCTAATGTCTCTACAATCTTTTCAGCTGTTTTTTGTCCAATTCCCTCAAAGATATCGCTACTCAAATAATGAACAAGTGACGATTTCCCACGAACCGTGACACTGTCATATGACGTCGCTTGAAATTGCCACCCGTATTTTGGATGTTGCGTCAAACTTCCATTAAAACGATACGTTTTATGAGACACTAATTTAGGAAAATAACCTGATACTGTAATTTTATGATGTTCTTCTTTATCATTTAACCCTAACGTATCAATCACTTTCTCATCCACGGATTTATATGCCAATTTTAGTTGTTCTTCGTTGCATTGGTACTCAGTCACTAAAACAGTTCCAATAGAGAAGCCATTGTCCTCATTAAAAAATATAGAATCTAAAAATATCCCTTGAATATAGTTGGCTTCTCCCATTAAATTCATCCTCTCTTAATACATGCGACGTTCTCCATCTTTAAAGGCTGCTTCGATACGTCCGCCACCTAAGCAAACGTCACCTAAATAAAAGACAGCTGCTTGCCCTGGTGTAACCGCGCGAACTGGATCTAACATACGAACCTTTAATGTCTCATCATCCATCCACTCTAATTCAACATTAACATCTGGTTGTCGGTAACGGAATTTCGCTGTACAAGTAAATGTTCCAGTAAATTTCTCACTTGGAATCCAGTTTACATTTGATACATGCGCTTCATCAGCATACACATACTCGTGATCAAACCCTTGACCAACATATAAAATGTTTTCTTTTAAGTTTTTCCCAATCACGAACCATGCATCACCTTTTCCACCAATTCCAAGACCTTTACGTTGACCAATCGTATAATACATTAATCCGATATGCTCACCCATGACTTCACCATCTAACGTTTGCATTTTTCCTGGTTGTGCTGGTAAGTAGTTTTGTAAGAATTGCGTAAAGTTACGCTCTCCAATGAAGCAAACTCCTGTTGAATCTTTCTTTTTCGCAGTTGCTAATTCCATCTTCTCTGCAATTTCACGAACTTCTGATTTTTGTAATTCACCAACTGGGAATAATGTTTTGCTTAATTGGGCTTGTGTCAACTGACTTAAGAAATAAGTTTGATCCTTATTATTATCTACGCCACGTAACATTTTCACTTCTTCCCCATGTTCAACACGCGCATAATGCCCCATAGCAATGTAGTCACACCCTAAATTCATGGCATAATCTAAGAAGGCTTTAAATTTAACTTCTTTATTACACATAATATCTGGATTTGGTGTACGTCCTGCTTTATATTCATCTAAGAAATACATAAACACACGATCCCAATATTCTTGAACAAAATCCACACGATGAAGTTTGATTCCTAATTGATCAGCAACAGCTTTGGCATCCATATAATCCACTTCTTGTGGACAAACATCATCATTCACGGTTGGATTTCCTAAAATATCTGAGTTAGCAGCGCTATCCCAATTTCGCATGAACACACCCTCTACATCGTAGCCTTGTTCTTTTAATAAGTAAGCAGCGACTGAAGAGTCCACACCACCTGACATCCCAACGATGACTTTTTTTCCTTTATTTAAACTCATTTATTGAACCTCCAATATTCTTATATATATATATCTTTATCGTCTAACAGACGGCATCATTTTCAAGCAAGTTTACTATAGTATCGTGCATGGACATGATGTTCTATTCTTTATTATAAGCAAAAACGACTGGATAAGCAATGCTTGACGATTTTCGACCACTTTTAATCAAAAAAAAGACAGTTTAAACTGTCTTTTCTTTTTTTAACGTTTTCCTTTATCGTATGGCTCACCCGCAGCTTTTGGTCCAACAATGTTGCGACTAAAGATCATTAAGGCAACAAGTGTCATCACATATGGTAACGCATTATAGAATTCCATTGGAATTTCAAGTGATTTTAATGTATCGTTAATTAAAGCTAATTGTCCTAATGTCTTCATAAATCCGAAGAAGAATGAAGCAAATAAAACTGACCATGGATTCCATTTACCGAAGATTAAAGCGGCTAATGCTAAGAATCCAAGACCGGCTACTGATCCATTAAACTCATTCGATGTCGTAACAATAATAATTGCTCCTCCAAGACCGGCTAAGAATCCTGAAGCTAATACACCAATGTAACGCATTTTATAAACATTGATTCCCATTGAATCAGCTGCTTGAGGATGCTCCCCACAAGCACGTAAACGTAAACCAAATGATGTTTTAAAAACAATATACCATGTTAAGATAACTAATCCTAAAACGATGAATGTTGTTAAATACATTTTACTAAAGAATAATGGCCCAATGACAGGAATATTAGATAAAACTGGCGCATCAAAGCGAGAAACACCTTTAACGATACTAATATTTTGTGATCCTGTTAACGTACGAGCTAAGAAGATCGTTACAGCAGGTGCTAATAAGTTAATGGCTGTCCCTGAAATAACTTGATCGGCCTTTAAATTAATACTTGCATAGGCATGAAGTAATGAGAAGGCACAACCGGCCACTCCTCCTAATAAAATTCCGATCCAAATAATCGAATCATTTCCAGCATAAAATTGATTAATAAATAAGGCTGTTGTAAAGCTTCCGACAATCATTAATCCTTCAAGACCAATGTTGACAACCCCACTACGCTCACTAAATAAACCACCTAATGCCGTCACTAACATAGGTGCTGTGAAGGCTAAGGCATAAGGCATCATTGAAACAATAAAATCCCACATTATTTCGCACCTCCATCTTTTTTCTTAGGAGCTACTTTTTTAAAGAAGCTTTGGATTAATAAAGCAATTGCTGAGAAGTAAATAATTGTTGAAATAATAATATCAATTAATTCACTTGGGATATTTGACATAGCTTGCATGAATGCTCCCCCAACCTTCATAAATCCAAATAACGCTGCTGATAAGAACACTCCGATTGGTGTATTTAAACCAAGTAATGCAACGGCAATTCCATCAAAACCTTGTGCTGGTAAAACCCCAACCTTAATATGGTTTGTATATCCTACATAGAATGTTGCTCCTGCAAGACCTGCTAATACACCGGCAATAATCATTGAAAGAATAATATTACGTGTTACTTTCATCCCTGCATATTGAGCGGCATCTTGATTATATCCAACGGCTTTTAGCTCATAACCAAATGTTGTTTTCTCTAAAATAAACCAAACAATAAAACATGCAATAATGGCAAGGATTAACCCTAAGTTAACCGCTGACCCACTAAAGAATGAAGTCATCCATTCTGTTTTTAATGACGCCGTTTCTAAAATAGTCGCTGACTCAGTTGAATACTTACCAGGAATTAATACTTTAACCGCGTATTGTACACCCCAAAGCGCAATATAGTTCATCATGATTGAAGTAACAACCTCATGAATTTTAAACTTTGCTTTTAAAAGACCTGGAACAATCGCCCAAACCCCACCAGCAATCATCGCACCAATCACCGCGACCGGTAAGTGAATAAAACGTGGTAAATCAAGAGTTGCCCCTAAATAGACCGCCATAAATCCACCGACTAACATTTGACCTGTGACCCCGATATTAAATAAGCCTGTTCTAAAGGCAAATGCTACAGAAAGACCTGTTAAAACCAATGGTGTCATTTGTAATAACCCATTACCAAATTGTTTAAAGTTTCCTGATAAAATCCCTTTAAATCCACCTTGGAATAAATAAGTGAATCCTTCAACTGGATTATATCCTAATAGGAATAAAACAACAAATCCAACCATAAATCCAAGAACTACTGAAGCAAAAGGTGATAATTTCTTTTGAACAGCATCATCTGATAAATTAAACTTAAATTTCTTCATTACTGCTCACCTCTTTCGCGACCGGCACCAGCCATTAACAATCCAATTTCTTGTTCATTCGTTTTAGCTGTTTCAAGGATTCCAACAATCTCTCCTTCATAAATAACAGCAATACGGTCTGAAACATTTAAAATCTCATCTAATTCTAAGGAAATTAATAAGACTCCACGACCTTTATCGCGTTCTGCAATTAATTCACGATGAACATATTCAATCGCACCAACATCAAGTCCACGTGTTGGTTGAGCAGCAATTAATAATTTTGGTGAACGAACAACTTCACGACCGATAATCGCCTTTTGTTGATTACCACCAGACATACTACGTGTTGTAGTGATACTTCCTTGACCACTGCGAACATCAAAACGTTCGATTAATGTTTCTGATTGCTCACGAATCGCCTTACGGTTTAAAACTCCACCTTTACTGAATGGTTGTTGATAGTATGTTTGTAAAATGAAGTTATCTTCTAATGAATACTCTAAGACTAATCCATGTTTATGACGATCTTCTGGAATATGACCGATTCCTGCTTCTGTACGCTGACGAACTGACATTTTACTAATATCTTTACCATTTAATTTAACTACTCCGCTATCTGCTGGTTTTAATCCTGTAATAGCTTCAATTAATTCGGTTTGCCCATTTCCTTCAATTCCAGCAACCCCTAAGATTTCACCTTCACGCAATGTCAATGATAAATTCTTAAGCGCCTCAACACCGCGAGCATTTTTCACACATAAATTTTCAACTTCAAGAATTGGAGCCCCTACTTTAGCTTCTTCTTTGTCTAATTTAAATGTAACTTTACGTCCAACCATTAAATCAGCTAAATCTTGTTCTGATACTTCATCAACGACAACCGTTCCAATTCCCTTACCTTTACGGATAATCGTACAATGTTTAGCAACAGCTTTAATTTCTTTTAATTTATGGGTGATAATAATGATTGATTTTCCTTCAGCTGTTAATTGCTTCATGATTTGCATTAAATGCTCAATTTCTTGAGGTGTTAAAACAGCTGTTGGCTCATCGAAAATTAAAATTTCAGCATCACGATATAACATTTTTAAGATTTCAACACGTTGCTGCATCCCAACTGAGATATCCTCAATTTTCGCATATGGATCAACGTGCAGGTTGTAACGATCTGATAATTCAGCGACGCGTTTTGCGGCCTTTTTAATATCAACGCGACCTCCAAATAGTTTGGGTTCACTTCCTAAAATGATATTTTCAGTAACAGTAAAGTTGTGAACTAATTTAAAGTGTTGGTGCACCATCCCAATTCCAAGTTCCGTTGCAACGTTCGGATCGGTAATTTTCACTTCTTTCCCGCGAACCTTGATGCATCCACCATCTGGTTTATAAAGCCCGAATAATACACTCATTAACGTCGACTTTCCAGCACCATTTTCTCCTAAAAGGGCATGAATTTCTCCTGGCTCGACTTGCAACGTAATATTATCGTTGGCTTTAATCCCTGGAAACTCTTTTGTAATATTGAGCATCTCAATAACGTATTCCATAGCGTTACCCCTTTCTACAATTAGTGTAATGTCCTCTGTACCTTTTTGATTCTTCATTTAATTTCGGGATTTTCGAATCGTTTTGCTGTTAGAGTTTAATAATTTTTAGAACTATAGACGACTTTTCAAACTAGTGCCTATTCCTATCTATTATAGGATATTCCGAGCTCCATAATCAACAAAAAATATCGAAATTTGTAAAAACTTATGTAATTTTTGAATATTCTTTCAAAAATCATTACTTTTGTCATAAAAAAAGTACACGAACATGAGTCCGCGTACTTTTATCCTCTTTAATCAATGATTAGTTTCCTGATAAATTAAGATGACTTGCATCAAATCCTAAGTCTTCTAACATTGCTGTCACTTCATCTAATTCAGTTGGAACTACAATTGTTCCATTTTTAATTAATTCGAATGCTTCATCAGCTGCTTGTTGTGTCGCTTCAGATAAGTTTGGATTTTCAGCTGGTAATCCTACTCCATCATTTTTAGCATCCATTGTGATTACTTGCCCACCAGTAAATGTTCCATTTACTAATTCATCAATTTTATCATATGCTGCATTATCAATACGTTTAATCGCTGATGTTAAAATAACTGAACTTCCATCAGAAATGATTCCATCTTCATATTGGTCAACGTCTACACCAATGACGTAAACATCATCTCCAGCTTCAGCACGTACTTTACCTTCTGCAATAACACCGTTTCCAACTCCACCTGCTGCTACGAAGATGATATCGATTCCTTTATCATACATTCCACCAGCTTGAGCTTGTCCACCTGAAACATCACTGAATGTTCCATTGTATAAGTAGTCTGCCACTTCTACATTTGTTCCTAAATTTGCATTAGCATACGCAACCCCAGTTACAAATCCGTATCCGAATTTTTGTACGGCTGGAATAATCATTCCACCAATGAATCCAACTTTACCAGTTTTTGTTTCAAGAGCTGCCGCAATTCCTGCTAAGAATCCAGCTTCTTGCTCAGCAAAATAAATCCCCACTGAGTTTTCTGCTACTCCACCTTCAGGTTCTCCATCAAGAATCACAAATTTTGTTTCTGGATTTTCAGCTTGTAATTTTCCAATCGCTTCTTCAAATTTGAATCCTGGAGCAATAATTAACTCATTTCCTTTAGCTAATAAGTTATCCGCAGCCTCTAAGTAATCTTGAGTTGCTTCTCCACCTGGCTTAATATATTGCGCTTCAATCGTTCCATTCTCTTCTTGGTAACGTTGAATTCCTTCCCAAGTTCCTTGGTTAAATGACTTATCATCAATTGTTCCTGAATCTGTCATCATTCCGACTTTAATTTTGGCTTCTCCGTTTGTTGTTGTTCCTTTGTCACCCTCACCTGTTCCACAAGCTACTAATCCTAAACTTGCAGCTAAGGCAATCGTTAACATTGAAAATTTCTTTTTCATATTTATATGGCCTCCTCATAATCAATACAGCAATAGTGTAACAAATTTCATAAATTATGTAAATCTTTATTCGTCATTTTTTTACTTTTTTCATATTTTTTTCCTCATTTATTGCTTTTTTCTGTATTAAATTACATTTTATACCTTATAGTAACTAAACTATAATTTTAACGATGACCTAATCTCCTTTGATTTACCGTCATTCATATAAAATCGCCATCGTAGTTTCGTCCTATCACTCCCTTTGATTTGCAACTCAATTTATCTTCAACTTTTGTCGATTAAAAAACTCAAATTCAAGCATTCCTACACTTTTATATTTTTCATTCGTGTTTCACCCAAATATAGTCAGAAAAAGCTTAATTTATTTGAACTTGATTTACATGATAAGCTCTATACTAGAACTACTTTTTGAATAGCATTTTTTAAGTGTCTACATTGATTTTTTGAGCTCTATTAAACAAAACTGTTGTTATCAACTCTTTTTCTACTTGAAAGAGATAGACTCTTTAAAAACGATATTCAATAACCATTGATATCAAACGATTCATCATCAATAAGATGGTCTAATATAGCTATTTTTTTCGACAACGTTTTTATCCGGAACAAATAGCACCTAAGAAGTCATTTAAATCTTTTAAACGTTTGTTTATTTCTTTTGATGAAAGCCCCTCTGTTGTTCAAATAGTTTGTGATCCTCCCCTTAGCATCGTAAGTCATATTGAGGCAATAACACCTTCCAATGAATATTTAATCATTTAATGTAATCCCCCATTTTCATTTACACTCCATTATGACAATCAACTCATTTTTTTAGGAAATATAAGTGCCCAAGAAATGTTTTTATTCCTCCTGCTTATTCAATCACTTTTTCCCCTAAAATATTTGAGTCATAATGCTTTAATCATTTGACAAGTTATAGCTTAAAAGATGATTCCATTAAATAAAAACTGTGATCCCTTCATAAAATTTCTGCTTTAGAATCGGTGAAATCGTTAGGACACGATAAATCAGAATTAGATTTTTATTCTTAGTTATCTAGCACTTTCAACGAATTAAAAACCATAAAAATACCATTAAAACCTATTTTTGTAATAAATTCGACAAAAACTGAGTTTTTTGAAAAAATTAAAAAAAAATAATTTACAAGCTAAAATTATTTTGTTAGAATAAAAATTCATCACAAATGAGGAGGCCATACAACGATGAAAAATAAATTTTCAATGTTAACTATTGCTATCGCTGCAAGTTTAGGCTTAGTAGCGTGTGGAGGAACAACTGAATCAGCAGGAGACAACATTAAAATTGGGATGATGACGGATTCAGGAACAATTGATGATAAATCATTCAACCAAGCAACTTGGGAAGGAATCAAACGTTACGAATCAGAAAACGGGACAATCGTAGCTCAATACATTAAACCAATTGGAGAAACAACAGCTGATTATATGCAAGCAGCTGATGACTTAATTACAGCTGGAAATCAAATGATCATTGCCCCAGGATTCAAATTTGACGAAGCCATTACAAAATTACAAGAACAATACCCAGACATTAAATTTGTAATGATTGATGGACAACCAGAAGAGGTGGCTGAAAATACAATTGCTATTTATTTCGCTGAGCACGAAGCCGGATTCTTAGCAGGAATTACAGCAGCCTTAGAAACAAAAACTGGTAAAGTTGGATTCATTGGTGGAATGAAAAGTGAATCTATTGAAAAATTCGGATATGGCTATGTTGCTGGTGTAGCCTATGCTAATAAACACTTTGGAACAAATGCTGAAGTCGTAGACTATTTATATAATGGAACATTTACAGATGTTGCTGGTGGACAAGCACAAGCAGGTAGTATGTACGATAAAGGAATCGATATCATCTTCACAGCTGCTGGACGTGTAGGTAGTGGTGTTATTACAGAAGCAAAAACACGTGCTGAAGCTGGAGACAAAGTTTACGTCATCGGTGTCGATGTGGATCAATACGAAGATGGAATCTACAACCAAGAAACTAACGAATCAGTCATCTTAACATCTGCACTTAAACGAGTGGATAATGCCTCTTACACTAAAATTGATGAATTCATCAACGGAACATTCACAGGTGGAGAAGTGATCACAATGACTGCTGAAGTTGATGGAGTTGGTTTACCAGAAACAAACCCGAATTTAACAACTGAGACACAAGAAACAGTCAATGAATTATTAGCAAACATTAAAGCTGGAAACTTAGTTATTCCTTCAACCGAGGCTGATGTACAATCTTTCTTAAGTGAGATGGGATACCAAGGAGCAAAAATTAACTTTTAATTATTAATTAAAAAGAGTCGTCTTTAACACTAAGACGACTCTTTTTTGTATTGAAATCTAATCCCGATCATAGTTCTCTTGTCAAAAGATTTCATACAAAATTCCTTTTATCTGTATGAATAAAAATTATCACTAGATTTTGTACAAGCCCTGGATTAAAAAGCTGAATTCTATTAAATCTAATGATTTTAGAACAAAGCTTTTCTTAAAGATTAGATTATTTCCGATTAATTTTAAAGAAATTCTCCCTCTTATCACAACTCATTCAATAACTATGCCTCACTAAAATCTTTTAATCCCCTCTCTTCACTAGAATAGTTATTGAATTTTTATGACTAATGAATGCTTGATCTATTTAATATCAAGCCAACCAATTGTCCTTTTAAATTAGAAATACTTGTTAATTCTTACTCACAAAATATAAATCATAGGATGTTTGATAATAATGGGCCCTACTCATCAGAGGACATGTCTCCAATCACTTTTGAAATTCAACTTTTCTAACATTCACGTTCCATCTTTTTTCGCGAAAAAATCAAATTTAAATAACTAACCTCATGGCTATTCTCATAAACATACAAACCTATCTTAATGATAGTTATTAACAAACTCCAATTAAATAAAAACCACCCGTCAAACGGGTGGTTTTCACTAGGGCTATAAGCCCTTGTTACCGGCTAGCGTCTCAAGGCGCTAGCTTTCACTTTGTTCAAGCTACTTGCCTT
>SKEL01000149.1_pt1 | contig 76832 bp, 64 predicted proteins | sample 4826741 | NCBI WGS metagenome assembly SKEL01 (sample SAMN11008810, study PRJNA524170) | human gut metagenome | biome: Human fecal sample; material: Feces; isolation source: fecal sample from pouch patient p33 | host: Homo sapiens | place: Israel: Tel-Aviv | collected 2016-03-22
CACTTACTATTTAATATTAAAATTAATCAACTACTTCGATTCCCATACTTCTTGCAGTACCAGCGATCATGCTCATAGCTGTTTCGAGGGACGCTGCATTTAAGTCTTTCATCTTAAGTTCAGCGATTTCCTGAACCTGAGCTTTGGTAACCTTAGCAACTTTTGTTTTGTTCGGTACGCCGGAACCGGATTTGATCTTTGCAGCTTTCTTAAGAAGAACTGCAGCCGGCGGAGTTTTGGTTATGAAGCTGAAACTTCTGTCTGCATAAACAGTGATAACTACAGGAATGATTAAGTCTCCCTGATCTGCTGTTCTTGCATTGAACTCTTTTGTAAACTGAACGATATTTACACCGTGCTGTCCAAGAGCCGGACCTACAGGTGGTGCTGGAGTTGCTTTACCAGCCGGAATCTGTAATTTGATATATCCTGTTACTTTCTTTGCCATTTTCGGCACCTCCTATGTGGTATTGGCGGGGGTTTATGTCCCTCCCACGATATTGTTACCTTTGTTTGTTACAACTGTTTGATTTCTGCGAAACTAATTTCTACCGGCGTTTCGCGGCCGAAAAGTTCAACATTGATTGTCGCTGTCTGTTTCTGCACATTGATTGCAGTAACCATTCCGACAGTGTCTTTCCAGGCACCGCCTGTAACAACAACGCTGTCACCTTCTGCGAAATCCACCTGAACATTCTCATTTTTGATTCCCAGAGGAAGCATTTCTTCCTCGGTCAACGGCACTGGCTTGGATCCTGGTCCAACGAAGCCCGTCACACCTCTGGTGTTGCGGACAACATACCATGTATCGTCATTCATAACCATATTGAGAAGTACATAGCCAGGAAACATTTTTTTCTGCACCTGTTTCATCGTTCCGTTCTTTAATTCCGAAACTTCCTGTAACGGAACACGGACTTCAAGAATCTGATCTTCCAGGTGTCGGTTCTCGATGGTTTTTTCAATGTTGGCTTTTACCTTGTTTTCATACCCGGAATAAGTATGAACAACATACCATTTCGCTTCTGACATACAATCACCTTATCCTTACTTCATTAAAAGATTAACACCTTCAAGAATGAAGGAATCCATAACGCTGATCAGTGCACAAAGTACGATTGATACGCACACAATCACGATGGTCTGTTTGATCAGAGTGTTACGGTCTGTCCAGACAATCTTTTTGAATTCTGATTGAAGTCCCTGAAACCAACTCTTCTTCTGGCTTTTGCCAGCAGATTTTTCATTTCCTTGCATAGCCTGACCTCACAATTCTCTGTGAGTAACTGTTTCGTCCAGTTACCTTGGATTACTTTGTTTCCTTATGCAGAGTGTGTTTGCGGCAGAACTTACAATATTTCTGAGTTTCCATTCTCTCAGGATGGTTCTTTTTCTCCTTAGTCATATTGTAGTTACGCTGCTTGCACTCGGTACATGCTAATGTAATCTTAACGCGCACAACTTCCACCTCCAGTGTTTTCATTTGCATGGCCGTTTTTCAACGCCTGAAGATGTATCCGTCATCTTTTCGGGCATAAAAAAAAGACCTAACTTCCATGTCGCTTGTCAAGTTTATCACACATGACATATAGAAGTCAAGTCTTTTTCTTAAATTGCTTACATATTTTAATGCCGCAGAAATCAAGGTTTTTCCATTCTTCTTTATCGACATTTTGGGTCAGAATCCGACCCGGATAACTCAGATCAGACAATCTTATCCGAAATACGATACGAGCCTTTAAAAGTACGCTTCACCTGATACAGACAACTGTCCGCTTCCTCATATAATTCCTTAAATTTACAGCCCTTCTTCGTGGTCATGGCGATTCCCATGGATGCGGAAATCGTCACTGACGACAGACCTTTCTCATAAGTAATATGAAGTTTCCGTGACAGCGCATCAATGTTTCGTTCTACCGCTTCCTGCGGGATATTGCGCATAAATACCACGAACTCATCACCACCCAGGCGGCACACCACATCCTTCATCCGGCACTTCTTCCATGATTTTTTCAAAGAGCTGGCGCAGTGCCTGACAGGACATCAGGTCTTTCAGCTCATTCCAGTGCTCCGTTTTCACACGTTTGCTCAGGAAATAGCTGAACACCTCTGTGTAACTTCTTTTCCTGTCATGGTTATATTAAACTCAAACAGCGCTCCTGCAATGAATATCACTGCAAAGAGCGCTGTCAGGAAAAGAATCTTTTTTGTCTTTTCTTGTTGTGTAGTTCTTTCACTGTTATCCGCCCCATACGTCTGATGGAAAATCTTTATGAAAAAAATTCTCCATTGTAAAAACCCTTTTTTCATTATATAGGTCTGGTATGAGGTTGTCAAACAAAATGACTGCTTCTAATCTGTTTTCTGTCATCTCTGCCTGCCCAAAAACCTCGCGGGATGGCGGCGTGTGAGCAGTAACTCAGAAATAATCATACCCTCCATGAATGTCCACAATGCTTCCATTCATATACCGGTTCGTCAGAATACTGTATGCCATATCTGCCACATCTTTGATCTCCCCGAAACGATGAAGGGCAATCTTGCGGTTGATGCGTTCATAGCTCTCCGGTGTACGGTTTTCGTGCCATGGGGTCTGGATAAATCCAGGTGCAATAGCATTGACAGTGATTCCTTTTGGCTCAAACTCCTTCACCAGAGATTTGGTCAGGAAATGAATGGCTGCCTTGGTAACTCCGTACACAACAGAAGAAGAATACGCCTGGCGTCCTGCATAGGAACCCATAAAAAGTACACTTCCGCCTTCAGTCATCACCGGCATCAGCTCCTTTACCATAAACACCGGAATAGACAGGTTTGTATTCACAATGTTGTTCCATTCCTCGAAAGTATAATCCTGAAATTTATCATAGGTGCTGATTCCCGCATTGCTGACCAGCCAGTCTACATGTCCGGCTTTTTCCTTCACCTCTGTCACAAATGCCATCATCTCCTCATAGGAGGACATATCTGCTTTTAAGATGATCAGCTTTTCCTGATCTTCCGGTTTTAAACTGTCCCAGAATTCGTTTGCCTTTTTTGCATGATGTGCATAGGTGGCAAAAATAAGATCCCCTTCCTGAGAATTTTCCAGAAGTTTCTCTACAATTCCTCTGCCAATCCCGGAAGTACCTCCTGTAACTACGCTTACTCTGCTCATATCTTTTTACTTCCTGTTATCATATATTATCACTTACTTCTTTATATATTTTTATAATTCCATCAGCCTGTCATAAACTGCTTTCGGTGCATATGGCTGCTGGTTGTGGATTGGTTCACCCAGACAGGTTTTCGGATATGCGAAAGTTCCGTGTTCCAGCATGATCTCCAGAAGCTTCGGTCCCTGTCCTTCCAGAAATTCCGGTGCTTCTTCTTTCACATCATCACACCACATTCTCTTAGAGGAAATTCCATAAGCCTGTGCCACCTTTGAGAAATCACAGGACGCAAATCCACATCCGTCAGTTGTTCCGGCAAACAGACAGTCAAAATAATCTCTCTGCAGATGGCGGATCATTCCCAGAGCTCCATTATTCATAACCATCATTTTAATTGGAAGGTTTTCTCTCTTTACCCACTCCAGTTCCTGAATATTCATCTGGAAGGCACCGTCACCGCAGATGCAGGCGGTCGGTTTTCCGGTTGCATAATAAGCTCCGATCGCTGCCGGAAGTCCATATCCCATCGCTCCATGTCCACCGGAGAAAAGAAGCTTCTGGCCTTCATGATTTTTGAAAGACTGATAGCTCCATACCATGTGCTGCCCCACATCCACTGCAATAGCAGAAGTATCTTCCAGCATCTCACTGAGACTGGCAATCATACGGTTCGGATAACGTTCCGGTGTCTGGTCATCCACTGCCTGAAGATTTTCCTTGATCTCATTACATACATTGAGCCATTCCCTGTACTCATCCGGTTTCTGCACTGCTGCCCTGGAAAGACAGTCGATCACTGCTCCTGTTTCTGCCTGAAGTTTTACTTCATTGGCACCATTTTCATGAATGTCTCTCTGTAAATTACAGGAGTCAATATCCACACGAATGATCTTCGCACCTTTCGCAAACTCATGAACCTTGGTTCCGATCTGTCTGGTGCAGAGAGAAATACCGAAACAGAGAAGCAGGTCACTCTTTGCATTGGCGATCATGTTTGCATATCTGTGTCCATAAGCGCCCCCGATACATCCGAAATTCAGCGGGTGTTCATAACCAAGCACAGATTTTGCCAGTACACTGGTAATGATCGGAATCTGTCTTTTACGTGCAAACTGTATCAGTTCCCGCTGACTGGCAGAGCTGTCTACACCATGTCCCAGCATGATCACCGGGCGTTTCGCTGTTTCGAGTGCTTCCAGAATCGTATCAGCAGCTTTCTGCGCCTGTGCAGCATCTGTGTGGATATCCTCAAATGTCATATCATAAACCGGATTTTCTACTTCGCTTCTCTGAATATTCATTGGAAGATCAATAAGAACCGGACCTCTGCGTCCTGTGGTTGCAATGTGATATGCTTTATTTAATTCCTGTACAATATCCTCCGGATTACGGATTTGAACGGCATACTTGGTGATCGGTTTCGCCATTCCCACAATATCTGTCTCCTGAAATCCCTGCTGACGCAGTCCTTCAATCCCTGAATACTCATAAGTATTCAACTGTCCTGTCAGAAAGATTACAGGAAGTGAATCATAATATGCATCTGCCACACCGCTCAGCAGATTGACGGCTCCCGGGCCGCTGGTGGCATAAGCGCAGGCACACTCTTCTTTTGCCTGAGCATAACCGCAGGCAGCAAACGCAGCCCCCTGCTCATTGTAGCTGGAGTGATTTTCTGTCTCCGGATTTCTTTCAATGGAGTCTACCACATGGGCGATCATCGTTCCCTGATATCCAAAGAAATGCCGGATCCCTTTTCTCTGTAAAAATTCAACAATGTAATCTGAAAGTTTCATAATTCCCTCCTGTATTTGCTGTCTGCCATTTCCTTCCCAGTCAAGCGGATATTCGCAATCTGCTTTGCTGCTTGCTCATAACCAAATAACTGCTCTGCTGCTTCTCCGGAATCTCAGATCATAGCGCGGATTTTCTCTCTCAGCTCTGTTTTTCCTGTTTTTTCGAGTACATCTACATAAATGTCAAAAATCTCGTCATCTTCCGCGAACAGCTCTCCCTGTTCAAAACTCTTCTCCATCATCTTAGAGTAAGAACGGAACACTTTCTCCAGAGTGATATAATCTTCATTTTTATAAAGATTCTTAATATAATCTTTCCTGCGTTCAAAAGTCACGCCAAGATTCATTCTGCGGCCACAGAATTCTACATAGTCCCAGCATTCATTGAAACATTCCTTCATACTGCGGCTTCTGACCAGTCTGCGGACATTTTTTCTTCGCTCCTTACAGTATTTCTCAAAATTTCCGGCTTCTTTCCAGACCTGTGTGTAGCTTACCCTGGCACTGATAATCATCTGAGGCGGCATCACATACTTAGGTTCTGTGACATGTTTATAATCATCCCCATAACTGAGTGTCAGATATTTCCGGATATTTCCTGGAGCCTGAAAAGGGATTCCTTCAAGCATCACAGTCTGGCTTTTGGCAAAAACTCCGGCCGGAAAAACCGTAGTCTGTTTTTTTCGTTTCAGAATATATTTCTTCGCATCCGGTTGCTGCTGATTTCTGCAGAAATTATCATACATTCTGGCAACCTGTGCCTGCTGTCCTCCCACTGCACAGCGAATCCTGATCAGAAATTTACTGAACCTAGTTTTCATATCTGCAGGTTTACTGTAGATATTACATAATTCATTCCATCCGGTTTCCTCGATAGTAGTTTTTCGCCTTTCCATTTTGGAAGCGATCGTTGTCCTCAGCGGATAAATATTAATCCCCAGTCCCGGATATGCGTACTCTCTGGCTGTGTCCAGATTCATGCAGACAGTATCTGTATTTTCGTATCTTAAATAGAATCCCGGAAACCATTTGTGATTTTTCATGGATTCCAGTGCTCTTTTTTCTCTTGGATTCTCCTCCATCACCTGACGGAATCTCTCCATTTCCGGCACTTTCATCAGCACTACCCCGAACAGAGGATTCTGTGGAAAAGGCTGTTCCTGTACCGCACAGAGGGTAAGACGGGGAGACAAAAAATATTCAATCTGATGCTTCCGGCATATTTCATCAATTTCTTTTAACAATGATAAAATTACCTGTTGTTTCTTATTCAAACTTACTGCTCCATTCTCTGTTAATTCTCTGTTTCATTTACTGTTTTGTTTTTCTCGCTTTTGTACAGCTTATTCTCTTTTTGTACAGTTTCTCTTACTGTTTATTTTCTCTTCTGTTTCTTTTGCTGTTTATTTCTTTTGCTGTTTATACAAAATTATTATTGTTTATACCTGTTATACAAGCTTTGAAGCCAGTGCCTGAATATCTTCCAGACTTCCATATTTGTCCAGCCAGCTATCCAGTATCACAGAAGCATCTGTCTTTTTGGCAAAGCTGACTGCCTGTCTGCTTCCGTTATTGAGATCATTGATGATCAGTCTGTACAGCTCCGTCCTGACATAAGAAGGTTTTGCATAATCCAACGCTTTCCGGTAATTTTCAAAAGCAGATTTTATCTGTCCCTGCTTTTTGCGGATATCTCCTACCAGTTTATAAACATATGCCCGTTCTTCCTTATGGATCAGGCGGTTTCTCACCTGCTCTGCAAGCCATTCCAGTTCACTCTCTTCGCCGGTACAGATGATCTCTGTACGAAGCTGTGCCAGTTCTTCCGGATATCCCAGACGTTTCCATGCCCGTGTCAGTGCTTTCCGGTACATCTTCAGACCTGCATCTTCCGTTTTCACATTCTCTGTGTCTGCGGCAGTTTCATGATCCGGAGTCTTTTTCTCTTCCACGCCAGTCTGCTCATCTGAAACTTTTTTACTTTCTTTTGTTCTTTCTACCGGATTACGCATCGGAGTTCCAAGCTTCTTTCGGATTTCTGTGATCTCAGCTTCCAGTTCTGTCTGTGTATGCGCACTGGAAACTTTCGCCAGATGCAGCGCACCTGCAATCTCTTCATCTTCAGGCATAAGTCTGCTCCAGAGTTCCATCATCTCCACTGCCTGCTCTTTCTGTTTGTCTGCGATCATAGCTTCGCAGTTCTCCAGAATCTGTTCTTTATACTCCTGAAACAGACGGTCCATCTCCAGCCATACAATGCCGTTGGATGTTTTTTCACGGACCTGTACATAAAGTTCCAGAGCTTTCTGTCCTTCTCCGTTCATCCACAGAATATCGGCTTTATATTTCAGGAAATATCCATCATTCGGAAACAGTTTCAGCGCTTTCTCAAGGAAACGTTCTGCTTCCAGTCTGTTCTCTCCGGCTCTTTCCATCAGGAAACGGCACCAGAATTTCATCAGTCCCGGATGTTCCGGATATTTTTTCAGAAGCTCATGGCAGATGTTTCGTGCTTCTTCCATTCGCTGAAATTCATATTCATTCGCTGTTTTCCGGAAAAGTTCGATATCTTTCTTCAGGGTTTCCATTTCCGGAGAAAGATGATCCAGTTTTTCCCGTACCTGCAGCATACGATATGCCTTGGAAACACGCTCTGTATAAAACAGCGTCATCATTGCAGCCAAAAATACATCATCCGGTATCTTTATCAGAACTGGATGATAAAACGGATAAATATATAAATAATCCTCCCTGCCGATAAAATCTGCACTCAACTGTGTTTTATAGTAAGATCCAAACAGTCTGCTCAGTTTTTCGTAGGACCTTTGTTCCAGCATTTCCTGAAGGTTAAATCCAGACTCTTTTAATGCACCCAGCAGATCCATCGCTGTTGACGCGGCCTTGATTTCCAGACCTTCCTGTCGGATTTTATGATTCTTTTTCGCGATCAGCATGTTATAGAATTTACGTACTGCGGAATAAAATCTTAATCTGCCTTTTTTCATTTTCGGCATATATTCTTCACGTAAATCCTGATATGGTGTATCTTCCACGCAGACAGCCACATGTCCCTCTCTGCTGTCATGCGGCGGCATATAAGACCATTCATCTCCGTAATGCCAGATGAGATAATCACTGCATTTATTGGGGATCATTACTTTCTCCCCTTCAAAGATTCCATATTTCACCGGAAACATCATATCCTTGTCAAAAAGAAAAGGGCATCCGCCCCAGCGCATCGCATATCGGTCACATTCTTCTTCCCTATAGGAAAACATGATCTTTTCCAGTTTACTGAGTGTTTTTTCTTTTCCAAGGAATATATAGGAAAGAAGATATTTCAGGTACATGGACGCCGGTATTTCCCAGCGGTCACTGTAGCCTACGGAAATATTGATCAGATCTGAATAGATCATCATATGTGTCCGGTATTTTTCATATTCTTTGTCATCTGCGGGTATCGGGTCAAGCGTCAGCACATCTATGATCTCTCCGCCGCAGTCCTTACCGATGATCTGGCTTTTATGGATCGCACAGGTATCTGTGGAAGCGTATCTTGGAAATGAGTTTGTGTAATTTCTGTCTACCTCTGAACACTGGATCGCACGGTTCGGAGGTAACTGTGTTTTGCAGATCTCCACGAACTTCTCCCAGTCAGAACGCGGCATATACAGATCCACGTCATCATCCCACGGGACAAAACCTTCATGACGGACAGCCCCGATCAGGGAACCGCCCGACATCACATAGCGCAGATTATTTTCCTTGCAGATTTCATCAACCTCCTTAAAAAGCTTCAGGAGATATTTTTGTTTTTCTGTCATTGTTACTCCGTTGCTGTCTCAGGCAACATATCCTTTCTGTTTATTTCATTTTTCATTTTTTATTTATTTTATTTTTCATTTATTTCACTTTTTATTTATTCCAGGAATCAGCCTGTCAGCACATCAGATCTGATTGATATCTTCCAGAATTTCCAGAAGACGGACAGATTCTTCATAAAACATTCTGGTACATTCCGTCCGTTTATCCCGGATCATGATCATCAGTTCCTGAAGAAGATAGCGGAATCCGTTTCCTTCAAAGTTAAAACTGTAACGTTTGAGAAATTCCTTTCCGGAAATATTAGCCTCGAAATATCCGGTGTTCCACCAGTCATTCGGAATGGTAACTCTTCCGTTGCTTCCTATGATGACCAGTTCATCCTCCACATCTACAGTGGTTCCGATTTCAATCGTTGCCAGCGCATTTTTATACTTCATGGTGATCATATCATAGACAAATTTACCCTGTTCATCTGTCACCGCATTTGTATTTACTTCCAGACAGTCTTTTCCCAGAAGTTTCATAACTGCACAGAGTGCACTGCTTACCGTCTCGTTGAAAGATTTGCCTCCCTCAAAATCATCCTGAGAGATCGCACATTTTACACTGACAATGTTTCCCACCAGATTGCTGTGCACCAGCCATACCAGCTGGTTAAAGGCACGAAGGTAAACCAGTGTCAGTCGTTCGATCAGAACCACTTTATGTTCTTTTGCCTTTTCAAACAATTCCCTCAGTTTATCCGAAGAAAGTGTCACCGGTGCATCACTGATCACATATTTCCCCTGCTCAATGGCACGCTCAATAAATTCCGCGCGTCTGGACTGTCTGCATTTAATATAGACAATGTCCACGTCTGAAAGAAATTTATCATAATCGCTCCACCAGGAATCCAGTTCATACTGACTGCAGAAATCTTCCGCAATTTTCTCATCTTCTGAGAAAACTCTCTCTACATGAACTCCGCTTACATATTTGGATTCCTGTACGAAGTCATTATCTTTAATATCATCTGTGACAATTCCCATATTAAAGATAATACCTTCACTGCGCAGCTTTGTACTGGAAATATTCTTGGTACGTTCCAGGTAAATGACGTCACAGTAATTCTTCAGATAGTCAAATTTACCTCTCCAGTCAGATCCAACGACAAGAACATCAATGTCATATTTGATAATATCGTTAACTTTCTGACCCTGGTATTCCTCAATAATGATCTCATCTGCCAGTCCTGTCCGTCTGACATTTTCAATTCGTTTGATCAGACTGTCTCTGACGTTCAGCTTCCCACGTTCAATATCGTAGCTCTCACTGGTAACGCCGACAATGAGATAATCTCCAAGGGCTTTTGCCCTTTTAATAATATTATAATGACCCTTATGAAACAGATCAAAAGTGCCATACGTGATTACTTTTTTCATGTTTTTCCCCTGTATCTACCCTGTATTTGCTGTGTTTTTGCGATTACATTTTACCTCTATTATACCTTTTCTTTCGGTAATTATAACATAAATCAGGATACCCGTCATCAAAATGTGACAGAAATATTAATTTTCTCAATAACAGCAATTTACACTTGACTTTGCAGAACATCAGGAAGCACGTTTCTGAGACATCCGCAAAAAAGCCCCGACCTCTTTTTTCCAGAAGTCCGGAGCTTTTATATGCTTTTATATACTTTACCTGATTTATTTCTTTACTTCTTCCGGTGGATTCTGTTTCTGCATTTCTCTTGTAGCAGCCTCCAGTTCCTGCATCAGTTCTTCCAGGGTCAGTTCCCGTTCTTCTTCCACCGTTTCTTCCGGAAGGTCAAAATTGTCTTCTTCTATATCCACATCCAGTCCTGCAACCTGACTGGAACCTTCATGTCTGTCCATATGTTCAGAGACGGTATCCTCATCCTGATCCATTTTCTCTCCATGATATTCCTGTCCAGCCGGTTCTTTTTCATCGTCCAGAGTTGCTGCCAGCTCCTCAATCGCCTTTCGCCGGCGCAGAAGCTGTTCATATTTGTCTTCATCGCTGTCGTATTCTTCTTCCAGACCTTCATCCGTGACTGTTTTATTTGTCTTAAACAGAACAAATGCGATCAGATTCAGGACTCCTGTATACAGCAGATCCACCGGAAGGCTTCCCAGCACCAGAAGAAACAGGAAAGATACTCCCAGCAATGCCCATACATTATTCATCTGCGGGATCATCAGCAGATACAGACCATTCATAATAATCAGGATCGGATAATGGAAGAAATAAATTCCCATTGTATGCCGTCCGATATAAGTAATCGGAAGTTTTATATCCGGAATCAGTGCCAGTAATGTATAAATAATGATAAAAGATACCAGATACATCAGAAGCCGGATAACGATTCCCTGTGGATCTGTCAGACCACAGATTCTGTAACTGTGGTTTCCACGGAAAATAGCAACTGAAATATTATTGGTTATCATGTAATTCGGAATGCCCACAAGCAAAATTCCTGATATCGGAACCAGCACCCATTTTCCCTTAAATTTGCGGACCGCAGTAATATAATCACTCTTCCAGAGATATCCCGCCACAAAAAACGGGAAAAATACTACAATTCTGGATGCGGATAAAAAGGTGCTGAATTCAGCCCTTGTTCCTGCCCATAACGCAACAGCAATACTCAACGGCACTGCAAACCGGATTTTTCCCAGTCCCTCAATGGTAAGCCTGTAAATAAAAAGCGCCAGTACATACCACATAACCGTTCCTGTCGGTCTTAACAGTTCGTAGGCTGTGGATTTACCAAGCCAGATCTGTGTGTACCAGGTCAGACTGTAGCCCAGAATATACGGAATGAGGAGATTCTTTACATTCTTGAATACATTCTGGGGTTTCTTGGAAAGGTATCCCGAAACAAAAATAAACGCAGGCATGTGGAAAATGGTAATCGCATACCAGATATATCTTACCACGATGTCTACTTTCACCAGATTAAATGCAATGATATGATTAAATACTACCAGAAAGATCAGCAGTACTTTCAGGTTATCTATCAGGTAGGAATACGGCACTGCCGCCCTGTCTGTCTTAAATTTCATAGATCATTTTGTCCTTTAACTTTCTACTTTCCTATAATTTCACTTTTTCGCTTTATAGTTATTATAAGCATAACATATTTTTACGGCTTTTGGAATACAAAGTTAATATTTGCCAGATTTACAAGATTGCTACAGTTACTGTTGTTTTTATTTTTTTACAAAATATTTCCAGACCCCATGCACTGCATAAGACACAAAGAATATCCCACTCCAGATCCTGCCATACCCTGCATATCTGTAAACCCGATAAGTCATAGCTGCTGACTTCAGTTTATTTCTGGACTTTCCTCCCTCACTCAGGCGGTATTTCAGATACGGTTTATTGATTCCGGCCGCACATCCATATTTGCGGAGTACTTTCAGCCAGGTAATATAATCCTCATGGCTGTCATCATGCTCCATTGGAAATTCCAGTGCCACTTCTCTGCGCAGCAGCACGGAAGAACAGTTAATACTGTTATGCGCCAGAAGATCCCTGTAACGTATCTTTTCTTTCACCGGAATACAACGTCCGGTTCCTGTCCCGTCAGCTTTCATCAGTTCTCTTCCTGTGGAACACAGCACATATCCGGTGTCCCTCAGGCGCAGAAGCTGCTCCTTCAGCTTTCCGGCATCCCACCAGTCATCTGCATCCAGATAGGCAATGTATTCTCCTTTTGCCTCTTTCACACCTCTGTTTCTGGAACCGGCAGCTCCCATATTTTTTTCATTCTTAAGATACCGAAAGTCCTCTCTGCCTTCATAGACAGACAGGACTTCCTGTGTATGGTCTGTAGAACCGTCATCGATCACCAGAAGTTCCAGTGGAACCCCCTGCTGATAGACAGATTCTACAGCCTGTTTGATATATTTTTCTCCGTTGTAAACCGGCATGATCACAGACACCAGCGGTTTATTCATGATTTCTCCTCCATTTCAGGATACTAGTACATCGTTCTCGAAATAACTATACCACTCACTTGTCTGCGGATTGGTATAGTTATTTACGAAACGATGTACTAGTTTTCAGATTTTCATTTCAGATTTTCACCCTGCTCCTGCACTCTGGAATCTTTCAGGGCATTTACCTGCGTATCATCTACTCCCTCGGAAACTTCCTTCTGGAAAAAGATCTTCACAGTCATAAAGATCAGCTTAATATCTAATAGGAAGGAATAATTCTCAATGTAGAACAGATCCAGTTTCAGCTTATCATAAGGAGTTGTGTTATATTTACCATAAACCTGCGCATAACCGGTAAGTCCTGCCTTAACCTTCAGGCGGTAATAAAATTCCGGAAGCTCTTTCTCATACTCATGCATGATCGTCTTTCGCTCCGGACGCGGACCAACCAGAGACATATCTCCCTTAAATACATTAAATAACTGCGGCAGTTCATCCAGATGAAGATTTCTGAGCACTTTTCCGACCGGTGTGATGCGGGAATCATTTTTGGATGCCAGTCTGGCGCCATTTTTCTCAGAATCCACACACATACTGCGGAATTTACAGATTTTAAACGGTCTTCCCATCAGTGTCAGACGATCCTGATAATAAAAAACGGGGCCCTTGTCATATGCTTTTACTGCAATCGCTATGATCAGCATGATCGGTGATGTGAGAATGATCCCGATTCCGGAAACCACAATATCCAGGATTCTTTTCGCTACTCTCTGATCCACGGAAAGACCCATATTTCTGGACATCAGAAGCGGTGTGTCAAACAGATGGATCCTGTCGCTTCCCATAAGAATGATATCAGAAATCTTCGGACTTACATAACAGCGGATAGAATGTGCAAAACAATGTTTCAGATAACGGTTTCTCTCCGCTGACGGCAGATCCCAGATGATCACACCATCGTATTCTCTCATCATCTTATGAACTTCTTTTTCACCGACACTCGAATGTACCTTGCCGCTGATCTCATACTTGTCCTTTCTGGAATTCATCTTATGGATCAGGTCATCGCCCGGATCTCTGTCGCCATAGATAACCAGAAGTTTTCGCGCCCTGTAAAGCTTTGAATAAATATACCTGGAACCCCAGATCCAGATGATGATCAACACCAACTGTACTGCCGTCATTTCCAGCATCGGTCCCACACTCAGAAACCATCGGTTGATCAGAGTGATCTCGAAATATTCCACCACATTCGTACACAACAGAGCCAGTACCAGTGAATAAAATACATCAATCCTCTTCAGATATCCTACCTTCAGTCCACCATACAGCTTGGCAAACAGGGCAAACATCAGCCCGTAAATTGCGATCAGTACCCAGTTACCCTTGCGCCAGAAAGGCTCATCGATCTGTCCGCGGTAAAAGTTGTACCATACATAAGCAAACACTCCCATCTGTGCCAGAACGACAAGACTGGCCAGACAGAACACGATAAATCGTTTATAATCTTCTCTCTTACTCACGTAATACCTCTTATTTCTCCTTGTTTTTCTCATTTTTACTGCTTTTTGTTTATGATTGCTTTCTTGTTTTTACTGTAAAATGTTTCTGCATTTTCAGTATTCACAGCAGTCGGCAGCACGTTTTCCCGTAAACCGAAAACATACTCCCGGATTTTTCTCATTATATCCCAAGAAATATTATACGTCCACCCGTTTTTGTTAAATTTGTGTATATTGACGAAACGGTTTTCCTCCATATTTTACATGTATTTTGTATATAATGTATAATTTTTTTACGTTTTTAATCAGTTTGTACCGAAAAATTTACAACTTTTTTTAAGAAACCTATGGAAAAATGCAAAAAAAAATTGTATAATAGAATATAGTAAATGAAAGCGAGGGTTCACTATTATGAAACAAAATAGTATGTTGGCTATGATTCTGGCCGGCGGTCGTGGCAGCCGTCTGCATGATTTAACCAATAAAGTGGCTAAACCTGCCGTTGCTTACGGTGGTAAATATCGTATCGTAGACTTTCCATTAAGTAACTGCGCCAACAGCGGTGTTGATGTGGTAGGTGTTCTGACACAGTATGAATCTGTATTATTGAACAGCTATGTTGCAGCCGGCGGACGCTGGGGTCTTGATGCGAAAGAAAGTGGTGTTTATGTCCTTCCTCCACGTGAGAAAGCAGATGAGAATCTGAACGTTTACCGCGGAACCGCAGATGCCATTTCTCAGAATATCGACTTTATCGACAAATTCGCACCGGAATATGTTCTCGTTCTTTCCGGTGACCATATTTACAAAATGAACTACGATGAGATGCTTGCAGAGCATAAGAAACAGAATGCAGACGCAACCATCGCAGTTATCGAAGTTCCGATGAAAGAAGCAAGCCGTTTCGGTATCATGAATACAGATGAAAGTGGCCGCATCGTAGAATTCGAGGAGAAACCGGCTCAGCCTAAGAGCAACCTGGCTTCCATGGGTATCTACATCTTCACATGGAAACTTCTCCGCAAGATGCTTCTTGCAGATATCAAGAATCCGGATTCCAACCATGACTTCGGTAAAGATATCATCCCTACTATGCTTAACGATAATAAAACTCTTTATGCATACAAATTCAAAGGTTACTGGAAAGATGTCGGCACCATCGACTCTCTCTGGGAAGCAAACATGGATCTGTTAAGCTCCAAGAATGAGCTTGACCTTGGCGATCCTTCATGGAAAATTTATACAGAAGACGTTACTGCACTTCCTCAGTACATCAGTGCTGAAGCAGATGTCAAAGATGCATACATAACACAGGGCTGTGTCGTAGAAGGTGAAGTAAAACATTCCGTTCTCTTTACAGGTGTTAAAATTGGTGCAGGTGCCAAAGTTATTGACAGCGTACTGATGCCAGGTGCTGTTGTAGAAGAAGGCGCTGTTGTTCAGCGTGCACTGGTAGCCGACGGTATCCGTATCGGCAAGGGTGCTGTTGTAGGCGATCCAGACAGCGAACACATCGAGCTTGTAGCGAAACGTGTAAAGGGGGCAGAATAATATGTATAAGGCATTTGGTATTGTAAACTCTTCCGGGAGAAATATTTATGTAGACGGTATGCAGGATTATCGCCCGATCGGCGCATTTTCCTTCCTTGGCAGATACAGAGTCATTGACTTCCCTATCTCCAATATGAGCAACAGCAACATCGACCGTATTCAGGTTTATATCAATGATAAACCACGTTCTCTGGTAGAACATCTGGGAACAGGCCGTCATTACAACATTAACTCCAAGAGCGGTAAATTACAGCTCCTTTTCGCAGAGCATACAAACAGCAACGATATCTACAACACAGATATTTCCTGCTATATGGACAACATGGAATCCTTAAGCAGAATGTCTCATCCATATGTAGTGATCGCTCCGAGCTATATGGTTTATTCCATTGACTTTGATCAGTTTATCCATACACATATTGATTCCGGTGCTGATATTACTCTGCTTTATCATGCAGTAGACAATGCAAAAGAAGCTTATTTAACCTGTAATGTACTGGATCTGAACCGCCAGAAAGGTGTTCAGGCAATTGAAGCAAACCATGGTAATAAGAAAAACCAGAACATTTACATGGATACCTGTATCATGAAAACTGAGCTGTTCATCAGCCTTGTAAAAGAAGCAAAGAAACTTTCTTCCATGTATACTCTGACAGATGTCATCAATGATAAATGTGAGACTCTCGATATTCGTGGTGTTGCTCATAAAGGATTTTTTGCAAGTGTTACAGATTTCCCGAGCTATTATAAGGCAAACATGGATCTTCTGAACTATAAAGCTGCTCAGGAACTTTTCCACGAAGACTGGCCAATCTATACACGTACCAACGACTCCTGCCCGACTCAGTATTTCGACTCTGCTGAAGTTAAGAATTCCGTAATCTCCAACGGCTGCCAGATTGAAGGTACTGTTGAGAATTCCGTAATCGGACGTGCATGTGTCATCAAGAAAGGTGCTGTTGTAAGAAACAGTGTTGTTCTTGCTGAAGTTACTGTTGGCGAGAATGTTCATGTAGAGAATGAAGTCGTTGACAAATGGGCGAAACTGGTTCGCAAGAAAGAAATCGTTTCCCCGGCTGAGAATCCTGGATATATTAAACGTGAAGATACTTTATAATTAAAAAGTTCTTATCTTATATTTCCCTTCCCCCGCTGTGCCGTCCGGCATATGCGGGGGCTTTCCTTTCTGTGAATTTCTTTTTATAAATTCCTTTTTATAGATTTTCTTTTCACATTTTTTTCACATTTTTCCTCTTGCATTCCATTCCTTGCGTGTTATAATACAGATGTAACAAGAAAAAAGAACTGCAAACAACTGAATACTTAAAAATACTTAACACCACCTGGAGCATCCGGAATATCCGGAAGTGCTCTTGATTAAAAGATAGTGTCAAGCGTGTCACCTCAGCTGTAATTATGGAGGAAAAGTCAAATGAATACTTTAAAAGCTGAAAAAAGAACAATGGACACAAAGGCCAAAAGATTAAGAAGAGAAGGTTACGTTACAGGTAATGTATTTGGCAGAGAAATGGAAGGTTCCATTCCTGTTAAGATTGAGAAATCCGCTGTTGAGAAACTTCTTAAAACAAGCAACAAGGGTAGCCAGATTATGCTGGATGTAGATGGTCAGGCTTATGATGTACTGATCAAGGAAATTCAGTTTAACCCGCTGAAAGGTCAGGTGGATGAAATAGATTTCCAGGCACTGGTAAGTAATGAGAAGGTTCATTCCGTTGCTGAGATCGTGCTTGTAAACCATGATAAGCTGGCAGCTGGTGTATTACAGCAGCATCTGGAAGAGATTTCTTTCCGTGCACTTCCGTCAGCACTGGTTGATAAGGTTATGGTTGATGTTGGTGATATGAAGGTCGGTGACGTAATCAAGGTTAAAGATCTTGCTATCGCTCAGGATAAAGATGTTGATCTGAAGACAGACCTCGAAGCTGCTGTTGTATCTGTAGCCGCTGTTCATGTTGATCCGGCTGTAGAGGCTGAGGAAGAGGCTGCTGAAGAAGAAGCTAAATAACATAATATAATGTCAGGATCAAAAGGTATTTTGCCCCTGACGTGATATCTGTTTATAACATTTATTCAGGTACGCTGACGCGTACCTGATTTTTTTATAGCAATCCTCGTAAATAATGCATTATTTACGAGGATTGCTATAATCAAAATTCAAACTTCCTGATTTCGCAATTCTTAATTCCAAACTTCGCAAATTCCTCATTCGTCATATCCGTAAAATAAGACTGAATCGCTCTCGAAATCCCATTATGCGCAACCAGCAGATAAACCTTATCATCTGCTTCTTTCTTAATATCATCGATCAGATTATAAATTCTCTGGCAAAGATGAAGCATAGATTCCCCACCTTCATAAGTATTGGCAAAACTCTCTTTCGCTTTCTTAAATTCCTCACCGTTTCTGGGTGTAGACTCATACTTACCGAAATTCTGCTCTTTCAGTCTCGGCTCCATTCTCGCCGGAATACCTATGATCTCAGATACATGCTTCGCAGTATCTGCTGCACGCACCAGCGGAGAATAAAGAATCTCATCGATATGAATCCCCTGCTTCAGAATCTCCTCACCAAGCTCCTTCGCCTGCTCATGACCCTTCTCAGTAAGCTCAATATCTGTCGCACCGCAGATCTTATTCTCTACATTCCATACAGTCTGTCCATGTCTCGCAAAATAAAAATATCCCATCGTATCTCATTTCCTTTCCTGTCTGATCTGGTACATTGACACAATTGCTGCATCATGTACAGGTATTTCTCTGGTTCACAACAGGCACATTTCATCGTGTCCCTGCCTCTTATCAGACATTTTACCAATCCACACTCAGAAACTCAATACTCTGGGATATTCCATTTTTCAATAACGGTATCCGTTTATTACTGTTCACTCCGTTCTCAGTAACACGCTTCGTGATGCAGGAAAGATGAACCTCCTTGTGCAAAGCCCAAGGAGTATCGTTTGCTCCGCAAACTTAATTTATGCTAATCGCATAAATTCGCGCTGTATGTCTCGGGATTTTGGCATGTTCATGCTAAAACACCTCGCGGGATAGTGGCGCGTGAACAGTAACATTCGTTTCTACCTATACCCTCAACGCTTCCCATTTTATCCTTTCTCCTTTACAGAGAATCTATTCCTTCTCCTCTTCCTGCTCTAACAGCCTGAACGACAGCTCCAGATAAAAAATCTCCTCCGGATCATCCAGATCAGACTGTAAAATCTCCTTAATCCTGTCCAGTCTGTAGAGAAATGTACTTCGATGAATAAACAACTTTCTCGCCGCCTGCGTTGCGCTTAAATGCTGTTCCAGATACACCCTCAATGTCTCCATATACTGCGTCTGATTCTCCCTGTCATGCCTCTTCAACTCCAGCAGTCCCTCATGACAGATCATCGATCCCGGCAGCCTTCTGGTAGACTGTTCCAGAATATATGTCAGTGCCACCTGACTGAAATAATGAATCCAAAGATAAGGCTTCTTACGGCTTCCTACATCCAGTGCCGTCTTCGCCTGCACATACTGCCTGCGCAGATTCATATGTCCCTCCATAACCCGACTGTATCCCGCCTTCAGATAAGTATCACGGATAAAATAAATAAGCTTGCCTGCCACATCCTCCTGCGTCATCCCCAGTCTGGTCAGGTCAAAAAATACCACGATCTCATCCTGATAAAGAAAACTTACCGAATCCGGAACCTTCTTCTTGATATACCGGCAGATTGCTTTCGTAGATAAATTCTGCTGATTCAGATAAGTAATCTGCAAAATCAGACACATATACTCATGATTTCCGCTCCATCCCAGTTCAGTCAGTTCCCTGCTCACCTGCATATAATCCGCAGTCCTGTCCGACAAAATCCTGACAAAAATCTGCTCCATATCCCTGTCCGGATCTTCTTCCTCCGCCTCATGCGCAAGCAAATACTCCAGTTTCTCCACCAGAATATCCAGCACACAGATCACTCCCTGCGTAATCTCTGCCCTGCACTCTGTCAAAACCAGCCTGTGAGTCGCCTTTTCATCCACAAACAGGTTCCGATTCATCGAGCGACATCCACTGATATAAGCCGGAAACACCACATATTCATGCGTATCTGCCATCTCATGATAAGCTTCATTCTGCAAAAGCGCATTTACATACTCGATATTCAATCCGTCATCCGTGTACAGCCGTGCCCTCTGCGGCAGATACTCACTTCCCGCTTCCGCCACAAAAGTAAAATCCAGTCCCATCACAGTCAAAGGATTCTGTAAAAATTCCGATGTCACCTGTAAAAGCCGATCCATTCCGGCATGCTCCAGCATCAGGTCATGGATCTTCTGTTCCCATTCATCAGCCCCATCAAAAATCTCCTGCACATCATTCATAAATTCCGCGATTTCTTCCAGACTGTCAAGTGCTACATGAATATACGGAATCTGCTGAAATTCCTCCGACTCAGTTTCCATATTTCCCTGTCCACAAAATACCCAGAATATATCTTCCACAGCCAGAACTGCCGACTCCCATTCTTCGGCATTCCCTCCCTGAACTACGTAAACATGATTCTGTCGAAAAACATCCTTTTTTCCACAACACAAAAAAGGGCGCAGATATCCGTCTGAACCAGATAAATTTCCCTTTTCCAGAATTTCATACTTCTCCTCTATTTTTTCATACAAATAAACTGATGACAGCCGCAAGCCAAAACCCTCCCGTCACATAATTCTGTCATATAACCTGGCAGGCACTTCCTACACAATAAATGTTTTCGCAACCTCTACAGCCTCAATACAATTTTCTGTATAAGCATCTGCTCCCATATCCTTCGCAAGCTGCTTCGTCACAGCACCACCGCCAACCATAATTTTAAACTTATGATTACTCTTACTCCTCTTCAAAGACTTTACTACCTGCTCCATTTCCGGAATTGAAGTACTCAGAAGAGACGAAATACAAACAATAGACACGTCCGGATTCTCTTTTACAGCTCTCAGAAACTGCTTCTCCGAGATATCCACGCCCAGATCGATCACCTTAAATCCCGCACTTCTGAACATAATCGCAACCAGATTCTTACCAACATCATGAAGATCTCCCTCCACAGTTCCCAAAATCACAGTCCCAATATTCCGTCTGCTGAACTGTGCATCCTGCTCTTCCAACAGTTCAAACCCCTTACGCACACTTCGAGCTGCTGCCAGAATTTTAATAATATCCGCACCATTTGATTTATAACTCTCTCCCACATTTCTCATGGCAGGAGTCATTGCCTCCTCCACAATCCTGGCAGAAGAAATATGCTGCTTCAGAGCCTCTTTCACCAGTCTCTCCGTATCCCCCGGATGCCCCTCTTCAATCGCTTTCTGCAACTGTTCAAGTACTGTCATATCATCAAGCCCACCCTTAACATTCTTCTGAAAAAAATCCCCCGCCTTACGGCGAAGGACTCTCTCTGCTGCTTCCACCTTCTCAACAGCCAATATTAATATTTATATTCTATCATAGCAGATATTTATTTACAATCCAAAATTCGCGCCGCATGTCTCGGGGTTTTCTGTAACCTTCACTCACAAAAAACAACTCGCAGGATACTCCTCTACTCCAGCAAATAACAACTGGTATACGCAATCGTACAATCCCCATAATAATATTTCAATCCATTCGCCTGACAGACCTGTGTCACCAGCATTCCATAAGCTTCCATCGAAGAAAAAGCCTGCTTCGGAAATCTGCACGGTGCATCCGGATAAGTACATACCTTACACTTCGTACAACATCCCGCACCAATCGCCAACATATCCGGATAAAGCTCTCTCAGCTTCTTCTCAAACTCCACAAAATACTCCTTATGTCTGGCCTCCGTCTCCATCATGCCCTCACCATCCAGAGCATCCTCCAGTTCGCCCACAGTCTGAACGATAATTCCATACTTATACTGCCGCACTCTCGCCTCACATTCCTCAAGCGCTCCACACCCCGGCGGACAGCTCCAGCACTTTCCATACTTATGACAGGTATCCGCCGCACACATCTGTCTGACTTCCTGCTTCAGTTCAATCGTATCACAATCCAGCAAAGCCACATGAGAAAAACCCTGCTCCATTCCCATCTGCTCTAATTTCTTTATATCCATAGCCTCATTCCTCCTCTCAACACTCTCATATAGCGAAATCTATCTCCGCTTCTCCACCTGTTTCCTTTCCAATAACATCAGCCCGCTTCACTCACTCATCTCAAATCCCAGCTCATCAATAAAATAATCCTGAAAATCAGCCGAAGCAGCCAGCTCAACGAAATCAATCTTTCTCACCAGCTCATCCATCTCCAGCATTTCCCTCTCATTCACCAGTGCAATCTTCGCACCCTCACCAGCAGCATTCCCTACAGGCTTCACTTTCCTCACCAGAGTTTCAGGAAACAATCCAATCCTTCCCGCACTGACCGGGTCCATATAATTACCAAAGGCTCCCGCAATATATACCGAATCAATCTGATCTTCCATAATTCCAAGCTGCTTCTCCAGCATCTGAATTCCTGCTGCAATCGCCGCCTTCGCAAGCTGAACCTCCCCAATATCCTTCTGGGTAATATAAACACCCTTCTCCGTTCCCGCCTGCTCCTTCGGCACCAGCACAAACACGCCCGGCTTCTCCTGTCCACTGCTCAGCACCCCATTCTCATCCAGCATACCTGCATCCAGAAGCCCTGCCACCAGATCAATCAAACCCGAACCACACAAACCAACCGCCGGTTTATCCCCCACAGTTGTATAACTCCACTTCCCATCCTCAAACTTCACATGATCCACAGCTCCCGCTGCGCCACGCATACCACACTCAATCTTCGCGCCCTCAAAAGCCGGACCAGCCGCCGTAGAACAAGTTACCAGACGCTCCTTATTTCCTAACACCATCTCCCCATTCGTCCCAATATCAATCATCAATGAAATTTCATCCTTCAGATCCTGTCTCAGCGTCAACAGACATCCACAGGTATCCGCTCCCACATAACCTGCAATATCCGGCAGCATGATTAGCTCCGCCTTCCTCTGCACATCCAGACCATAATCTCCTGCATTCAAAACTAACCTTTCACTCACAGCAGGCGTATAAGGCGCATGCACCAGCGAAGCCGGAGAAATCCCCAGAAACAGATGATGCATACAGGTATTTCCCACAATACACACCTGAAAAATATCGTCTCTGGAAATCCCGGCAGCACCTGCCAGGACTCCCAACATCTCATTAACAGCTTCCCGGATACACTGACTCAGCACATCTGTCCCATGCTCCAGCGCATAATTTGCTCTCATGATCACATCCGCACCATACTGCGCCTGAGGATTCATCCTGCTCTCCACTGCCAGCGTCCTGCCATCCTCACCATCCAGCAAATATCCCGCAATCGTAGTCGTCCCAATATCAAAAGCCACCAGACACCTGCGTCCAGCCTCCTTTCTCAGTTCCATAATCCGCCGTCCACTGTAAATCACATACCAGTCATCAGAATCTCTGCGCATTCCATACAGCTCTCCTGCCAGCTTCAGATCTGCCTCCATCCTCTCCGGCTCAACACCACTATCTGTCTCTGCCAGTGCATCCAGCAACCTCTGCCAGTCAGACCGCTTCTCCCCCGGCTTCGCCTTCTCCAGAACAACCTTTTCCATCCTCACACCCGGTGCAAACACAACCTCCCTATTAAATCCATCCGTCAGAATCTTCTCATCCCCACTACGCTCCAACGTCTCCACAATATATTCTTTATGTTCTGGTTCTCCACCAGCTCTCACCTGGCAGGCTTTAACTACCTCCCCGTCAATTTTCACCAGGCACTTTCCACATTTGCCCAGTCCTCCACAAGGCGCATCCGGCCTCAACCCAGCCCTGATCTCCGCCTCCAGAACAGACACACCATCCTCTACCTCAATTCTCTTCCCCTCTCTTACAAAATTCACCCAAGCCATAACTGATTACCCCTCCTGCATCCATCTATCTTTCCATCTTTTTTATCTCTTTATCTCTTTTATCTTTTTTTACCTTCCGTTTCCAACTTCCAGCTCAGAAAAATATTTTATTTCATGTGCATTTGCAGGGGTCTTAGAGATTCTTAGTCTCTTAGGCCCCGAAACCGCACATGAAATAAAATATTTTTCTGAGCGTCCCTTTTCTTCTCATTATAACACCACACCCGCAAAACCCCAAAATAAACGAAAAGACTGCCCCACACCACCGCAGAACAGTCCTCCCTTTTCATGTTATACTTGTCAAGCGGATATTCGCAATCCGCTTCGCTACTTGCTCATAACCAAATAACTGCTCCGCAGTTTATCAGAAGGCGCTTGCACGCCTCCTGATACAAGCAAGTCCCCACCCACTGCTTATTGCTTTTCGCAATTGAAGCAGGGGACTTACTTGATTTGGTTAAAAAACCTTAAAGGATTCAAATCAGCCAATTCAGCAAAATCAAGCTGCCGCCAACTTCTTAGCCAGTGAAGCCGCACTTGCCGCATCATCAGAATATCCGTCAGCCCCAATCTCCTCAGCAAACGCCTCAGTAATCGGCGCACCACCAACCATAACCTTAATATTACCTCTGAAATCCGCCGCATTCAACGCTTCCACAGTCTCCTTCAAAGCCGGCATAGTCGTAGTCAGCAACGCAGAAAGTGCAATAATCTTAACATCCGGATTCTCTTTATAACACTCAATGATCTTAGCTGCCGGAACATCAACCCCAAGGTCAATCACCTCAAAACCAGCACTCTCGATCATCATAGCCACCAGATTCTTACCAATATCATGCAAATCTCCGGAAACAGTCGCAATAATCACTTTACCCAAAGCACCGGTAGAACCAGTTGCCAGATGCGGTTTCAAAACCTCAACACCTTTCTTCATGGCACGTGCTGCAACCAGCATCTCCGGAACAAAGATTTCACCATTTTTAAATTTATCCCCAACTACAGACATCGCACTGATCATACCATCATTCAGAATTGCAACCGGATCATCCCCCTCATCAATCGCTTCCTGAACTGCCGGTCCTACTAATTTCGCTTTCCCTTTTTCTACTAATTCAGCAACTTCATTTATCTTAGACATAATTAAATCCTCCTTATCATTTCTTCTTTATTATTTCTTCTTTGTTGCACCAATCAGCCCTTCTCTGTAAGCCCCAATATATTCCATACAATAATCATCCAGACCCAGCAGCGCCTCAGTCGCATAAACAAGCCCCAGCATATCCTTATTCGTCGGATCCATAATACCGCTGTCCAGCCCCGCATTCATCGCCAGCACCAGGAACCCATAATTGATCAGCTTACGAACCGGCAGATTAAAAGAAATATTACTGATTGCAGCCGTAATATGAATACTCGGATACTGCTCACGCACACTTGTGATCGTCTCAATATTTGTCGCAATGCCATCCTCAGAAGTACAAAGCATCTCAACCAACGGATCAATATGAATTCTGTTCGGAGCAATTCCATACTCCTTCGCCTTCGCCATAATCTTATCAAAAACTTTCAGACGATCCGCCGCACATTTCGGAATCCCCGTATTGTCACTCAGCAGCGCAATTACCTGCCATCCCTCATTCCCTGGTTCTGCCATAATCGGGAAAATCGTATCAATCTTATGACCTTCCCCTGATACAGAATTAAAAATTCCAGGTTTCTTACAGAATTTATACGCCTGCGCCAGAACATCCGGGCTCGGACTGTCAATAGAAATCGGAAGATCTGTAACCTCCTGGATACAATCGATCATCCATTTCAAAGTCTCAACCTCTTCTGCCTCCGGGACAGAAGCACAACAGTCAATATAAGTAGCTCCGCTCTCCGCCTGAAGCTTCGCTCTCGCCTTGATAAACTCTGAATCTCTCTTTGCAATCGCCTCAGCCACTACCGGAATCGAACCATTAATTTTCTCACCAATAATAATCATTTTTCAAACACCTCCATAACATCTTTCACCAATTTCACTGATTCTGCTAACAGAAACTAGAACATAATCTGCCACGGAAGTCTCGTAGATTCAGATGCCTTAATACCAAATTTTTCCTCATTCAACTTATCAATAGAATTACACAGAGATTTATAAACACCCGGATAAACAGAACCAGGACCACCCTGCGCAATACAAGGAATAAAGTACTTATTTCCGCATTCTTCACAGACACGACGAACAACTGCATCACAGTTCTCATCTGTCCAGCCTTCGAAGTCAACTGCACGGTTCTCAATACCACCCATAAAGCTGATCTTTCCACCATACTTCTTAATCAGTTCCGGAAGATTATTCGTCTCCATACAACCCTGCCATACATCAATACCCATCTCGATCATAGACGGAACCAATGTTGCAGCATAACTGTCAGAATGATGGATAACCAGTTCCACACCATGGCTGTGATAATATCCATAAATCTCTTTATACGGCTCAAGTAAAAATTCATCAAACATTGCCGGACTCATAAATGTACTGTCCAGACCGCCCCAGTCATCATGATGGAACAGCGCATCCGGATGAAGATTCGAACAGATACCCTCAGCCAGCTCCAGTTCCCACTCAGTCAGATACTTGATCAGATCATGCATCTCATCCGGGTTTGTAATATAATAAACCAGCGCATTACTGATCTCACACAGATGATGTGTCTGCTCAAATAAACCAGGTGCCACAAACGCAGCCTTAAACGCCTGCTCCCCGTCAACCGCATCATACTGAGCCTTTACCATATCCCACTGATCCTGTGTAAACTTCAGAGACGGAGCATGAACATAATCCTTCCAGTCCTCAATATCTTTTACCACGATCTTATCAGGAGTATGTACAGGGAAAGAACCCGGAACCCCTTTCGGGAAAGTATTGGTTACGCCCCATGCATTCACTACATTTTCCTGACCTGGCTGAAGCAGCGGACTTGCAAACATAAACGGATGGAAAAGAAGCTGCACTGCTTCATATTGATTGACAAATCTGTCAGGATTACCGCCCTTTATCACTTCAAGCATGTTCTGTTTTGGTGTTAACATATCATCTACCTCCTCATATACATCTGGAAATGCCCCCACACTTCCGCATTTATTTAGTTAAATTGTCGTTCTTTATCTCGTTTTCGATGATTTTATTGTATCATTTGTATAATCCAAAAGATATAAGCAGATATGCGGATTTTTAACCATCCTGTTCATACAATTTGTATGAAGAATAATCAGGCACATATTCATAATCTGTTTCGCCACACGGCTTTACACCGAACAATTACCAGACAGTTTTAATTTCAAATTTTTTCATAAATAAATCCCTTCCTTTGTCATAGGCTCCTCCCACTGCCTTTAGGCGGTGGGAGGAGCCTTGTAAATTGTTACCCAATATGCTACAATAACCGTAGCAGTTTTTAAAGAGAAAACCGTTAGATGTGCTGCTCATCAAAGACACTCTTTTGTGCATTGACAAGATATGAGGTTGCAATACAAAACTCGCGTATTGCGTAAAATCTTACCCGTAATAAAATTCCTACTGTATAGCATGGGAAGTTTAGTACCTGATACAGTTACAGATGAGTATATCTTGTCTGTAAAGGGTGCTGTCAACCACCCTGTGATGTAACGCCACTTTAGGCAGCAATGCCTATTGGGGATAAAAGGTCGGAGGCGTAAGCCGTTACTACGACTGGGCAGTTACAAGCCCATTACCTTTAGGTGATGGGTAGTTGACAATCCACACCTCATTCTTGGCAGAGTATTAATCCTTTTTTTCGCAAGTATTTTTGTTAATAATATTTTTCAGTTCTTCAATATCTGACTCTGACAATTTTGTATTGTATGTTAATGAAACCAGCAGATCTGAAATAGAACCATTGAAAGTATTATCTACAAAATCTGTAGCATATTTATGTGCTAATTCCTGTTCCGTAAGTTCGGGATAATAGGAACGTTTACATTTATAGCCCTTTCCTTCCGAATGAAGAATTCCTTTTTTGGTAAGACGAGTTAGATAAGTATGTAAAGTTGGTTGAGCCCAATTATAATGTAATTCTGTATTGCAATATTTTTCTACTTCGGAAAATGAAACAGGACCATTGTTGTTCCAAAAATATTTCATTAGATTATATTCCATTTTCGATAGACCATAGTATGTATCACTCATAAAATTCCTCCAGTCAATTAATGTTTTTATATAAATATAGTATATAAACGTATATGAGATGTCAATAAATATATTACATATATGTAGAATAATTTATTGACATCGTTGTAGAATAATGATATTCTATAACCAAACAGAAAACAAGTATAAAAGTAGTACTACCAGGTTTTTGCAGCGAAAGGAATATTTTAACCGAATCAAGTAATGAAGCGGATGATTTTATCCGCCTGACCAGACTGTCAAATTCAGAAAGAGGTGGTTTTATGTTGAGACAACATAAAAAAATTAAAGTAGTTGTAGGGTTGACTATAAGTGCCCTGATGATTTCATCTGCATGCTATGCTCAGGATGATCCGAATGATGGATATATTCTTCACTATGATTTCGAAACTCAGGAAACTGCTTATTATGGTTACGACAAAGAAAATCATGAATTTTACGAAGTAGATGATTATGTTGAACCTGATCATACAGTCAGTGATGGAACTGTTGATATTGCTGATGCTCCAGATGAGATGGAGGGAGTAAATCCGGGAAATATTTATGTGGATAATCAGTCAATAAAAGAAGACGTTGATAATCCATATACAATTCTTCTTTTCAGTGGAAGTATGCCAACTGTATACAAATATAACAAGGAACAGCCAGACGATCCATGGACTGTTGTAAGTCAGGAAAAAGTAAACTTGTTAGAAGGTAAGGTAAATAAAGTATCAAAATCCTACTTGATTTTTACAGATCAAAATAATGACAATATTAAAGTAAAAATCAAGAAGGATGAGCAGTGGCAGCCAGGTGATGAAATTAAGGTAATTGGTTTAACGAAGACGAAAAATGGAAAGGTTAAGCTTGCCAAGCAGTATGGATATTATAAGGCTGAATAATATATTAGGAAAAGAATATTCGTTTTTGGCGGATTATATAAAAGAATATTGTATCTGATTTATAGCAGTAATGCCAAAAAGGACCTGGAAGCTTATTAATAAAACTTCCAGGTCTTTTTGAATTGATTTCAGTAGAATTAAACCTGTATTCTGTCAGCAACTTCGTTTCCGAGAACGATTTTACGGTTGGAAGCGGAGATGATCAGAGAATCGTTGAATTTCTGAAGAACTCGAATGGTACTGCCTTCGTGGATATCCATGTCGTGCATGGTTTTTAAAACTTCCGGTAATCCAAACATCCATTTAATAGTGTAAGTGCCGCCCTGGCTGGATTTTGACAATGAATGCATAAAAAACTCCCCCTTGCATAAAATAACGACAAAATGACGATATTTATAAAAAGCTGGTTAAAAATAGATTCAGGTTACTTGTGTACTCTTTCAGAGATTGAAGAGTATGGAATGAAGCGGTAGATGAGCCGTTGGACTTTCTACGTTTTCGTTACAGTAATTGTATAACTGTTACAATCAGTTCGTCAATTATAACATTATTTTGTGCAATATGTGAGAAAACATTCATTTGTTCAGATATTTATTTATAGCATTTATAGTTGGAAGAAAATACTTATAATCGAATTATTTATCAGTTGGTTCTTTATCAACAAACTTAAGATTATCCAGAGCATATTTAAGTGCCATACACATCAGTTCGTTGCGTGAGCGTCCGCTTCTGGCTGATAATTTATCATATTCTTCCTGAAGCTCCCGTTCGAGACGGATAGTCATGGTAACAGATTTATCTTCTTTTCTGTCTGTGTGTTTTGGACGAACAATAAAGTCTTTTGTCATAATCGTACCTCCCTGTAATATAAAGTATAATTACACGGGATTGACATTGATATACCACAAAATTATAATATAAATACATATTGTAATTATAAAATAATAAAAAGTGTTACATAATATTAATGAGAGATTCTATCCGGTATAAAGATACTTTGCGTAGTGGATGATTTTTTGTCCGTTTAGTATACAATAAAAAGAGAGTAACTGGAGAATGGGAGTGAATATGAAAAGCATAATTGAAGGTTTGTATGATATGTATTTGAATGGAAATGCAGGCATTCCTGTTACTGACCATTGTAAAGAGAAAAAGAAAGAGGCATATGAACGTTATAAAATGCTTCGCGGGAAACTGTCGCCGGAACTTGCAGAAGAGCTGGAGAAGTTGATGGATATACAACTGGAGATTATGCCACAGGAACTGGAAGAAAGCTTTTGCACAGGATTTAAGACAGGGGCAAAGCTGATGTGTGAAATATTTCAGAAAGAGAGCCAGCCATATTCTATATGAAGCTTTGATATTTTCATAGCCAGAATAAGGCTATGTATGGGATCGGGATATAGAATATGGCTGAGTCAAGCGGATATTCGCAATCCGCTTTGCTACTTGCTCATAACCAAATAACTGCTCCGCAGTTTATCAGAAGGCGCTTGCACGCCTCCTGATACAAGCAAGTCCCCACCCACTGCTTATTGCTTTTCGCAATTGAAGCAGGGGACTTACCTGATTTGGTTAAATTTCCATATATAAAGTTCTTGCAAAATACATAAATTTCTCTGCAAAAAATGGATAAAACAACAGGCAGAACCAACCCCTGTGTGGTATCAGTCCTGCCTGCTTTTTCTCATTTTTTATTATATTTATCTGATTAAGCACTGCTCACAGCAGCATATCCCGGAATCTTTCGTCTTTCCCCCGTAAAAGCTTTCCACAGGGAAAAAAATGATACTCTTATTTTGTTCCCACACATTCCAGGATACGAAGCAGCATGGTTCCTGTTCCTACATTATAACCGCTTGTGGCATAAATACCAGTAAGACTTCCGTCAAATACGATAATCAGCGGTAATTTATCCGGATCAACATACATACGTCTTCCCAGCATATTTACGTTTTCAGAGAAATCATCGTAATAGATTCCGATTCCTTCGACTGCATCCAGAACTTCTTTGATCTTTCCATCCTTTAACGCTTCCTCAGAGCGTACCACGAATCTCAGAGAATCTGCATAGGCTGCAAATTCCTCTTTCTGCTCCAGAATCTCATTCAGGATGTGCTCGGTAGGTTCCCTGCCTTCTTCCAGCCAGAACATAATACAAGATTTTCCTTCTGTCACGGAAGAAGCAGTGATCTCTGCTTTTTCTTCTGTCTGAACCATAAATTCCGGTACGGAAATGCGCTCCAGCATCTCCTTCAGATCAGCCTGACGCAGAACGAGTTCCACTGTTTTTGTTTCTCCCGGCAGGACTTCAAATTCTGTCTGTCTTGCAAGCTGGTTTCCGTTTGGAAGGCGGTTTCTGGTGATCAGGCGGTATTTTCCGGACTGTACCGGGATGGTCATTTCCTGATCCAGTGTTGTGCCTTCATAGTTTAAGCTCACATAAGTTCTGCCATTCCAGCAGCCAAGACTCCAGTTCTGCAGATATACCCATTCTGTATTGTCACCGCTTACGATCTTTACCGCTGCATCCTTCTCCTGTGCAGCGATCACCGCTACAAACTCTTCTTTTTCTTTATCCCAATATTCCATGGAAAGGTCTTCCGGATTCAGCCTTGCCGGAATTCCAAAGGTACGGGCAACTGCCACAAATAATACTTTCTGTGAACGCTCACTGCCGATCTTATATTTTAAGCATCCCACCGGAGTGGTCATCACGGTATCACGCTCTCTGTCCGGTCTGTCTGTGATCTGCTTCTGGATCATCTTCCAGATCTCTGTCGGGTCTTTGCGGAATTTTTCAGCCTCTTCTTCCGTAAATACACTCAGGATATACTGACGGTAAGCAGTCATAATCTCGTATTCTACTCTTGGATTCAGTACATAATTCAGGAACAGTTCATCGGACATGCTTCCTTCATACTGTAAACTATATTTCAGATGTTCTTCCAGTACAGACTGTTTTAAATCTGTCTGATCTTTGTCACTGAGAATATCCAGAAGTGGTTTTCTCCATTTCTCTCCCGGTTCTTTCTGTGCAAGAAAAGCGATGCGTTCCGGATTTTCCCAGTTTTCGCTTCTCTCTGTGCGGAGTTTATCTGCCAGTGCAGTACGGCGTTTACATTCTTCCTTCTGCTCTTTACTTGGAACTGCGGTGTTTACCGGTGTGTCCACCGGTGCAAACATATCAATGTCTCCGTTCTCACTTGTATCCCCCAATACAACTGTCAGTTCACTTTCTTTTTCGCAGTGGAATGCTTTGCCTGTGTAAACTCCGTCTTTTTCCACCTGTACATATAAGGAGCCATATCCTGTCTCCAGCACAGCCTTACCCTGTGCATCTGTGACAGCAAGGGCTGCCGGTGAATATTCTGAATAATTCAGGACGCAGAACTCAATACTGGCATTCTCTACAGCTGTCCCTTCTGTATCGACTACCGTAACTGTAACCTCATGTGTGGCAGCATATCTGGAAAGCTGGTTGTAAAGATGAACCATGCCTTCCTGTCCTGCCTCTTTTTCATCTGCTGTTTCATATCCGAACATTCTGGAATGGATCATCATGGCTCTGGAAGAAGCTGCGGTAAACCATCCTCTGTTTAAGATCATTTCCGGCTCGCAGGCTCCCAGGAATACCCATTTTCCATCGCACCATGCCTCTACCCAGGCATGATTGTCATCGCAGTGGGACCATCTCGGTGCATAGACCTGTCTTGCCGGGATTCCCACACTTCTTAAGGCATTGATGGTAAATACGGATTCTTCTCCGCATCTTCCATAACCTCTGTTATAGACAGCCAGTGCGGAAAGTGTACGGTCGTCTCCGCAGTGGTAAGTCACATGCTCTGCACACCAGAAATTTGTCTCCAGAATAATTTCTTCTGTGGAAAGACTTCCCAGTTTTTCCACGGAGCCCTGACTGATTTTTTCAATAATGTCACGGCCGAACAGCTCCCGGCAGGGACGGATTTCTTCTTCATTGACTCTGTGCAGAAGAACATAATTTAAATAGATTTCATCCGGAAGCTCCTGTACGCTTTTCAGGTTCTTCCACAGCCAGACACCCTGTTTCACAGAATCCATAAATACCTCACAGTCATAATTGGCCATATCGCTTACCGGCATTGCGATATAAAGATAGCGAAGTGCCAGTGATTCCTCCGGGCTCAGCGTTTCCATCAGCTTCTCTGGCTCTTTTAATAATTCCGGAAATTCTTTTACAAGTTCTGCGTAATCCGCGTTGATCCTGTCTCTTGTATTCTTCAGAAATGTCATATTCTACAGCCTTTCCAATAACTCTTTTACTTCTCTTACTTTCGCTTCATCTGTGCGCATCAGTTCATATTCACTGATGGACGGCAGTCCCATGCTCACGCCCTCTTTTCGATACTTCATGGCACTGTCCAGTACTTTTTTTCCAGACATATGGTATGCCTGGATTCTGGTTTTCGGATAGAGAATTTTTACTGCCTCTGCATCCACTCCGGCACCTGCCTGGATCACAATACGTCCCTGGCTCTTCTCCTGAAGCTCTGCGAGCAGGTCAGCCCCCTGCGTACAGCATTCTTTCTGTCCGGATGTAAGGATTGTATTGATTCCAAGCTCTATCGCCTGTTCCATGGCTTCCATCGGGTCTGCGCAGACATCAAAGGCTCTGTGCAGTGTCACGGACATATCCCCTGCTGCCTCTTTCAGACCAGCCATTCTTTCCAGATCCAGATGTCCGTCCGGGCGCAGCATACCGATCACAACTCCCTGTGCGCCCAGCTCACGAAACATACCGATCTCATCTTTCATGATATCAAATTCATAATCGGAATAAAGAAAATCCCCGTAACGCGGACGTACCAGAATGTGAATGCAGATATCACTGTATCTGCGGATTTCCTTAAACAGACTTGCATCCGGTGTGGTTCCGCCGATCACCAGATTCTGACAAAGTTCAATTCTTGTCGCTCCACCACTCTCAGCAGCGAGTACAGATTCTACGGAGTCTGCACAGACCTCAAGTGTATAATTTTTCATCCCCTGCCTCCTTCTTCTTTTTGTTTTATTACTTTTTCATATCAGGAGTCAAAAGGTCAGAAATCGTTTCGTGTACGCACGATCAGATTTTTGACCCTGAGATTCTGATATCATTTTTTATTACTTTATTGCTTATTTCTTACTTTGCGTACTGCCTGTGATGCTTTTTTATTTCGCAAATTCAGAACATGCAACAAAATGTCCCGGTTTGATCTCTTTCAGCGGCGGCTGTGCGCTCTTGCAGCGTTCTGTACAGTACGGACAGCGGGAAGCAAATTTACACTCATTTCCCAGATTGATCGGGCTTGGAAGTGTTCCCTCCAGCATGATTCTCTTTCTGTTCTTCTCGATCTCCGGTTCCGGAATCGGGATTGCGGAAAGCAGTGCCTTGGTATATGGATGAACCGGGTTGTTAAAGAGTTCTTCACTGTCAGCCAGTTCCACCAGATAGCCCAGGTACATAACACCGATGCGGTCACTGATGTGCTTGACCATGGAAAGGTCATGTGCGATAAAGAGGTAAGTCAGACCTCTCTTTTCCTGAAGTTCTTCCAGAAGGTTGACTACCTGTGCCTGAATGGAAACGTCCAGCGCAGAGATCGGCTCATCACATACGATGAAATCCGGGTTTACAGCCAGTGCACGGGCAATACCGACACGCTGTCTCTGTCCGCCTGAAAACTCATGAGGAAAACGGTCTGCATGTTCTGCCTGAAGTCCTACTGTTTCGAGAAGACGTACCACCTGCTCTTCTTTGTCTCTTCTGTTCTTTGCAAGGCCATGAGAATCCAGACCCTCTCCTACGATATCCATGATCTTACGTCTTGGATTCAGGGATGCATACGGGTCCTGGAAGATCATCTGCATTCTTCCGGTCAGGTCATGTGCCTGTTTTTTGCTCATGCTTTTGTCTACTTTCATTCCGTCAAAGGTAACGGTTCCTGAGGTCGGCTCGTAAAGATGGATGACTGTTCTTCCAAATGTGGATTTTCCACATCCGGACTCGCCTACCAGACCAAGTGTCTCGCCTTTGTAGATCTGAAGTGTTACATCATCGACTGCCTTTAAAGTCTGGTTTTTGCCTACTTCAAAGTATTTTTTCAGATGCTGGACATCAAGAAGCACTTCTTTTTCTGTTTTGTTGTTTCCCATCAGGCTTTTCCTCCTTTTGCCCGCGGATCAAGAAGCCAGCAGGCTGATTTGTGGAACTTTCCACATTCTGTATATTCCGGCATAAACTGCTGGCATACAACCATTGTCTCATTACATCTCGCTGCGAACGGACATCCTTTCGGCGGGTCCATCAGATCCGGAGGTGTTCCCGGGATTGCGCGGAGACGGTTTCCTTTTTCATGTGCTTTCGGAATGGATGCAAGCAGTCCTTTGGTATATTCGTGACACGGATTTTTGAAAATCTCGTATACATCACCGGTTTCTACCAGCTTGCCGCCGTACATAACTGCCACACGGTCTGCAATGTTGGCAACAACACCCAGGTTGTGTGTGATGATAATGATAGAAGTTTTTGTTTTCTTCTGAAGATCACGCATCAGGTCAAGGATCTGTGCCTGAATGGTTACATCCAGAGCTGTAGTCGGCTCATCCGCAATCAGGACTTTCGGATCACATGCCAGCGCAATGGCGATGACAACTCGCTGTCTCATACCACCGGATAACTGATGCGGATACTGTTTGTAACGCTCTTCCGGATTGGAGATACCAACCAGAGAAAGAAGCTCAATGGCTCTTGCTTTTCTCTGTTCTGCTGTCATGTCCTTTTTATGTGCTTTCAGCATTTCTTCGATCTGTTTTCCGATCCTCATGGTCGGGTTCAGAGAAGTCATCGGGTCCTGGAATACCATGGCAATTTCAGAACCACGAATTGTCTGCATTTCTCTCTCTGTATATTTGGTCAGGTCTTTTCCGTTGTACATAACGGTTCCTTCGGTCACTTTTCCATTCTTCGGAAGGATTCCCATGATTCCTTTCATAGTGATGGATTTACCGGAACCGGACTCTCCAACGACTGCCAGAGTTTCCTGCTCGTTCAGATAAAAGTTTACGTCACGGACCGCCTGTACGATGCCTTTGTGTGTTTTGATATGTATTGTCAGATTACTGACTTCCAGTATTTTTCCCATGTTTCTACCTACTTTCTCATCTGCGGGTCCAGTGCGTCTCTTAAGCCGTCGCCCAGGATACTGAAGCATACCATGATCAGTACGATTACGATTGCCGGGCAGATCAGTACGTGCGGATAGTTCTGAAGAACCTGATATCCACCATTGATCAATACACCCAGAGAAGCCTGCGGTTCTGCAAGACCGATACCGATGAAGCTTAAGAATGCCTCTGTAAAGATTGCACTTGGAATTGTGAACATAACCTGAATTACGATGATACCTACAGTATTCGGGATCAGGTCTTTCATAATAATATAGAAGTTATTGCTTCCGAGAACATGGGAAGCCATGACAAATTCCTGATTTTTCAGTTTCAGGATCTCAGCACGTACCAGACGTGCCATGTTTACCCATCCTGTAATGGAAAGTGCTGCGATGATCGTTCCTACACCTGCCGGGAACGCCATCAGGAACAGGATTACGATGATCAGACTTGGAATACCAACCAGAATCTCGATGATACGCTGCATAAGAGCATCAACTCTTCCGCCAAGTAATGCGGAAACCGCACCGTAAAGGACACCTACTACGAGGTCAAGCACTGCTGCTACCAGTGCGATCATCAGGGAAATTCGGGTTCCCATCCATACACGGGTCCATAAGTCTCGTCCAAACTGGTCACATCCGAAGATATGCTCTTTGGTCGGTGTGGAATATACATTGCTGTAATCTGTAAATGCAAAATCATATTTGGAAAAAACCGGCGCAAAGATCGCCAGTAAAATAATGACGATCAGAATCCCCAGGGATACAACTGCCGCTTTATTCTTTCGAAGTCTTGCCCATGCATCTGCGATCATGCTGGAGGCCGGTGCTGCGATATGCTCTTTCTCGTTTGCCGCAACCTCTGCTTTTACGAACATGGAGTCCTTGATCATTTCGTTATTCATGCTTTAGTTCTCCTTTCCTCTCGCCAGACGGATACGTGGATCGATCAGAGAGTATACAACGTCAACCAGTAACACGATCAGCATATAGAATGCTGCATAGAAAACAGTGATTCCCATGATAACCGGGTAGTCATTTGCTTTGATACAGTCTACGAAAAGACTTCCGATTCCAGGGATACTGAAAATGTTCTCTACTGCCAGAGAACCGGTCAGTAAGTTAACCACGATCGGACCAAGTACTGTGACAACCGGGATGATGGAGTTCTTTACTGCATGTTTCATCAGGACTTTTGCCTGACTGATACCTTTGGCGCGTGCAGTTACGATGTAATCCTGATCCAGAACGTCCAGCATCTCTGTACGCATGAAACGAGCCACCTGCGCAGTTGCCGAGAATGACAGGGCAATGGATGGCAGGATGGAACATGACCAGCTTGTCCAGAATGCGATCGGCAGGACTCCCCATTTCAGACCGATGAAATACTGAAGAAGGGCTGCCGCTACGAAGTTCGGGACCGAGACTCCAAGGACCGCCAGGATCATGGTAAAGTAGTCGATTCCGCTGTTATGTCTCCATGCGGCAAGCACTCCGAGGATCAGACCGAGGGCCAGACCGATGAGAACTGCCTGAAGACCGATCAGTGCTGACGGTCCGAGACGGCTTCCGATTACTTTTGCAACATCCTGATTCACATATGTGAATGAAGTTCCCAGATCCCCATGAAGCATGTTTCCTATGTATTTTACATACTGAACCGGTACCGGATCATTTAATCCGTACATTTCCAGCACTTTTTCCTGCTGTGCAGGAGTCATGATACTGAAACGTTCTGCATCAAAAGGTGTTCCAGGAAGATTTTTCATCAGGAAAAATGTACAGGTGATAATGATCCAGAGGGTTACAAGGATATAACCCAGACGTTTAAATACATATTTTACCATGCTTTTGTCTTCCTTTCTTATTTCAAGTCGTTCGTTTTTTGCAGTGGTTCTCATGGAACGAAACTGCTTCCTATTTAAAAGGCAGGCAGCCATTTTTTCCGCCGCCTGCCCTCTTACAGCTTATCAGGCAAAAATTTCATTCGCCTGACAGACTGCACTGTTCGCTGATTTTATTATCGTAACTGCTCAGTACCTTTACAGTTATTATTCAAAATAAGCGTATTTAAATTCCATCGGAACTCCGATCGGATGTGTGATCAGGTTCTTAACGTTGGATTTTGTTAATGTTGCAGATCCTTTGTGGTAGATTGGAGAAACAACTGCATCTTCTGCTACAAGTTTCTTCTCAGCTTTGAGCATGTCATCCAGACGTGTTGCGTCATCTGTCTGTGTCTTTGCATCTGCGATCAGAGAGTTGTATTCTTCGTCTACATAGTTTCCACGGTATGGTGTTCCGTTTGTCCACAGGTCAAGGTATGTCATGGCATCGTCATAGTCTGCGCCCCATGCAGTAACACCCATCTGATAGTTGTTTGCATCCATCTGCTCGCCACGGCCCTGCATGGTCTTTGTATCGATCTCTACTGTCAGGCCAAGGTTTTTGCTCAGTTCACTCTGAAGGAAGGTTGCTACGGATTTGGATACACTGTCGTCACCAACCAGAACAGTCAGAGATTTTACTTCGCCAAGTTCTTTTAATGCTTCATCATAATATTTCTTAGCTTCGTCTACGTCATATACAGCTACATCGCCGTTGAGTTCACGGAATGTTTTTTCTCCGTCACCGCTCATGCCGTCAGCTACCAGTCCGTTTCCTGGTACAGAACCGTCAGCAAGAATGAACTCTGTCAGAGCATTTCTGTCGATTGCGTGTGAGATTGCCTGACGCATATTTACGTTTCCAACCACATCGTCTGTCAGGTTGAACTGAAGGTATGTTGTACGGAAGTCAACAGTCTGAGAAAATTCCGGGTTGTCTTTGTTTGCTGCTACGTTTGTAGAGTCAAGTTCTACCTGGGAAAGTTTTCCTGACTGGTATGCGTTGTATGCTGCGGAAGCATCTTTCATAACACGTACTTTTGCGTTCTCGATCTGTACGTTGTCTTTATCCCAGTAGTTGTCATTCTTTGCAAAAGTAACACCTACTGCCGGATCATATTCTGTGATCACATACGGTCCGCAGTATACCATGTTATCCGGTGTCAGGCCATACTGATCGCCTACGCTGTTGTAGAATTCTTCGTTTACAGGGAAGAACATTGCCATTGTACACAGGTTTGTGAAATAAGGTGTCGGGCTCTTAAGCTGTACTTCAAGAGTCTGATCATCTACTGCTTTTACACCAACTTCGTCAGCTTCTACAGTTCCTTCGCTGTATTCCTGACCGTTTACGATATAGTCGTTCATGATGAAGCTGTAGCCGTTTGTAGCTTCTGCGCTCATCTGTTTCAGCCATGAGAATACGAAGTCTGATGCTTTTACTGCATCTCCGTTGCTCCACTGGATACCGTCTCTTAAATGGAAGGTGTAAGTAAGCTTATCATCACTGACATCATATGTGTCGCAGAGTGCAGGCTGTGGCTGATTGTTCTCATCCATACGGAAAAGACCTTCCTGTGCCTGGTTGTTTACGAGGGATGCCTGCTCTTCAGATGCAGCCCACTGTACCAGAGTTTTTACCTCTGCTGTTACTGCTACGCTGAGTGTCTGGGATGCGTCTGCTGCGTATGCACTTACAGGTGCTGCTGCCATAGCCATTGTGAGCATAAGTGCTGCCATTCTTTTCTTCATATTACTTTTTCTCCTTTCACTTCTGTGAACCTGTGTAAATTGCCGGTACAGCTCAGTCAGATATCTGATCTCACTGTCCATTTTCAACCGTATCACTGCCCTGCAGGATCTCCGGTTTATTTACTGCTTTACTTTAGTTGTATGAAGTATACCAGATATGCGTCTTGTTGTCAATTGTTTTGTATTGATTTGTTCGATTTTATTGTTTTTCTTTATCAAAATCTACCATTATATTTTTGTATGTTCTTTATAAAATTTCGTCATTTTGCACAATTTCCATGATTTTCTACTAAATAAGCAATTCAAAACAAGAAAAAATACCCAAATGATACTTTTGTTTCCAGCATCATCCGGGTATTTCCAGTTGGTTTTTTTGTTTTCTTTTGTTCGTCTTGTTTTATATTGTTTCTTATTTTTTATTGTTTTATCTGAATTTCCGTGTGTTCTGGCAGCGGTTCAGCAGTTTTTTATTTGAGACTGTTGAAATATTCATCCCACGGTTTCGGCTCGTTGTCCTCTTCCTCCTGGACGGCATCGGTCTGCGTAGATGACTTCTCCCTGTCAGCCTCATATGAAGTAGCGTTTTTTTCATTTGCAGCAGTATTCTGATTCTCACTGCTTTCCTTCATTTCTTCCTTCCAGCCGGTTTCATGATTTTCCTGTGCATATGCAGCTGCTGTAGAATCAGTATCTTCAGCGTTCCGGAACTGATGTCTGCTTTCCTGGTTGTAAGTACTGCTCTGAGCCTCCATCCGGTCATCTGTTTCCGGAGTTCCGCCGAACATTGGATTTACAAATTCCTTCGCCTCACGCTCTTCCTGTTCTTTCTGTGCGGTAAGTTCTCCGGTCAGGTCACGGTAAAACATGGTTTCCGTCATAGTCAGATACGGCAGAATCCATAACAGCGCAATATAGAACGTAAAGACAGAAAGAAACATCAGAGGAAGGAAGCTGATCTTCAGCATCAGGTATCTTCCCCAGTTTCCATGCATCATCTCGATGCTTTCTTTCAGAGCCTCTGTTCCTTTGATATCCGGCTGATCTGCCAGTATATAATACGTCATTTCCAGCGGAATGGACAGAATCTGAAAAACGATCATTCCCACAAGCATCAGGATCAGGCTTTTGTACAGCCAGGTGACCTGAGATTCTATGGAATTTCCAATCTCCGCTGTATTTCCGTAAATCGTGTACGGCAGCATGGTAAGCACATTTAACACTGCCAGGAAAAAAGTCGCAACGATCACCCTGTCCGGATGATGTTTATAAAAATAAATCAGGTCATTGAGCGAATATGCCTTCCCTCTGGCAATATTCAAATACATATAATTCAGTCCTGCTGCAACCACATTGACCAGCAGGGTCAGAATAAAGGAAAACGCATATCCCAGCACAATGTCAAGTTTTTCCGTTCCGGGAAATAAGGACGAAGATACCATACTGCTGATTACGGCAAGAGCCTGCACTGCCACAAATCCCAGAATGATCGTACCATATTTCCCTGACATTGCTTCTTTTGCATATTTTTTCAGTTCACGTCTTGGTGTCATCAAATTCTCCTAAAAATAATCAGTCTGCCAGATTAAAAGCATCATGTACGGCATTCATCGCACGTACTCCGTCCTTTTCATTGATCAGAACTGTCACACGGATCTCGGAAGTAGAGATCATGTTGATATTTACGCCTTCATTGTAAAGGCTCTCAAACATTTTCGCTGCCACACCCGGATTGCTCATCATGCCGGCTCCTACAATGGAAAGCTTGGCAATATTTCTCTCGGAATGCAGTTCTGCATATCCAAGTCTTGCCTGGTTTGCTTCCAGAGTTGCCACTGCGTCATCCAGGTCATTGCCGTCTACTGTAAAGGAAATATCTTTCTTTCCTGCACGTCCGATAGACTGAAGGATTACATCCACATTAATATTTTTCTTTGCAAGGGTATCAAATAACTTAAATGCCACTCCTGGGGTATCATTTAATCCAATTACTGCGATTCTCACTGCATCTGTATCCAGAGCAACACCGCTGATCAACATTCTCTCCACTGTAACTTCCTCCTTTACCACGGTTCCTTCGCTGTTATTCAGACTGGAGCGTACCACAAGCGGCACACCATATTTCTTTGCCATCTCCACAGAACGGTTATGGAGCACACCGGCTCCCAGAGTAGCAAGATCCAGCATTTCATCATATGTGATCTCTTTGAGCTTTCTTGCAGTCGGAACTTTACGCGGGTCTGCGGTGTAAACACCGTCTACATCTGTGTAGATTTCACAGGCATCTGCGTGAAGGGCTGCTGCAAGGGCAACGGCTGTCGTATCAGAACCGCCTCTTCCCAGGGTTGTATAATCATCATACTTATCTACGCCCTGGAATCCGGTAACTACTACGATCTTCTTATTGTCCAGTTCCCGTCTGATACGTTCGGTATCAATTCTCTTTAAACGTGCATTTCCATGACTACTGGTTGTATGCATGGCAACCTGAAACGCATTCAGGGAAACCGCCGGAACTCCCAGCTCATTCATCGCCATCGCCATCAGTGCCACAGACATCTGTTCTCCGATGGTAAAGAGCATATCCATCTCTCTTTTCGGAGGTTTCTCATTGATATCTTTTGCCATGGTGATCAGTTCGTCTGTATATTTTCCCATTGCAGACAGAACGACTACCACGTCATTTCCCTTTCTGTACTCCTCGATGCAGCGGTTGGCAACATTGAAGATACGTTCTTTATTTGCCACCGATGTACCGCCAAATTTCTTGACAATTAACATTGTTTTTTGTTTCCTCCATAATAAGTTTACAGGAAAGAGAAAATTTTCATCTTCCCTTTCCTGTTTCCAAGTAAATATCTATGATACACGAAATCCGTTGGTTTATCAATCTTTTACGCGGATTTTTGCAAGTACCTGACTCTCGATCTGAGCCAGTTTCTCCTTAAATTCACCCTGTGTCATCTCAGCAGTGATAAATGCGCATTCTTCCGGAAGCTGATCCAGACTGAGAACTTCGATCTGGCCGAATACTTTCTTCGCTTCCTCTGCTGCATCTTTCCTGATTCGTACAAAGAATCTTCCTGTCACTTCATCCAGTGGTTTCAGAACCGCCGGAGTGCTGTTCCAGTTTGTGGCAATGTTGGTATGAAGATGTTTGGCTGCATCCACGATATCACCAACTACCGCACTTGCAGTCGGAAGTTTGCCTGCGCCGCTTCCATAGAACATGGCATCTCCCAGCATATTTCCGTGTACAAAAACTGCATTGAATACATCATTGACACTGTAAAGAGGGCTGTCCTGTCCGATCATAAACGGTGCAACCATTGCATAGCAGGTTCCGTCTGCCAGTCTGCGGCTGGTTCCCAGAAGTTTGATGGTTCTGCCAAGTTTTGCGGCATATTCCATATCTTCCGGTGTGATCTTTGTGATTCCCTCTGTATAAATATCTTCGAAATCAAAATATCTCTCATAAGCAAGGGAGGAAAGGATCGCAATTTTACGGCAGGCATCATAACCTTCCACATCTGCAGTAGGATCTGCTTCTGCATATCCCTTCTGCTGTGCTTCTTTTAATACGGTATCAAACTCACAGCCTTCTGTGTTCATCTTATAAAGCATGTAGTTGGTTGTTCCGTTAAGAATACCTGTCACTTCGTCGATCTCATCTCCTGTAAGGGAAGAGTTGATCACACGGATGATCGGGATTCCGCCACCGCAGCTTGCTTCAAATAAGAAGTTAACGCTCTTTTCCTTTGCAATATCCATCAGCTCACGGCCATGTTTGGCAACCAGTGCTTTATTGGAAGTGCATACATTTTTTCCTGCCAGAAGTGCTTTCTTTACGAATGTAAAAGCCGGTTCCACACCGCCCATTACTTCCACTACGATATCGACTTCCGGGTCATTTACGATCTGCTCATAATCATGAACCAGAACTTTCTCTACAGGCTGTCCCGGAAACTCACGAAGGTCCAGAACATATTTTACATTGAGTTCCTGTCCGGCACGTCTTGCAATGCTTTCTTTATTTGTGTTTAACACTTCAAATACACCGCTTCCAACTGTGCCATATCCCAAAATTGCTACATTGATCATTTTCTTTTACTCCCTGCCTAGTATTTTCAGATAGTGAATCCCTTCACTCTGTTCAATCGTCTCCACCATTCCTTCTGCATCTCCCTCTCCCGGAAGAATGTCCACACTCAGCGTCAGTGTGGCAACCCCGTTGATGGGAATACTCTGGTGAATGGTAAGAATGTTTCCATGAAACCGTGCAATCGTCTGCAGGACAACCGACAAAAGCCCCGGTTCGTCATCCATCTGGATGATAAAGGTGATTGTCTTTCCCCTGGTTTCTTCATGAAATGGAAAAATATCATCTTTGTATTTGTAGAAAGAACTCCTGCTGATTCCTGTCCGCTCTGCCGCATCCTGCACGGTATCCACCTTGCCGGAGTCCAGAAGCTTCTTGGCTTCCACAACCTTCAGCAGAACTTCCGGAACTGCCCGTTCCCTTACTACAAAATATTTCTTTTTTTCTGATACTGGTTTCTGCATATCAATTTACCTGTCCGTTTCTTAAAGACATTTGTTTTTATATAATGGATATCTTATCACATCAGATGAAAATACGCAAGAAAAAGACTGCCAGTATTTTGACAGCCTTTTATTCTTTTTATTTCTTCAGTGCGATCCATTTCAGGTAAGCATTGATAAAAATGTCAATTCCGCCGTCCAGCACTGCATCCACGTTTCCGGTCTCTTCACTTGTACGGTGATCTTTGACCATAGTGTATGGCTGCATGACATAGGAACGGATCTGATTTCCCCATCCAATATCAGTTACTTCACCACGGATACCGGAAAGTTTCTCTTCTGCTTCCTGCTGTTTGAGAAGATACAGCTTTGCCTTCAGCATCTGCATGGCTTTATCTTTATTCATATGCTGAGAACGTTCATTCTGACACTGTACCACGATTCCTGTCGGGAAATGTGTGATACGGATGGCAGATGATGTCTTGTTGATATGCTGTCCGCCGGCACCACTGCTTCGGTAGGTATCAATACGGATATCATCGTCATTGATCTCCACATCCAGATCCTTCTTGATATCCGGCATAACATCACAGGATACGAAAGAAGTCTGGCGTTTGCCTGCTGCATTGAAAGGAGAGATACGCACCAGACGGTGAACTCCCTTTTCAGATTTCAGGTATCCGTAAGCGTTGGTTCCGTTTACCTGGAAAGTAACAGATTTGATTCCTGCTTCATCACCGTCCAGATAATCCAGCACTTCCAGAGTGAATCCTTTCTTATCTACCCAGCGGCTGTACATACGGTAAAGCATACCGCACCAGTCACAGGCTTCAGTTCCGCCCGCACCTGCATTCAGCTTGATGATGGCGTTCTCACTGTCATATTCTCCGGAAAGAAGTGTCTTGATACGGATATTGTCAAAATCTCTCTGGAACTCATCCAGCATCTCCTGAATCTCAGGGATCAGTGCCGGATCGTTCTCCTCATATCCCATCTCAATCATGGTTTCCATATCTTCCATCTGAGTGATCAGATTCTGATAGGTCTCCATGTCATCTTTCATGTCTTTTAATTCTTTCATTTTTTTCTGGGAAACTTCTGCGTCATCCCAGAAATCAGGCGCTTCCATTTCGCGCTCTAATTCCTCGACCTTCTGCTCTTTGTTAGCGAGGTCAAAGTGAATCCCTCACTTCCACTAATGGTTCTGTATAAGTTGCAAGAATGCTCTTGAACTGGTCTAATTCAACCACAGCTTCACCCACTTTCTTATTTTATAATACGGATAAAAGTGTCCTGCCGGTTTTTCCCCTGCGGAACACTGTTTCGCAGTTAAAATAATAGCATATCCATGTAGAAATTACAAACAAAGAATTACCCACAGCCAAATTTTGCTTCCGGCTGTGGGTATTATTTTTATGAGAAGAAGCTCTCCGCAATACTCATATCTGCAATATAACCAACGGTTCCTGTCATATAGATAGTTCCGTCTTCTTCAATATCGATCTGAATCATTCCACCCGGCTGGTTCACATTGATACGTGATTCTACCAGTCCCAGTCTGTAGGCTGCCGCCGCTGCTGCACAGCTTCCGGTTCCGGATGCCCTGGTATAACCGGAACCTCTTTCCCAGATTTCGATATCCAGATTTCCCGTGTCAATCTGACGGCAGATCTGCAGGTTCATTCTCTCCGGAAATTCATCTGCGTTTTCCACATAAGGTCCCAGATTCTTTACTGCTTCTGCACTTACGTTATCTGTAAAAATGATGCAGTGTGGATTTCCCACTGTCAGGCAGGTAGCCTTGTATTCTTTTCCATGGAATACGAAGCCTTCTTTAATGACTTCACGGACCTCACCGGACACCGGAATATCACTGGAGATAAAAGAAGGTTTTCCCATATTTACCTTAAACTCTGTGGCACGACTGTTCAGGCACTCTACCTGAATGGTGCCGGACATGGTTTCAATGTCAAATTTCTTCTCTGTAACATATCCCTGGTCCTTCAGATATTTGGCAAAAATACGCACACCGTTTCCACTGATGGCAGATTCACTTCCATCTGCATTAAAAATACGCACACCCAGTTTTCCGTCAATTTCCACCGGACCATACAGCACACCGTCTGCGCCCAGACCAAATCCTCTCTGGCAGAGAAGGGCGATCTTCTTGCCCTGAAGCTGCACCCGATTCTTCTTCGGGTCCAGAATCAGATAATCATTTCCAAGTCCCTGATATTTACTCATGATAATTGTATTTGCCATAACCGCATCCCTCTCCTGTTTCAGATTTTTATGTAATGCCGGACTCAAAAGGCATATCCACTCTGCCCGCTGTCCGCCAGTTTTTTTCTGCTCACTTATAATGCTATTATATGTTATGTTTTTTGTCATGTACAGGTATTAAAATGCGCTTGATATTGCAAAAAATGCTATTATCATACCAATTTTTATATTCTCATAGAAACATTACGGAGTAATTCCTCTGCCATAAAAAAATAACATAAAAAGACCATTATACCTTTTACAGATATAACAGTCTTCCCGGTATCACCCCTTCCTTATTCTGTTTTCTATTTCTTTACCCATTTCGAAATAGTTACAAAGTTTTTACAATTACTTTGTGTTTTTATGATACTATCATTGTCAGATAATGTCAATATCTTTATAGCATATTCTTTAATTCCTGATTATCTTTTTGAACAGTAACTATCTTTTTACTGTAGATCATATCTTTTCTTCCGCAGTTCTCTTTTCCACAAAATTCCAAGACAGAACAAACCCACCAAAGATATCGTAACACCTTCCGGGAGTCCCGGTGTTGTATAATGCAATTCAATCTGGTGAGAACCTTCCGATATCTTCGCTCCCAGAAACATCCTGTTTGCTTTATTGGTATCCTGTTTCACACCATCTACAGTCAGGCTCCATCCTGTGCTGTATGGAATGGAAAATACCAGCTCCCTTTCTCTGCTGAAATCAACACTGCAGCTGATATGTCCGCCGTCAATCTTCAGATCCTGCGGTGCTTCCTCCCTGCGTTTCTCAGAAAACTCCGAAATCCCGTCCATTGTCTGGGAAAAAATCTGAATATCTTTCACTTTATATTTTCCCGGAGAGCGAAACTCCAGCTTAATTTCTGACACAGGTTCTTCCTGATACAGAAGATTGGTTCCGTAATTCGTTCTTCCACTGCTGAAATTGTCCTTCACAGATAAAACCTGTATCGTCTGGGAAATGGTTTTGCCATTATGTGGATAACGGATTTTTATCTTTCCGTTTGTGCAGTCCTTTTCTTCAAATAATGGTCGGAACACTTTGTTTTTCCCCTTATAGAAAATATCTGTAAAAGTCACATACGTCTCGCAGTTCTTTTCGCCCTGAAATTCCAGCACACAGCTTCCGCCTTTTTTCGCCTCAATCACACCATTTTCCCATGTCATATTTTCCATCTCTCTTACTGTATAAGGAAGCTCTTTTGTGTGAGACTCCATCCGGGTTTCCTTCAGTCCCTGTGCATCTTTTTCTCCGAGAACCACACCCTGCAGAAGTGCCTCCTGCTTTTCTATCGCATTCATTTTTTCGTATTCCTTTACAGGAATATAATTGTCATACGTGTAAGCCAGCGGCAGTGCATCCTCATCTTTATAAATGGCACGTTTTTTCTGTCCCGCTTTTTTGGTTTCTTTCACAAAACCATAAGGTGCAATTCCTTTTCTGGATACAAAGTATTTCACGGAAAAAATCTTCGAAAGCCAGCTTCTGCTGTTCAGATTAAAGATGGACTGTTCCATAAAATTACTCATACAGATTTCATTAAAAAACGTCCCCAGACCTTCCGGCGCAATGGAAAAACGGAATTTTCCGCCATTGAGGTCATTGAGCATGGCATTGTTGCTCACGATCTCCATATATTTCTGGTCAAACCGAAACTCTGAACTGTCCGGAAGCCGTTTTAATGCTTTTTCAACCTTTGTATGGCATCTGGAAGCAACCGTTCCCCGATCCACATAAGCAGAAATAATATGTTCCTTCTCTGAGCTTCCCCTTCCACTTCCTGTATAATAAAACCAGATATTCGTTCCCACACTTACCGTCAGAAACGCAGCCAGAAAAAGAGCCATTTTTCTTCTGTCCCTGATCAGGACCTGATAACTGGCGGAAAAGATAACTATAAACAGGAACAGCAAAATTCCTGCCATTGTATTATTACTGCTTCTTACCTCCCCAAAAACAGTCAGATAACTTCCATACAATCCAGCCACCAGAGCAAGCACGATCCTTTTTCTGCGTGACAGATGGAAAAATTCCGGAAACATTTTCACAAAAATATAAGCCCACAGCATTCCTGCTGCCCAGGTCCAGCGGTTTGTGGTGTAAGAAAAACCATTCATAATCCTCCCGGCCAGAGGAATACATGCCATAGCTGCAACCAGCAGGGTTCCCGCTTTCAGACTCCGGTATTTTCCTTTCTGCATAAAAAGTACAGCCACCGCAGACACACAGACACACGCAGCCCCGATATAGGAAAATCTCGTCTTATTATTTCCTCCCGCAAATGCAGCAAGAAGGGTGAAATAAAACCGTTTGCTGTAAAGGATCGGCATGTACCTTTCTGTGCTCATTCTGGAGTTCCCCATCATCACTTTTACAACAGGCACCAGTATAAATGCTGATATCATCAGTGCGATCACACTGTAGAGGCAGAATTTTCCCAGTACAGGTGCCAGTTCTTTTAACCGTATCTTCTGATATCTGGTAAAATACCGGAACACCGCATAGATCACTGTAAAAATTCCCAGCATATAGAAAAAATAAAAATTACTCACCGCCGAAAGTACAATCGACCAGATATAGAAATATGGCTTTTTTCCATCAAAAATCCGGTCCACTCCAAGCATGATCAAAGGCAGATAAATGCACGGATTCATAAAATACGGGTGTTCCAGCCCTGTCACGATCATCCACTGAGAATAAACATAAATCAGGCTACCCAGCAATACCGGAAGTTTTCCGTTCTTATGATAGAAACAGTACATGGAAAATGTGATTCCCGCCAGATAATACCGGAGGAAGCACAGAAATCCATAAAGATATTCCATATATGCCGCCGGGACAAAAACTGCCAGCAGGTTCAGTGGATCTCCAATCACATAATAATGAAGCGTTGTCAGAATATCCGCCCCGTATCCGATATGTAAATCCCACTGAGGGATGTTCAGCCGATGTTCCAGCAGAATGCCCTTTACAATCCGGCGGAGATATTTCCCCCAGTATTCCAGTGCCACATAATGCTGTCCCAGCCCGTCTCCTCCACGGATAAAGGATTTCCCGTTCTTCTGGAATATCAGCAGGATCACACAGAAAAGTCCGGTCACCGCTGCCGAATAAGCCAGATAATATCGTTGGTACTCCTTCTTTTTCTCTTTTTTCATCACCAGATAAAACTCCTTTTTTCTTTTGTATGTTCCGAAATTACTGTTATCCTAATCTGTTTACTTTACCAGAAAAAGAACCCGAATGGTTTTATCTGGCATGAAAAAGCAAAAACTGACCGCGAATCGTTGTCCTCACATTTTGTCCTTGCAAGATTCCTGCTTCGAGTGATATGCTGTAAAAAAATAATGCAGTCCACTCCGTGTCCGGTAAGTCTGTCTGATCAAAACTGGCAGCTTACCTCGCGGGATACTGCCAGTGAACGGTAACAAAAACTATCCTTCAGAAAGGAGAAATCGCAGATGCTGCTGTCCGATCAGTTTTATCAGACCGAGAAAACCGGGTATCTGAATGAGGAATTCCGGCTTTTTCATATCAAAGATCAGACCAGCCGGGAATTTTCCTGGCATTATCATGATTTTCATAAAGTTGTTGTTTTTTTTTCCGGAAAAGCCTCCTATCATATAGAAGGAAAAACTTATCATCTGAAACCCTGGGATATCCTTCTGGTAGACCGCCATGCCATTCACAGACCGGAAATTGATGCTTCTGTTCCCTATGACCGCTTTATTCTGTGGATTCAGAATGACATCCCTCAGCAGGAACTTCTGAAATGTTTCCAGAAAGCAAACGACCGCAGTTACAATCTGATCCGTCTGCACCCTTCTCTTCAGGAAAAGCTGAAAGAGCTTCTTATGGACCTGGAATCTGCTGCCAGATCCGAAGATTTCGCCAAAGATATTCTGACACAGGCATTGTTTCTGCAGTTTATGGTATACCTGAACCGTATTTTTCTGGAGAAACAATATATTTTTGACAGAAAATCCTACTCTTTTGACTCTCAGATTGCCGAAATCCTGCAATATATCAATCACAACCTGCAGGATAATCTGTCCGTAGATCAGCTTGCCTCCAGATATTACATCAGTAAATACCATTTGATGAGAAAATTCAAGGAGGAAACCGGCTATACGCTCCACAATTATATTGTGAGCAAGCGGCTTCTGATGGCTCGGAATCTGATTTCCGAGGGAATGCCCGTAGTAAAAGCCGCCCATGAGAGCGGCTTTACAGAATACAGTACTTTTTCCCGAGCCTACCGCAGACAGTTCGGGCAGACCCCCAGTGAGTCCCGCTGAACTTCAGTCAGGCGGATATTCGTAATTAAAGCAGAGGACTTACCTGATTCAGTTAAATTTCAATAAACTTTGATAAATCCCGGAAAATTTCTACGAATTCAATCAGTTCCTTCCAGTCAATAACCACTGAATTTTTCACTGCTTGTACGTCCATACAGCCAGATTCCTTCTTTGGTTACACCATATGGCTGTATGGAATAATAATAGGCTGCATCTTTTTTTACTTTGGTATCTGTATATTGTCTGATATTTGCTTTGGAAACTGTAGCAATCTTTACCCCATTTCTTCTGACAATGTATCCTGCTGCCCCGTCAGAAGTGGTCCACTTAATGGTAATTCCCTTCTGTGATCTCGAAGCGGTTGTAATCCTGCAGTCTCCCGGCAATTCCTGCACAGTCACAGGTGCGCTGAACGGGCTGTTATCTTTTTCATAAACCCCGCTGCTGGAATAGGCTTTAATCTTAAAAGTCCGTTTCGTTCCTCTTCCAAGATATGGAAGGAAAGTAAGTTTGTTTTTATTTTCTGTATGAAGCAGTTTATATTTTTTCGTTTCTGTATTGTACAGATAAATCTTGTATACATCTGCATATTCCACTTTTGACCACTTCAGAACTGCATATCCATTTTTGTCATAGTAATACGTCAGTTTCGGTGCTTTTACCTGCTCTACATTCCATGTCTTACAGGTGATTCCATGTTTCTTTGCATATTTCTCCGCATAAGATCCCTTCGGCGCACGGATAGTAATGTCAGAAGCGTTCAGAAACGCATCTTTACTGATACTGGTCACACTCTTCGGGATGCTGATCGTCATACTTCTGCACCATGCAAATGCCTGAGAATCAATTTTCTTTAAGCTTCCCGGAAGCAGCACTTTCGTCACGTTTGTACAGTCATAAAAGGCCTTTCTTCCAATTACACCAGTCCCATTTTCCACCTGCACTGCTGTACGGCTGTTGTCAAAGTCCACACATACCTCGCTATTCTCATACTCGCTGTACATATAGGTAATGCCTTTTGAATAGCTGGAATAGTTTCCGTCCGTATCCGGTACTTCTGTAAGGATCTGATGCTCATTGATAAACCGTATGACAGATTCATCCCATCCATATTCACCACCATTTATGATCATCTTCGTATCCGGATCAAAACTGTCCTGCTCAATTACCGTATCATTGCCTGCGTTTCCTATCGTTCCATATTCAGCCAGTTTCGGGCAGTTATAAAAGGCTCTTCTTTTAATCTTCGCCTCACCGGATACACTCACGGAACGTAAATTCGAACAGTTTTCAAATGCAGATTCCCCTATCGTAATCCTGCTTCGATTGTTGATACAGATTTTTTCTACATCATCGAAACCATAAAATGCCTTATCAGCTATCTCTGTAATCTCTTTTCCATTATAGAAGGCAGGAATCGTGATTTCTTTTACATCCCACGTGCCGACTATTTTATAGCTGTCTGTTTCCGGCAAATAAATATAGGCAAAACTCTCATCCGTAATCATCGGACTGCTTTCATCCCCATAATAAAATCCATTATCTACGGTACAGAACGCTTTCACTTTATAATAATAAGTCTTCTCCATATCTGCATCCCTGTCCAGATATGTAGTCTGATCTCCTCCCGTGACTTTACCAGCTTCCACCCATGGTCCTTTCCGGGCTTCGGAGCGGTATACGGCATATCCTTCTGCATTTTCGGCACTGCTCCAGGATATTTGCAGACCATTGTCTTTTTTCTCTATTGCTTTCATGTCTGGCCGTCCGGGTACTGCTTTGGCCGTTACATCGCAGAACTCCCCATAGGCTTCCTTATAAATTCCACTGTTGGAATATGCACGGATTTTATAATAATGATCCTGCGAAAATTTCTCATAATATCCCAGAGTATATTTGCTGTACCGTGTGTTTCCCTTCAGTTCATATTTTCCCTTATCCGGATTATACAGATAAATTTCATATTCCTCGGCTTCCTCAATGGGGTCCCATTCCATATAAAATTCCCGTTCCGTGTAAATCATCCTGACCTGCATCTGCCCGATTTCTCTGACAGTCAGCGGTTCCCATGTAAAACCGGCTTTTTTTGCAAATTCACAGGCAACCGTATTCTCCGGTGCCTGGATTGTCAGTCCTGTAGCATCGCCAAACGCGTCTTCACTGATTGCTGTAATATTGTCAGATATTACAACCTTTTTCAGATCAGAAACATTCACAAATGCTTTTTCACCGATCTGAGTTACTGTTCTTCCTTCCACTGTTCTGTTCACGGAATATGTGCTGAGATATCCATACTGTGTTCCGGTTACCTTATAGGTATCTGTCTCCGGAACATATTCATAGATGATGTCATTCTTTATAACCCTGGCTGTCGGAACAGGATTTGCCTGTGCACTGTCCTGCGTCTCCACTTCTGCCACGGGTGCTTCATTTTCCCCTGATATAAAAGTATCTTCACCATTGTTTTGCTCTGCTTCCGGAGCCGTTATTTCCGTTTCCTGCTCCGTTTCTTCGCCGCCTGTTACCGGTACTTTTGACTCCTGTCCTTCTTCCGTGTCCGCAGCTGAAACTTCTGCTTCCTGCTCTGTCTGGCTTTCTGCATCAGAAAATGCTGACACTCCTCCATCTGTAAACTCCGCCCCGCTTACCGATGCTGCTGTCAGAGACATACATAACGCCGCCAGTAAAACCGGCTGCATTTTCAACCTCTTCTTCATTCTGGCTCTCCTCCTTGTCTGCTTCTCTGGTTAAGATTTTTATTTCTATAGTACTATATGTATATAATATCACATATCTTTATATATGCAACATATATTTTACATTTCTATAATATTTTTACATTTTCAATGTTACCGTTCGATACCGTCGAGCGGATATTCGCAAGCAGGATTTTCCGCCGCACTGCGATCCTTTCCGGAGGGCTTTTCATATCCCGGGAACATTATGGTATTATTTCCTATGACATAAAATAAAAAAGAAAATCCTGCATACACAGCCGAAGCCATATATACAGGATCTTCTTTTTTATTTTCTTACTTTTTCTGTCATTGCCCTGCCGTTGTTTTGTTCTGTCAGCAGACAACCGACAGCTTATTTATTTTTCTTTTTTGCAACTGCACAGTAGAATATAAATCCCAGCAGTACAAACGCTACGATCATCCATCCGGCCAGTGCTGCTGTTCCCAGGCCTGCGAATTTATCATAGTAGCCTTTCAGATAGATCACAATGATGATCGCCGGGATTCCATAGGATACATAGCCTTTCAGGGATTTCGGAAACTTCATTCCGTATCCGGCATTTGCTTCCGCGATAAAGTTATCCCATCCCCAACCATTCTTTCTGGTACAGAACAGAAGGTATCCAAGACTTCCCAGAGGAAGAAGGTTATTGGAAACAATAAAGTCTTCCAGATCCATGATATTGCTTCCATCGCCAAACGGCTGGAATCCGGAAAGTACATTAAATCCAAGTACACACGGAATACTTAAGATCACAACCAGAACCGCACATACAATGACACTCTTCTTACGGTCCCAGTGGAACAGTTCCATGTTAAATACGATCAGGTTCTCAAATACTGCAATGATCGTTGAGATCGCTGCGAATGTCAGAAACAGGAAGAACAGACTTCCCCATAATGCTCCGCCGCTCATCTGTGCAAAAATATTCGGCAGAGTGATAAAAATCAGGCTCGGACCTGCATCCGGCTGGATCCCATAGGAGAAACATGCCGGAATAATGATAAATCCTGCTGTCAGAGCTACAAAAGTATCCAGGATTGTGATATTTACCGCCTCACCTGTCAGGCTTCTGGTTCTGTCCAGATAACTTCCAAAGATCAGCATGGCACCAATACCGATGGATAAAGTAAAGAAAGACTGGCTTAATGCCGCAAATACAACATTACCAATTCCTGCATCTTTGATCTTCTGGAAATCCGGAACCAGATAGAAACGGATTCCCTCTCCTGCACCATCCATCATAACGGAATGAACCGCCAGAACTACCATAATGATCAGCAGCGCACTCATCATGACTTTGGAAATTTTTTCAATTCCGTTCTGAAGTCCCATAAAGCAGACTGCAAATCCGATCAGGCAGATGATCACCATCCACAACGTCATGGTCGGTGCATTTCCCAGCATATCAGAGAAAGACTGTGTCACCATATCCGGTGTTGCTCCCACGAAATCTCCGCGAAGACTCTTTACACAATAGTAGAGCATCCATCCGCCTACTGTGGTATAGAACATCATTAACATGTAACATCCAATGATACCAATGGATTTCAGCGGCTTCCAGCAGGTTCCTTCCGGAGCCAGCTTATCGAAGCACTTTGCAACACTTGTATGACTTCCACGTCCTACTGTAAATTCAGATACCAGGACCGGAATACCAAGGATTACCAGGAAGCAGAGATAAATCAGGATAAAAGCTGCTCCTCCATATGCTCCGCAGATATACGGAAACTTCCACACGTTTCCGATTCCAATGGCACATCCTGCTGATACCAGGATGAAACCAAGCCGTGAGCCAAACGCCTCTCTTTTCATACTGTTTTTCCCCCTTTTAGGTTTTTTATCATGAGCCGGACCAGCACATTAACGCTTTGCCAGAGCATTGTGCCGATTCAACGCATTAACGTATTTCAGCGCACGATAAAAGGGCCTCGTATTTTCAGCCCTTTTATCGTATCAGCAGGGATCAGTTTCCCTGCATTCAGTATTTTGTTTTCAATATTCATGTATTCCTGCAAGTGCAGTCTCAGGCTTTGTTCTTACGTCCACAGCACTGTTTGTATTTCTTACCGCTTCCGCATGGACACGGATCGTTCGGATATACTTTGATTTCTTTTCTCTGGACAGGTTTCTTACCGGCGCTGTCATCCTTGTTTGTTCCGGTCACTTTGGCTACCTGCTCACGCTCGATCTTCTGCTCTACATGTACATGATACAGCATACGAAGGGTGTCTTCCTGAATGGATGTGATCATGTTGTTGAACATTTCGAATGCGCTCATCTTGTACTCGACAACCGGATCTCTCTGTCCGTATGCGGCAAGTCCAATACCCTGACGAAGGATTTCCATGTCATCAATGTGATCCATCCACTTGCTGTCGATACATTTCAGAAGTACAACTCGCTCTAATTCACGAAGCTGTTCCGGTTCCGGGAACTCTGCTTCTTTTGCCTCGTAGAGTTTCACTGCTTCTTCTTTCAGCGCATGCTTGATCTCATCACGTTTCTTGCCTTTTACACTCTCCAGAGTCAGCGGCTGAACCGGAATGATCGGAAGAAGAACACCATTGAATTCATTCAGATCCCATTCTTCAGAATCTACGTCATCAGAGAAGCACATATCCACATAAGTGTCTACCGTATCCTGGAGCATCTTGTAGATTGCTTCACGCATGTTCTCACCGTCCAGAACCTGACGACGCTCTTTGTAAATGATCTCACGCTGTTCGTTGTTTACCTGGTCATAGTCGAGAAGATTCTTACGGATACCAAAGTTGTTAAACTCGATCTTCTCCTGTGCTTTCTCGATCGCATTGGAAAGCATCTTATGTTCGATCTGCTCATTCTCTGCAACACCCAGAGAAGTAAAGATCTTCATCAGTCTCTCAGAACCGAACAGACGCATCAGATCATCTTCCAGGGAAATGTAGAAACGGGATTCACCCGGGTCACCCTGACGGCCGGAACGTCCACGGAGCTGATTATCAATACGTCTGGATTCATGACGCTCTGTACCAATGATCATCAGACCACCGGCATTTCTTGCCACCTCATCCAGTTTAATATCTGTACCACGACCTGCCATGTTAGTAGCGATGGTAACCGCACCTGCATGTCCGGCCTGTTTAACGATCTCTGCCTCAAGTTCATGGAACTTCGCATTCAGTACGTTATGTTTGATTCCCTGTCTCTTCAGCATACGGCTGAGAAGTTCAGATGTTTCAATGGTAATCGTACCAACCAGTACAGGCTGCTGTTTTGCATGAGCTTCCACTACAGCATTGACAACTGCATTGAATTTCTCTTTCTTTGTCATGTAAACGGCATCTTCATGGTCCTGACGGATGACCGGTCTGTTGGTCGGAATCTCAACAACGTCCATTGCATAGATATCACGGAACTCTTTTTCCTCTGTAAGAGCTGTACCTGTCATACCACCCTTCTTATCATATTTGTTAAAGAAGTTCTGGAATGTGATGGTTGCCAGAGTCTTGCTCTCACGTTTGATCTTAACATGCTCTTTTGCTTCGATTGCCTGATGAAGGCCGTCAGAATAACGACGTCCCGGCATGATACGTCCGGTAAACTCATCGACAATAAGGATCTCGTCATCTTTTACTACATAGTCCTGATCCTTGTGCATCAGGTTGTGTGCACGAAGTGCAAGAGTGATGTTGTGCTGGATCTCCAGATTCTCCGGATCGGCCAGGTTCTCAATGTGGAAGAACTTCTCTACTTTATGAACACCCTGCTCGGTCAGGTTGACGATCTTATCTTTCTCATTAACAACGAAGTCACCGGTTTCGATAACTTCCTCACCCATGATGGCTGCCATCTTTGTCATCTCATGGCTGGCTTCACCACGCTCTAACTGCTGGGCAAGGATATCGCAGGCTTCATACAGCTTTGTAGATTTGCCGCTCTGTCCGGAAATGATCAGAGGAGTACGGGCCTCATCAATAAGAATGGAGTCAACCTCATCGATGATACAGTAATGCAGATCTCTCTGTACCAGCTGTTCTTTATAGATAACCATGTTGTCACGCAGATAATCGAAACCAAGTTCGTTATTGGTAACATAAGTAATATCACATCCATATGCAGCACGGCGTTCATCCTGCTTCATATCATTTAAAATAACACCGACAGTCAGGCCAAGGAATTCATGGATCTGTCCCATCTCTTCCGCATCTCGTTTTGCCAGATAATCATTGACTGTTACGATGTGCACGCCTTTGCCTTCCAGAGCGTTTAAGTATGCCGGAAGTGTGGCAACAAGTGTCTTACCTTCACCGGTTCTCATCTCTGCGATACGTCCCTGGTGAAGAATGATACCACCGATAAGCTGTACACGGTAATGCTCCATTCCAAGGACACGTTTGCCGGCCTCACGTACAACGGCAAATGCCTCCGGAAGCAGGTCATCCAGTGTCTCTCCCTCTTCGAGACGTTTCTTGAACTCTCTCGTTTTTCCTTTCAGTTCCTCGTCGCTTAACTTCTGCATGTCCGGGCGCAGGCTCTCGATTTTCTCAACCAGAGGCATGATACGTTTTACCTCTCGCTGGCTGCGGGTCCCGAATACTTTTGAAAACATATTCATAGGTCTGTCTTACTCCTGTTTATCTCTTTATTCTTAAAATTTATAAAACATTACAAAGCATTGTTACTGTCTCTCACAGCAACATGCCTCGCCGGATAGTAACATATGAATACATAAATTATAATATATAAATTATAAATATATAAATATCAGCTATATCAACTATCTTAACATTTCCTGTGAACAGTACACACTATTCTTTTATATACGTAATACTAAACTATTCTAACACTTTCCTATATGGAAAACAATGAATTTTTCATGAACAAACTAAAAAGAATCATCGCTCTGTCTGAATGATCAGTCTGCCAAATTTCTGCAACTCTTTCTCAGCCTGTGCAAAATCCGGCAAATGCCACTCCCAGTTCGGAGAACCGATGGTTCCCGGTGTATTGATGCGGCCCTCTTTTCCCAGTCCCAGAATATCAGAAAGCGGTGTGATCGCATATTCTGCCTGATTCTGCATGGTATACTGTAAAAATCTGTCCTTTACAGAGCCCTGTGAGGCTCCTGCCTTCTTCAGCATGCGGCGGATTTTTTTTCTGGCGGCTGTGCTCAGGCTGTCATACCACTGCATGATCGTGTCATTATCATGTGTTCCTGTATAGAAGATCATGTTTTCCACATCATGGAAGGTATCGCGGGCATATTTTCCACCTGTTTCTATGGAAAAAATCAGAACTTTCATACCTTTCAGATGATAATGGTCTTTCAGCTCCAGAACTTCCGGACGCAGCAGTCCCAGATCCTCTGCGACAAGGTTTACTCCCGGAATCTCTTTTCTCAGAGTATCGATCACTTCATATCCCGGTGCTTCGATCCATTCTCCCTCAATGGCAGTCGGACAGGTTGCCGGAATCTTCCAGAAAGTATCAAATGCGCGGAAATGGTCAATTCTGATAATGTCAAACAGCTTACTGCTGTAACCGATGCGTTCTACCCAGAACTGATAATTATTTTCTTTCAGATAGTCCCAGTCATAGATTGGATTTCCCCATCTCTGTCCTGTGGCACTGAAATAGTCCGGCGGTACTCCTGCGATAAAGATCGGTCTGCCATCTGTGTCCAGAAGGAAGTTATCTTTGCCGCCCCAGACGTCTACGGAATCCTGGCCTACATAGAACGGAACATCTCCCATGATCTCAATACCAGCTTCATTGGCAGCGCGTTTCACAGCCATCCACTGTGTATAGAAAAGATACTGAAGAAACATCTGATACTGAGCTTCTGCCTCTACCTCTGCGGATAATTCCTGTCTGTTCTCCGGCCAGGTCCGGTATTCTTCCGGCCAGTCGTTCCAGCAGTCCCCGTTGTTCGCCTTCTTTAATGCACGGAATACGCCATACTCATAGACCCATTCCTGTGCTGTAAACTCTTTATAAGCGGCCTCTTCCTGTCCTTTTTTCTCTGTAAAGGCAGCAAATGCTTCTCGTAAAAAAGGTTCTCTGTATACACGGACAGCCTCATAATCTACCTTTCGTGCATTCTCCTGAAATGCCTCCGGTTTCGTTTTCAGCAGACCTTCCTCTGCGAGCGTGTCCAGACTGATATACAGTTCATCTCCTGCACAGGAGGAATATGGCTGATACGGAGAATTTCCATAGCCAACCGGGTTCAGCGGCAGGATCTGCCAGATTTTTACGTGGTTCTTTTTTAATAATTCTATAAAATGAAATGCCGCCTCTCCAAGCTCTCCGGCACCGATACGTGACGGAAGTGCAGAAACCGGCATTAAAACTCCGGCTTTTCTCATTATTTTTACCCCTTCCTTTTAATTTCATCTGTTTAGCATTTTACCATACTTTAAGTACTGCGTCAAAAAAACTCCATGCAGAAGTTTCTTTTTCTGCATGGAGTTTTTTTATGCTGTTACAGTTCCCCTCAGGTCTGGTAACATTATGTTTTCTGATTTAATTTTTTATTCTCTTTTCAGCTCTTTTTGTCTGATCAGAATTCCGGTTCAATAAGACCGTAAGTATTACCTTTACGTTTGTAAACAACATTTACCTGCTCGGTTTCTGCATTGTAGAATACAAAGAAGTTGTGTCCGAGAAGTTCCATCTGTACGCATGCATCTTCCGGATACATTGGTTTGATTCCGAATTTCTTGGTACGGATGATCTTAACTTCTTCATCTTCCTCATAATCTTTGTCCAGATATGCTTTCTGGAAGTTCGCAGCCGCCTGCTGTTTGTCTACGATTTTATTTTTGTACTTGCGAAGCTGACGTTCAATGACTTCTTCAACCAGATCGATTGATACATACATGTCATTGCTTACCTGTTCAGAACGGATAATGTTTCCTTTTACAGGAATTGTAACTTCGATTTTCTGTCTTTCTTTTTCCACACTTAAAGTTACTACAACTTCGGTGTCAGGAGTGAAATACCTTTCCAGTTTACCGAGCTTGTCTTCGACCGCTGTCTTAAGCCCTTCTGTAACTGTAATATTTTTTCCGCTGATGATAAATTTCATGCTTCCATCCCCTTTGCTGTTTGATGAATCTATTATAACACACATTTTTGAATTTTAACACTATTTTATTAAAATTTCACATTTTTTCTGTTTACTTTAGGAATAAGTTCCAAGTTCTTGTCCCAATAGTGACAGAATATACTTAAATTCACCCATTTTCGTAACGGTTCTGTGCCTTTAGAGTTACTTTTTTTCCTATAATTTTACAAGTTCTGTAAACGGAATCGTTCCGCCGAAAAGATCCAGTGCGCTTCCCACCGTAACATCCAGACGGCCTTTTCCATAAGTTCTCAGGTCTTCAATATCTTTCATGGAACCGACCCCTCCTGCATAGGTTACCGGGCGTCCGGTATATTCGCTCAGCAGTGCTGCAAGTTCTGTCTCCACTCCATGAGCTTTGCCTTCCACATCCACTGCATGAACCAGAAATTCATCACAATAGCTTCCCAGTTTCTCCATTGTCTCCAGAGTTACCGGAACCTCTGTAAATTTCTGCCAGCGGTCTGTTACAATGTAATAACTGTCCCCTTTTTTGCGGCAGCTCAGATCCAGCACAAGATGTTCTTTTCCTGCTGCCTGCTCCATCTGTTCCAGTTTTTCCCAGGAAATTTTTCCATCTTTAAATACATAGGAAGTCACGATCACATGACTGGCACCGGCTTTCAGATACTCTCCTGCATTGTCCGGACTGACTCCCCCTCCAATCTGAAGTCCGCCCTGATATGCAGCAAGCGCGAGCATTGCCTGTGCTTTTGTCGCTTCATAATAAGGAGAATCCTGACTGTTGAGCAGGATCACATGGCCGCCTCTGATCCCGGCATCTTTATAAAGTCTGGCATAAAAAGCAGCATCCTGTTCCGACACAAAGTTCTCCTGTGCCTGATCCTGAACATCTGTCAGGCTGCCTCCCACGATCTGTTTCACTTTTCCATTATGTATATCAATACATGGTCGAAATTTCATCTTTCTTTCTGTCCCTTCTTTATTCTACATCAGGTGGATAAAAAACATTCTCTTCGAAACCTGCCTGATTCGAGTCAAGCGGATAAAAACATCCGCTTCGCTATTTGGGTCAAGCGGATATTCGCAATCCGCTTCGCTACTTGCTCATAACCAAATAACTGCTCCGCAGTTTATCAGAAAGAGCTTGCACTCTTCCTGATACAAGCAAGTCCCCACCCACTGCTTATTGCTTTTCGCAATTGAAGCAGGGGACTTACTTGATTTGGTTAAAACATTCCGGCGGCTCTGCACTTTTCCACATTACCTCAGGAAAGTTTTGATATCTACAGGATATCACACCCTGCCCGTCTCCTGCAACCCCAAAAGAATCTGTTTACAGGAAAAAGGCCGTGCCTTCCCGCATCAGCCTTTTCCCTGGATCATTTCTTCTCGTTTTCCGTTCTTTTTTATCTGCCTTCAGCAGCGTTTCCGACTGCATCACCTACATCTTCCACTGCGTTCCCCACACCCTCGCCAAGGTCTCTGACACTGTTTCCAAGCTCACCTGATACGGTTCCGTCACCATTATTGTTTCTGTCCACATTTGCATCGCCGGGATTTATGTCTGTATCATTGCCTGCCATTCCATCTTCTGCGGCTCCGTTTCCGGTCAGGTTATCATCTGCCACACCGTTTTCTGTGACAGCTCCGGCGTTATCTGTCGTATTATCTGCACTGTCGTTTGCCGTATTATTTTCATTTCTGTTATCGGCGGCATTACCTGCTGCATCGTTTCCGTTATTGTCAGTGCCATTATTCCGGTCATTTGCATCTGTATTGCCAATATCATCCACGTTGTCATCTCCTGTCATGTTTTCGTCTGTCATATTTTCCTTATTCGTGTCAACCTCGTCTGCCGCATTATTGTTATTTCCACAGGCAGTAAACATACACAGTGTCAGAATCAGTGCTGTACTCATAAGAATCTTTTTTGCTTTTTTTCTCATATTCGTCTCCTGTTCCCGGAATATGCTCTGCCATTTTCTCCCGCAGATGCTCTCCGAACTTTATATTTTTCTGGTTACTGCCCGTTCCGTGAACAGTAACAATTTCTGTACCCTTAATATGTGCATAAAATCAAATCATATTCTGGAAAAATTTTACTGTAAGTGTTATATTGATAATTGCCTGAGAGCAGAAAATAATTACAAAGGAGTCAAAGGAGAATTTTTATGAAAAGAAAAAGTAACCACTCACTGCGCAGCACTGTTTTTTTGTTTTTCACTGTTCTGTTTCTGCTTTTCACATGCAGTCTGTCAACAGTCTATGCTGCGTCTACTCTTCAGAAGCCGGAAAAAGCTGCTGCCGGAAAATTCGTCCCTGATGGTGATTTCTGGAAATATCAGTACAAAGACAAAACGTTTGCCAAAAATGTCTTTCTGAAGATCAACAATAAAACATATCGTTTTAATCACCTTGGTCATCGCTGGTGCAGCTGGCACACTTATAACGGAAAACAATATTATTTCGGTAGCAGATCTCAGGGCTACCTGATTAAAAACACTCTGATCCGTTATAAAAATAACTACTACTATGTAGGCAAAGACGGTGCAATGGTCACCGGATGGATCACAGATAAATCCGGGACAACCTATTATTTCGGCAAAGACGGAAAGGCAGTCACCGGAAAACACCGGATCCAGAAAACCAATTATTATTTTAATGCAAACGGAACCCTGGAACATACCGGTCTCGATTACAATCTTTCTTCCGACTGTGCCCTTCTCATTAATGCGAACACCGGAAAAGTTGTATATGCCAAAAACGAAAATGTACGCCATGCAAACGCCAGTACAACCAAGATCATGACCTGTATCCTTGCACTGGAAAACTGTAAACTGAATGAAAAAGTAACCTTTTCTCCCTATGCAGCTTCCATTGAACCAAGCAAGCTTTATGCAAATGCAGGGGAAGTTTTTTACCTGAAGGATCTTCTTTATTCCCTCATGCTTCCTTCGCACAATGACACTGCGGTTGCCATTGCAGAACACGTCAGTGGTTCCACCGCAAAATTTGTGGACTTAATGAATAAAAAAGCGGCAGCGATCGGATGCACCAATACCCATTTTGCCACACCAAATGGACTGGATTTCGGCTATGATCATTACACCACTGCTTCTGACCTTGCCAAAATCGCCCGCTATGCGATCAAACGAAATATGTTCCGTAAACTGATCAGCACCGGCTATTATTCTTTCTCTAATCTGAACACAGGACGTACCTATTATATCGGCACCACCAATGCACTGCTCGGAAATCTTCCGGGTGTTCAGGGAATGAAAACCGGTTATACAAACAAGGCCGGATATTGTTTCGTAGGTCTTTCTTATTCCCAGAAAGGAAATACTTATATCTCGGTAGTATTAGGCGGAAGTTCTTCAGCCAGCCGCTGGGAGGATTCCCGCAGGCTTCTGACCTATGCCTATTACCATTAAGTTATTTCCACTCAGTCATGCATCCGTCAAACGGATCAAATCGTCCGCATTGCTGACTGATTTACAGTAACTTCATGCAAAACATTCTGTCTTGTATTTTCTTGTTATCAGAATAAATTGTCAGAATAAAAAAGAAGTGCTTCCACCATCTGGAAAACACTTCTTTTTTTTATATATTTTATATTTTTATGATATCAGAGCCAAAAGGTCAAAAACCGTTCGTATCTGCACGATAAGGTGTTTGAACCTGAAACCTGTGTTTCTTATTTTGCGCTGATCACGTCGCTCATATCATAGCGTCCTGCCGGTTTGCCAGCCAGGAATTTCGCTGCTTCGATCGCACCTTTTCCAAATACTGCCTTGGAATATGCAGTATGCTTAAATTCGATCACTTCGTCCGGACCGGCAAAGATCACTTCATGCTCTCCGACAATGGTACCACCACGAACTGCGGAAATACCGATTTCTTTGTCATCACGCATCTCGCGTCTCTGGCTGCGGTCGTAAGTGTAATGATACTGATTGTCCATTGCCTCATTGATGCTGTCAGCCAGTGCCAGTGCGGTTCCGCTTGGAGCATCTACTTTCAGTCTGTGATGTTTCTCAACAATCTCCATATCAAATCCTGCTGTTGCCAGAACTTTCGCTGCGTCCTGAAGCAGCTTCATTAATGTGTTGATTCCGAGAGACATATTTGCAGACTTCAGAACTGCAACATTTTTAGCAGTCTCTTCCACTTTTGCAAGCTGTTCCTCACTTAAACCTGTTGTACATAATACAACCGGAAGTTTACGTTTCTCACAGTAAGCAAGGAGCGCATCTGTTGCTTTTGCAGAAGAAAAATCGATCAGTGCATCTGCCTCCACCTGACATTCTTCCATATTTGTATAAACAGGGTAGCTGTTCTTTCCCTGATCTGTCACGTCAATACCAGCTACGATCTCAGCATCCGGATCTTTCTCTACAAGCCCTGAGATCACCTGACCCATATGGCCGTTACAGCCATGCATAATAATCTTTACCATTTGTTTTTCCTCTCCGCTTTGCACTTACACAGATTTGTTTTTTCTGTATGGAACTTATGCAAGTTTGATTCCAAAATCTTTCATAGCCTGTGCAAGTTTCTCTTTGTTTGCTTCTTCCATTTCAGATAATGGCATACGAAGCGGTCCGACTTCCTGTCCCATCAGGTTCAGGGCTGTTTTTACAGGGATCGGGTTTACTTCGCTGAACAGTGCATGGATCAGCGGGATTGCTTTTAACTGGATCTCTGCTGCGCCTTTGGTATCGCCTTCCAGGAATTTCATAACCATGTCATGTGTTTCCTTCGGAGCTACGTTGGAAAGTACGGAAATTACACCAAGTCCGCCAAGAGAAAGGATCGGAAGTACCTGGTCATCGTTTCCGGAATACAGCTCGATTGCTCCGTCAGCCATGGACATCATGGTTGCAATCTGAGATAAATCTCCGCTTGCAGCTTTGATACCAACGATATTCTTTACATTCTTTGCAAGAGCAACTGCTGTTGCAGGCTGAATGTTACATCCTGTACGGCTCGGAACATTGTACATAATGATCGGGGTTTCCGGAACTGCCTCTGCGATTGCTGTATAATGAGCGATCAGTCCCTTCTGTGTTGCTTTATTATAATATGGAGTTACAACCAGGAGCGCATCTGCACCGTAGGAAGCAGCCTCCCTGGACAGCATGATCGCTGTTTCTGTACAGTTAGAGCCTGTACCTGCAATGACAGGAACACGTTTGTTTACCTTATCGATCGCGAACTTGATCGTTTTGAGATGTTCGCCGTGTGTCATTGTAGATGATTCTCCTGTTGTTCCGCAAATGATGATCGCATCTGTACTGTTTGCAATCTGATACTCCAGGAGTTCCTCAAGTTTCTCATAATTAACCTTACCGTCTTCATACATCGGGGTTACGATTGCAACACCTGCACCTTTAAAAATTGCCATTTGCCTTCCTCCTTTATTCTTCTGTAGTTTCCATAGTTTTGCAATTATTTTATGCAACTGTCCGGCTGCCTTACAGGATAGCGGCTGCCAGATCTGTCAGAACCTCCGACCAGTTACTGTTTTGCTATTTCTCCAACAATTCTGTTGTCAGTGTCGTGATACTGTCCGCATATTTTCGCAGACCTTCCGGCAAAGTACGGCCGGTAAGCAGAATATGCATACTCTCATCCTTCATTTTAAGGATTTCACCGATTGCCTCTTCTGTGGTAATGCCGTAATCCAAAAGTCCAAGAATCTCATCCAGCAATAAGAAGTCACATTCCTGGGTTGCGATTACCTTTCTCGCAAAGTTCAGGGCATTGAGAATATTGGTCTTCTCCTCCGCCTTCTCCTGATCTGTCAGCTCCTGATAGCATTTCTCCAGCTTTTCAAAACGGAAAATCTTGATATCCAGATTCTCCAGTTCCTCCAGAAAATCTAATTCCCTGCGCTCTCTTCCTTTCAGAAACTGAATGATAATAACGCTTTTTCCCTTGGCTGAAGCTCTCAGACACTGGCCGATCGCCAGCGTTGTTTTCCCCTTTCCGCTTCCGCAGTAAACTTCTGTAAACTCTCTTTCCATAATAAACAATTCCTCTTTATCGTTACTGAAATTGTACCTTCTTTTTTATTTTGAATATGCTTATATTACCGCAGTTTCTGAATAATTGCAAGCAGTTGTTCGTGTCGCACCAACGGCTACTGATCTCTGCATCACATTCCTCTGTCTCTTTTTCATTTCACAGAAAATTGTTCTGCAGTATTCTCAGGAGAAGAATAACTTTGCTTTTATTCCATATATTCCAGCTTACTTACAGAAACTTCATACGCCACTCGTTTTTCTGTCTCATTTTCACCGATCCGTTTCATATATTCCCTGCTCTGGATACGTCCCCAGATCAGTGCATGGCCTCCCACTTCAAAGGCAGATGCATAGCGGGCATTTCTTCCCCAGCAGATACATGGTATGTAGTCGGATTTTCCATACGGTCTGTTGACCGCCAGAAGCACATCCGCAATCTCACGGCCCAGAGGCGTTTTTCGATAGACCGGAGGTTTACAGATAAATCCATCGAGAAAAATCTGGTTCACCGGAACTGTCTCGTCCTCTTCCTCCACAAATTTCAGTTCCCGGGTAAATACAGAAAGCACAAGGCGGTTATGTTTTTCCTCATGTCTGTTATAGGAACGGAACTGTCCGTGAATTTCCACGTATTCTCCGATATAATCCTGTGTCACATCGACCAGCCGTTCTGACACCATCACCGGAATCCTGTCCTCGGATTCACTGAGTCTTTTGACCAGAAGCTCTGTCATATAGAAACCCTCTCCAAAGACCTGGTGGCTGAAAGTAAATCCTGCTGCTATTTTTCCCATCATAGATACCTGATTGTTTTCAATAATTTTATCTGCCATAATGTGGTTCTCCTTCCTTGCAGTTCCATAGCAGGTGATTTTTTTCTCTGCTATCCTCTGCTGTGCCTTAATATTGTTCTATACTAAGATATGTCCATGTCCGGAAGTTTATTACAGAAATTTACCACAAAATAAAAAAAAGTTTTTTCAACACCTTGTAATCTGGCGAAAATGTGGTAAACTGGAAATTCGGGTAACTCATTAAAGAAAAACACATAATAATAGGAACAAACAAGTTACTGCCCGCTCACTTTCGACGGTCAGCAACAGGTTTCGTTATTTATTTCAATTATTTATTATTTTTAGATTCGAAAGGAAAGGAAATCATTTTATGAGAACAAAACGTGAAGACGTACGTAACGTAGCCATTATCGCACACGTTGACCACGGTAAAACTACTCTGGTTGACCAGCTTCTGAGACAGAGTGGTGTATTCCGTGAGAACCAGGAAGTCCAAGAACGTGTCATGGACTCCAATGACATTGAGCGTGAACGTGGTATCACTATTTTATCCAAAAATACAGCGATTCATTACAAAGACACAAAAATCAACATCATCGACACACCAGGACATGCCGATTTCGGTGGTGAAGTAGAGCGTGTACTGAAGATGGTAGACGGCGTTATTCTTCTCGTTGATGCATTCGAAGGTGCTATGCCTCAGACAAAATTCGTTCTGAAAAAAGCTCTGGAACTGGACCTTCATGTCATCGTATGTATCAACAAGATCGACCGTCCGGAAGCCCGCCCGGATGAAGTTGTAGATGAAGTTCTGGAACTTCTCATGGACCTCGGTGCTTCTGATGAACAGCTTGACTGTCCGTTCCTGTATGCTTCTGCAAAAGCTGGCCATGCTGTGATCGACTTAAACGATACTCCTAAGGATATGGCTCCACTGTTTGATGCGATTCTTAAATATATCCCTGCTCCGGAAGGAGATCCGGATGCAGATACTCAGGTTCTGATCAGCACTATCGACTACAACGAATACGTTGGACGTATCGGTGTAGGTAAAGTTGAGAATGGTAAGATTGCCGTTAACCAGGAACTGACTCTGTTAAACCATCATGATATTGACAAGCGTAAAAAAGTTAAGATCAGCAAGCTCTATGAGTTTGACGGTCTGAACAAAATTGAAGTAAAAGAAGCCAACATCGGTTCTATCGTTGCGATTTCCGGTATCGCAGATATTCATATCGGTGATACTCTCTGCGCAGGAGACAACCCAGAAGCAATTCCGTTCCAGAAGATTTCCGAGCCGACTATCGCCATGAACTTCATCGTAAATGACAGTCCGCTGGCTGGTCAGGAAGGTAAATACATTACTTCCCGTCATCTCCGTGACCGTCTCTACCGTGAGCTGAACACAGACGTCAGCCTTCGTGTAGAAGATACAGAGACAACAGAAGCATTTAAAGTTTCCGGACGTGGAGAACTTCATCTTTCTGTCCTGATCGAGAACATGAGACGTGAAGGTTATGAATTTGCAGTAAGTAAACCGGAAGTTCTGTACAAAACAGACGAACGCGGCAAGAAACTGGAGCCAATGGAAATCGCTTATGTCGATGTTCCGGAAGAATTTTCCGGTACTGTGATCCAGAAACTGAGTGAACGTAAAGGGGAACTGCAGGGTATGAGCACTGCCAGCGACGGTACTGTCCGTCTGGAATTCCACATTCCTTCCCGTGGACTGATCGGATTCCGTGGTGAATTCCTTACTTCCACTAAAGGTACCGGTATCATCAATACCATGTTTGATGGATATGCACCTTATAAGGGAGACTTCCAGTACAGAAAACAGGGATCTCTGATCGCATTTGAGGCTGGTGAAGCGGTTACTTATGGTCTGTTCGCTGCTCAGGAGCGTGGTACTCTGTTTATCGGACCTGGTGCAAAAGTTTACAGCGGTATGGTCATTGGACAGAACGGTAAAGCTGAAGATATCGAACTGAATGTCTGCAAGACCAAACATCTGACCAATACCCGTTCTTCTTCTGCTGATGATGCACTGAAACTGACTCCACCAAGAGTTCTGAGTCTGGAACAGGCAATTGACTTCATCGACCAGGATGAGTTGCTGGAAGTTACACCGGAGTCTCTCCGTATCCGCAAGAGACTGCTGGATTCCAGAGAACGTAAGAGAGCGGCTTTCAGAAAAGCCTGAGATAAATAAAAAGGGACGCTCCGGAGCAAGTATGTTTTTCCATGCGGTTTCGGAGCCTAAGAAAAGCTAAGCCCCTCGGAATCTGCTAAAACCATTCAGAAAAATGCAAAACTCGCCTGTCGGCTCAGACAGTTGCATTTTTCTGAATAACGCAGATTCCGAGGGGCTAAGTTTTTCTAAGACTCCTGCAAATGCACGGAAAAACATACTTGCCCCGGAGCTGTAAGCTGATATATTCATGTTTTATATACTCTTATTTTCTATATGTTCTTATAATCTATTATATTAAAATATCTGTTTTTCTCAAAATCCTTCAACAAATTATATTGTCATTTTTATACAAATTTCAAAGTTAGTATTTGTTAACTTTTTTATCGTTTTGTTGATTGACAAATGATTAACGAAGTCATATAATAGCATCATCGAGGTTGTTAATTTATTAACGTTATTTTTTTAACTTTCTCTCAGTTGCCAACCAGAAAAATTTCACAGTCGTCTGCGTTTTGTCGGTCTTGTTAAATTTTTCTCATATATTCTGACAATTGATATTTTATTCACATTATTTACGTGATTATGCACAATTTTCGATATAATATTTTGTTATACTCATATTAAAGTTACTGTTGACCGAATAGTCAGTTTATTTGTATAATGTCACTATAACAGGTCACGGTAAATAATTTTAAGGAAAACGAAAACAGGAGGATTCCAAAATGGCAAAAAAAGAGAACACTATCCCAACCATCATCGACACCCCTGAAGCCCTTACTGCAAAAATCGCAGCCATGAAAGAGGCACAGAAGATTTTCGCAACATTTACCCAGGAGCAGGTAGATAAGATTTTCAAAGCTGCTGCTACTGCTGCTGACAAAGCCCGTATCCCGCTTGCAAAAGACGCAGTGGAAGAAACCGGAATGGGTATTGTAGAAGATAAGGTTATCAAGAACCATTACGCTGCTGAGTATGTATACAACGCATATAAGAACACAAAAACCTGCGGTGTGATCGAAGAAGACACTGCTTATGGTATTAAGAAAATCGCGGAACCGATCGGTCTGATCGCAGCCGTTATTCCTACAACAAACCCGACATCTACTGCAATCTTCAAAACTCTGATCGCACTGAAAACACGTAATGCGATCATCATCAGCCCGCATCCTCGTGCAAAGAAATGTACCATCGATGCAGCAAAAGTTGTTCTGGAAGCTGCTGTAGAGGCTGGTGCACCGGAAGGAATCATCGGATGGATCGATATTCCAAGTCTTGACCTGACAAATCAGGTTATGCGTGAAGCTGACATCATCCTTGCAACAGGTGGTCCTGGAATGGTTAAGGCTGCTTATTCTTCCGGAAAACCTGCATTAGGTGTAGGACCTGGAAATACTCCTGTTATCATTGATGACAGCGCAGATATCCGTCTGGCAGTTAACTCCATCATCCATTCCAAAACATTTGACAATGGTATGATCTGTGCTTCCGAGCAGTCCGTAACTGTTCTCGAGAGCGTTTACAAGAAAGTAAAAGAAGAGTTCCTTTACAGAGGATGCTACTTCCTGAAACCGGATGAATTAGAGAAAGTAAGAAAAACAATCCTGATCAATGGCGCATTAAATGCCAAGATCGTAGGTCAGAAAGCTGCTACTATCGCTGAGATGGCAGGCGTTGCAGTTCCTCCTGAAACAAAGATCCTGATCGGTGAAGTTGAATCTGTAGATATCAGCGAAGAATTCGCACATGAGAAACTTTCCCCTGTACTTGCCATGTACAAGGCCAAAACATTTGATGAAGCAATCGCCAAAGCTGAACAGCTTGTAGCTGACGGCGGTTATGGACATACATCCGCTCTCTACATCGACACAAGAGAGAAAGAAAAGATGGAAAAACATGCAGCAGCTATGAAAACCTGCCGTATCCTGATCAACACTCCATCTTCTCAGGGTGGTATCGGTGACCTTTACAACTTCAAACTTGCTCCGTCCCTGACTCTGGGCTGCGGTTCCTGGGGTGGCAACTCCGTATCTGAAAACGTAGGTGTAAAACATCTTATTAACATTAAGACAGTTGCTGAAAGGAGAGAAAATATGCTCTGGATTAGAACACCGGAAAAAGTTTATTTCAAAAAAGGCTGCCTGCCGGTTGCTCTGGATGAGCTTGGCACTGTTATGCACAAGAAACGCTGCTTTATCGTAACAGACTCTTTCCTTTATAAGAATGGATATACCAAGAAGATTGAAGATAAATTAGACCAGATGGGTATCGTACATACCTGCTTCTACGATGTAGAACCAGATCCATCTCTCGCTTCTGCAAGAGCCGGTGCTGCTGCAATGAGAATGTTCGAGCCTGACTGCATCATCGCAATGGGCGGTGGTTCCGCAATGGATGCCGGCAAGATCATGTGGGTTCTCTATGAAAATCCGGAGGCTAACTTCGATGACATGGCTATGGACTTCATGGATATCCGTAAGAGAATCTTTACATTCCCGCATATGGGTAAGAAAGCTTACTTCGTAGCTGTTCCTACCTCTTCCGGTACAGGTTCTGAGGTAACACCATTTGCTATCATCACTGATAAGACTACAGGTATCAAATGGCCTCTGGCAGACTATGAATTAATGCCTGATATGGCGATCGTTGATACAGATAATATGATGAGCGCACCAAAAGGACTGACCTGCGCTTCCGGTATCGACGTTATGACTCATGCACTTGAAGCTTACGCTTCCATGATGGCTTCTGATTATACAGATGGTCTTGCATTAAATGCGATCAAACTGGTATTTAATTATCTGCCGCGTGCATACAAAGATGGCTCTGATGTAGAAGCAAGACAGCATATGGCAAATGCTTCCTGCATGGCTGGTATGGCTTTCGCAAATGCATTCCTTGGTGTAAACCACTCTCTTGCTCATAAGCTGGGTGCTTTCCATCATATTCCACATGGTATTGCAAATGCTCTGGTTCTGCTTCATGTACTGCGCTACAACGCAGCCGAAGTTCCGGCTAAGATGGGTACTTTCCCACAGTATCAGTATCCGCATACACTGGCCCGTTACGCTGAGATCGGTCGTTCTGTAGGTCTGACCGGCAAAAACGACAGCGAAGTATTCGAGAAACTTCTCCAGAAACTGCAGGAACTGATGGATACCATCGAAATCAAACATACAATCAAAGAGTATGGTGTAGATGAGAAATACTTCCTTGAAACTCTGGACGAAATGACAGAGCAGGCATTCAACGACCAGTGTACAGGCGCTAACCCGAGATATCCATTAATGTCTGAGCTGAAAGAAATCTATCTGAAAGCTTACTATGGAGAGGGAAATGTACCGGAACTCAAAGAAGCTGCTCCGAAAAAAGAAGCAAAATAACAGAATCACCTTTTCTTTTAAACAAAATATAGTGTTCCAACCATAGAGGAAGCCTCCTGTGCTGCTGTTATATCCGGCAGTCAGGGGGCTTCTCCTGTTTATGTCTTTATAGGTTTATGCTTTTATATCTTTATGCTTTTATATCTTTATGTTTTTATATCTTTATGTTTTTATATCTTTATGCTTTTATATCTTTATGCTTTTATAAGTTTACCTGCCTGTTCATTTATTTATGTTTTTATACGTTTATCTAGTTATTCATTCATCCGTTTTACTCAGGGAACGCATCGGCTTTACTTAGAACTGTACCGCCTGCTTCTGCATCATACAGTAAATAATTACCAGTACAGCAATCACGATTACAATTCCCACGATCATTCCGGTCGCTCCTGAGAAGAAACTGATCATGCCTGCAATTCCCAGGCCGACTTTTCTGTCTCTGTGTATTCATCCAGAAGAAGCTGATAGAACTGCTCTCTGGCTATCACATCCAGACCGGCTACCGGCTCATCCAGAAATGTGAATGGTGCTTTGCTTGCCATGGCTGTAATGATTGTTACCATAGAAAGCATACCTTTGGAAATTTTTCCAAGCTTCTGTTTGATGTCCAGATGAAATTTCTGCACCAGGCTGACTGCCAGGTTTTTAAGATTGCGGGAAAACATTAGCTTTTTGCCAACGCTTTCCCCATTTTAGACTTTCAGAAAATGTTTTGTTTATTGAATTTTACATTCCATATTCTTTATACATCTGTTTTCGTATTTCTGCATTTGTTACGACAGACTGGATTTCTGCACTTCTTCCATCCAAAATCAGACGATTAATTAAAATACTCAAACGTTCTTCGCCTTTAGCCTCACCTCTTATTTCACCTTTTATTTCGCCTATTTTTTCTCCCTCTGCCCGAAGTCGTTCAGATTCCAGTTCAAGAACTTTTCCACCCATAACATCACCAATTCCTTTCCTGACTACTTCCTCGCTCTGGCATATGTAGTCTGCTATTTTTATAATAAGTTTGTTTAAATCCATATACAGAGCTGCCTTATCTGCTCCTGACAGTTCTTTTACCAGATTTGTCCGGATTTCTTCATATTCATTTAATAAACACTGGAACAACTCCGGATTCTCACTCATTTCATGAATATTCTTTTCATATCGCATGATATAAAACGGTAGAAGCATCAGCAGATTTTTTTCAAAAATACTGTCTTTTGTGTATGTTTCCAGTTTGATAGTCGAAATCTGGTAAAGCACTATATTCCCATCTGCAAGTGCCATTTCTACTCCCAGAAAATCCGGCGTGTTGTTTCCGCTTCTTAAATATAATACGCAGGATCTCGGAAAATCCATCCTGTATCTGCGTCCCTGTTTGTGCGCATTTTCGACGGCAATTGAAAAATCATATTCTATCATCCGGATTGCCATAGTTGTATCATCTGTGCTCTGGCACTCAATATGATACAATTTGTCTCCAATCTTTAAGCAGGAATCCGTGATTATCTCTCCATTTTCCTGCTGATGTTCATTACGTAACTGTATAATTGGTACATCCTGCGGATATGAAGTATGAAACACTTCATTAATTAATGGAACTGCCAGGTATGGCATTTTCTCAATCATTGTACGAAATACATCGTCAAATATCGTATTATTCATTTAATACCTCACTTTTATTATAGCACATATAGTAACAATGTTTGAATACACAACTTTCACATAAATTGCGCATAGGTTATGTATTTCTTATCTTTCGTACTTGATATATCATAATGGAGAACAATTAACCGAACGGTTTGGAAATTTCTCAGATCTATGAATTCAGTTTATCAAATGTATTATCTTATGTCAATCAAATTATTTTTGTACCTTGCTTTCCTTACTTTTTTAATTGTAAACTTACTAAGCAATATCATTTATTATATACTTTGTTATCTTTTTCATTATCATAATCTAATAATTATTCTAATTAAAAAATGATTATAATAATTATAATAATTATTAGATTTACCACTAACCTCTATTTAACTTTTATATATCCATATTGATGTACAAATGATCCCGGAGAGATTAATTTAGAATCTGTTTCTGAATAGAAAACAACCAGTTCATCTCCTTTCTGAATCTGATCTTCCACCTTTGTTTCTACAGAATATTCAGCTTCTCCATTCCAGATGACTGCCGAGGTTTTATCATTCCCCTCCATTCTTTCTACCCGTCCACGCATTGCATGAATCTTATCCTGTTCTGTTAACTGCCAGTTTGCTTCTTCATCTTTGAGATTCCAAACCTGCATATTTATATTTTTGTTCTGACTGCTTTTAGCCTCAAGTACCAGATAAGACTGACTGTCTTTTTTATCTGTAGTCAATCTGTAATTGTAAAACAACATTGCACCATTTAAAACAGTGAAAATGATCAGAACAATTGCTACTTCTATTATATTCTTTCTCTTCATAGTAAACCTCCCGAATTTTAAAGATGAATGGATTTAATTCGGTTATTCTTTCTCAGGTATGGTTTTGTTTCCAAACTGCTGATTGCTGTGATTTGTCCGATTTTTTCAGAAAAGGTTCGTTTCATCTTTATCTGCATTCTTTTGCATTTCATATTCTTCCCGGTTTGTACGGGCTGCAATTATACGTGCAACAAATATGCAGACTATAAGTACAGCTATAATCAGAATAAAAACTATGCTCTCCGTCATATTATCAATATCCCAGCAACTGATTATGGAATTTCCAAAAATGCAGGCTAAAGTAAATGCTTCGACAATACACTCAAGCCATATAAGGGAACTACGGTAATTTTTTCCAGGCAGATTGCGGTCGAAGTATGCCATGACACCAAAAATGATCAGGGCTGCTGCAAGCAAAATCCACTTTATGGGTACCAGACCTATCTTACATGAAATATGAGTACCCCAGATGCCAAAGCCAATGCCTCCCAATATAATCGTTACCAGACCCAGAAGATAAATTCCTATCTGGAAACCTCTCAGACGTTTTTCGCCAACAGACTGGATCAGCAGACGTTCGGTTTCTTTTTTGTAGTCTTCTGGTTCTATTTTCTTTCCGGACAGAAGTTCGCTGACAGTAATGTCAAATGTTTCGCATATAGAGTGAATTAAAAACTTTATCCTCACACGACTGAAGTCGCGTGCTTCCAGACGCTTTAGGCGTCAGACTAAATATCGGCGGATACGCCTGTAACTTAGGTGCGCAGTTATGCGTATTTCCCATGCCGGATATGGCTGGTTCCCACATTACAGGTAGTCCGCTGTATATCTGCCTGTATCTATGCTGCTTTTAAGAATTCCATTTCTGTATGGAGTTTCCTCAGATCTGCATAGACACATGAGGTTCTACGCTTTACAGAAGGGACTTTTGCCTCCAGTAAAGACCTTTCCGTTGCCGGAAGGGGTTTTAAAAGTTCCCTTATAAAATATCTCGCCCCTATATTACAGGATGCTGACAGGTCACAATGATATCGTTTTCCTGTCTGGAAAGTACAGAGGCTGTGATTTTCCCAGTCACGTGTTACCACCCCGGAACCATCATAAGCCAGTCTGCTGGTATTCCATGCACAGATTCTGGATACCCGCATCCCTTTCCTGTGTGCCTGATGTTCACAACACTTCTGGATATCTCTTTTTCTCCACAGGTGCAGTTTCTGCTTTTTCTTTCCCGATATCTTCCCCTGCATCTCCAGATACTCGAACACGATCACATCTGCATGGTTTTCTTCCGCATATCTTACAATCGCACCTGCAATCTTTTTGCCCAGTTCTGTATTCAGACGTTTCGTATATGCCCATCTTCCCTCTGTCTGCGCAGAACCATGTTCCCTCTGGA